>Ga0163153_10000016_pt1 | contig 293510 bp, 280 predicted proteins | sample OliLakLV19MP6IB1_FD_148629 | JGI IMG/M metagenome (GOLD analysis project Ga0163153, IMG submission 148629) | Freshwater microbial mat bacterial communities from Lake Vanda, McMurdo Dry Valleys, Antarctica - Oligotrophic Lake LV.19.MP6.IB-1 | ecosystem: Environmental > Aquatic > Freshwater >... | reverse complement strand
AGCCGCTCTTCGAAGCCTCGCACATTCTCTATCTGGCCCCGCGCGACGACGCCGACGCACGCGCGACCGCCAAAGCAAGGGCACAAGCCGCGTTGGCGATCCTCAACGAAGACCCTTCGCGCTTCCCCGCCATCGCGCGCGCGGAGTCGAAATGCTCATCGGCGGGCGAGGGCGGTCGTCTGGGCCAAGTAGCCCTGGGCGAGACCGTCCCGGAAATCGAGTCGTTCCTCTTGGCTTTGGAAGAGGGACAAATCTGTCCGGTGCCGGTCGAAACGGACTTCGGCTGTCACGTCGTCCAACTGCATCACCGCATCGAGGGCAAGGACATCCCCTTCGACGAAGCCGAACCGCTCATCGCGCGCGAACTCCGCGCCCACACCTGGCGCCGCGCAGTCAGCCAGTACATCAGCCTTCTTGCGGGCGGCGCCGACGTCCAGGGCTTCGACATCAAGAAAGCGACCTCGCCGCTGGTCCAGTGAGGTTCACCTTGCTATCGGCCGACGGCCGAAGGACAAAGCCTGCAAACCACGCGACGGGGAGGCGGCAATGGCGGCATCGGGAACAAGGAAGAAGAAGGCGCCGCTGCCCGCGTTCGCGGGCTCCATTGCGAAGCGCTTCCCCAAGGTGTGGGACGCCTACACGAAGCTGGGCGAAGAAACAGCGGCAGCCGGCCCGTTGACGGAGCGCGAGCGTCGCTTGGTGAAATTGGCGCTCGCAATAGGATCGGGCTCCGAAGGCGCGACGCACTCGCACGCGCGCCAGGCATTGGCGGAAGGCGTCGCGCCGGCGGAGATTCGCCACGTCGCCCTGCTGGCCGTCACCACGACAGGATGGCCCGCCAGCGCGGCCGCCTTAAGCTGGATCGACGACATCCTTCCGAAATAGTCGACTGGACTGGCCTTAGCCGCTGGCACGTTGTTGCCATCCGTAGGCGGACGTATACATATATACGAGCGTACGCATGTGTCGCATTCTGTTGCGGCGCTTGCCGCAAGGATCACTGACGATGCGCCGGCGTGTTGGCGGAGTCGCGTGAATACGCGTGAAAGTTTGCAAAGGCCTCATAGCTAAGGACTTATGGGTCGTCGTCTTACTATCGGAGAAACATGACGCTTTCGCGCACGCACGCGGCCCTCACTGTGAGGCAGAGGCGCCGGTCGCGCTCGATCGTTTGCGGAGACTTGCCCTCTAATGCGGCCGGAGAGGGCGCCGACCAGACGTCATTCTCGCAGTCGCGACTGAACACACGTTGCGCCAGAGTCTCCGCGCGTCCCCGTGGGCGACCAACTCCGGGAGACGATAGTGCGAGCCACGCGGTGGGCGGCGCGGATCAAAGTGTTTTCAAGCCGAGACTCCGTTAGGTAGACGCATAAGGCGGTAACGCTCAGCCCCCATAGGGGCTGCCATTCGCAAGCGAAAACGGACGCTAAAAACCCGGCGTCGAGTACTGGACCAATCTCCGAGGACCACCCAGAAGCGTGACCCTGCACTCAAGCATGGGTGGCTTTCGAAACTGCTCGTATCTCAGGAACTGCGATAGCGCGTCCACCACGTCGTCGTACTTGCTTCCCGGAAAGCTGATGAGTTCGTTCTCAAAGTCGACGAGCCATGGCGCGCTGACGGGCAAGAACAACTGGCCTTGTTCGATCTTAGCCGATTGATGCTGAAGACGGGTGATCTTGTCGTAACCAGCTTTGACAGGCACGCCAATGGCGCGCAATTCTCTCGTTCGTCGAAAATCTTGCAGAAGGCTTGAGCCGAGCATCGTGTCTTCGATCAAGACAGTGGTCGGTCGATGCATTCGCGCATAGTCGAGCACCTTCTTGCGCAGATCAGGATAGTCCCAACGGCCCTTAAGAACGTCGAGTAGGTGGTACTCGTCGCCCTTGACGCCGAAGGTTAGCCCGGCACTGAAATCGGATGTCATTTGGGCCTTGCCCGCGCAGTCCCAGGACTGAACGATGGCATCGAATGCGTTGCGGCTTGGCACCTTGTCGTATCGCTTGAACCAGGCCCGCTTTACCATGGCGCCCTCAACAGGGATGGGGGATTGCTGGAACTGTGCCGAGAACATGAAGGAGTCTGCTTGCTTCTTGCGCAACAGAAACGCCAGCGACTCACGAGCAGGGCAGAGAACCTCTCCAATCTTCCGGGAGTGAAACTGTCCAGCGCTAATCGGTATCTCTTCGTCCACCTCCGCGATCGCGGGTAATGCGAGGTAGCGCCACTTTTCATCGCGCAGAAGGACATGACCGATGAGGTCGTCGAGATGTAGACGCTGCATGACAATGGCGATCGGGCCATTCTCCTTGTCATCGAGCCGGTTTTCGATCGAGCGGTCGAACCACTGGTTCGAGTGGTTTCGATAGGCATCGGACAACGCGTGCTCGGCGGGCAAGGGATCATCGACGACGATCAAATCGGTGCGAATACCGGTAACGCTCGTATTGACCGACGCAGACATCCGGTTGCCACCCTTGGTGGTCACGACGAGCGCCGCCTTGTCGCATTTGGGGCTGATCTTGAACTCAGGGAACGTGGCACGATACCAATCAGACTCTATGACTTCGCGGAACATCCGTGCGTTCCGCTCAGCCAGGTCCATGGAATGCGACGCGCAGAGGATTCGCGTCGCGGGATTCCGTCCCAATGCCCAGGCCGGCAATGCAACCGAGAAAATCATGGACTTCATGTGGCCAGGCGGAAGCGCAACGCAAAGTCTCGGCGTCTTTCCCAACAGCTGCTCGGCCGCGTAGATCATCGCATCGAGGTGCCAACCTGGATCGAGTGCTTTGTTCCCATGTGTGAACGCGAACGCCTTCTCAAAGAAGGCACCGAAATCTTCACGCCAAAGCGCATAAATGACTTCCGGGTTGATGGTTCCGTTCATGGCTGATCGGCCCTCGCACGCCGCGATGGCACTCCCGCAACGCCCTGTTTCTTCATCTGTCGGGCCAGGTAATTCTCCAAAATCGCGGTGTCGCTCGGCCCCAGCGTCGGCGTGGCATCAGGCGGCAGGTCCGCCAAGAGTTTCAGCGACAACGTGATAATTTGTGCTGCAGCGCGCGTGTCTCCTGTTAACGCCTGAGCCATGAGTTTCTTCAGGAAGGCTCGTTGTTTGGAAACCTCGATCGGCTTTCCGCCCGTTTGCACGGTGATCTTCTCCTGAAGCTCTTCAAGCAGATCGGTCTTCAGGTTCTTCGTGCCCTTCGGTCGGCCGAACGGGTTGGCGCGGTCGCCCTTCTTGAACTGCGTGCTCTTGGGCGGCTTCTTATAGCCCACCTCATAGGTGCTCTGATCGCTCATGGGCGCGTGCCCTCCGCGCCCGCGTGTTTCGCAAGGCGCTCCTTGGCCACCTCATCAAAGGTCTGGCGGGTCTGAACGAGGGTGGGGGATGCCCCCGTCGCCTGCGCGAGGCGCCGAAGGGCGACATCAACATACCTTGGGTCGATCTCCAGACCTCGGCCGATCCTGCCTGTCCTTTCGCAGGCAAGCAGCGTAGAGCCCGACCCCAAGAAGTGGTCCAGCACGACGTCATTCGGCTTCGAGCTGTCGAGGAGGATGTCCGCGATCAGGGTCGTAGGCTTGACCGTGGGGTGATCCGCAAGATCACGATCTCGGCCGCGACGAAATGTGTTCGCGCCCGGCTTGATCCACACGTTCGAACGATAGCGCCCCATGGCGCCGAGCTGCACGTTGTTCGTGTGCACGGCGTTGCCATACTTGAATATGCAGCAGAGCTCGTGTTGGCTGCGATAGTGGGAGCCCATCCCGGCGTTGGTTTTGACCCAGACGCCAAGGTTGTGCAGCGGGCCGAAGGTCGTGCGCCCAGCGGCGAGCATCTCGGGGAGATGCCGCCAATCGATCCACAAGTAGGCAAGGGCGCCCGGCGCCATCACCTGCGATCCGGTCTCGAAAACGGTCTTTAGAAAAGTCTCGAACTCGACGGACGACATTTCGCCGGAGGCCATGGCGAACTCTGGATGGCAGCTCCGGCCCTTGCCGCTGACGTGACCCGAGACTTTGACGTTGTAGGGCACGTCGGCGACCAACAAGGCGATGGGTTGGCCATCTGCAAGAGCCTTTAGGTCGGTGGGGTTACGCGCGTCACCGCACAAAATTAGATGTCGCCCAACCGACCAGAGATCGCCAGATCGCGAGATCGGATGAGTGGGTGGCTCGGGCGTGTCGGGCTCGTCGGTGATCGACTCGTCAGCGTTGCCGACCAAGATGTCGATCTCGGGGGTGTCGAACCCCGTCAGCGACACATCAACATCGACGTCAATCTTGACGAGATGTTGGAGCTCGATCGCCAGGATACCCCGATCCCACTCGGCGAGTTCCGCGAGTCGATTGTCGGCGATGACGTACGCGCGTAGTTCATCTTCGCTCAGGTGCTCGACGGACAGTGTCGGCACCTTGTCTCGCCCAAGAAACTTTGCAGCCTCGACCCGCCCGTGCCCGGCGACGATCCTGTTCCGCCCGTCGACGAGCACGGGGTTGATGAAGCCGAATTTCTCGATCGAGGCAGCGATCTTCTTGACCTGGGCACGTGAGTGTTTGCGCGCGTTGCGGTCGAACGCCTTCAGGTGGTCGATGGTGCGATCGACGATTGTACGTTCTCGTTCAGCGGCACCGCTTACCTTGCATCGAAGGGGGCGTCGTCGCCCACGAACCTGCTCTGTTGCCACCGCAGCCGTGATCTTCCTGTCATTGCTCATCACTCGTCTCCACACGCCGGCGAACACGCGCCCACCACGGGCAGATGTTCGGCGGGCCAAGTTGCCGTTTGTCTGGAATGTGCGAGGCGTACTCCCGATGCTCGGGCGTCTCGCGGCTCTTGTGTGAAACTATGGCCAGGCTCGAGGCCTGGCACTGTCACCGAGTGTGATTACTGCGCCCGGCCATAATCCGGCACTGATCACGTTGTTTGACATATCGGTCGGGCTCAAAGGCTCGACACTGTCAGGGAGATATTTAAGACAACCGGAGATGATGTTCAAGATCGAGTTTCAACGAGCGCGTGTTTACCAAAAACGACCGTCGGTTCGACATTCGAATTCAGACCCGCAGCTCGCTGGCAACTCCCAGTTAGTTCGCTGTTATGAACCTCGCGGACCGCACGGCGTTAGGAAAGCGCGGCGCAGATCGGCCCGAACATCGACCTCAACCCTCCGCTTCGCCCAACGCGTTCCCTGTATTTCTGGCGAATAACCGCGAATTTCCCAAGAGCAGACCTACGACGTGACTGCGGCCCGTACCATCCATTCTGTCCGCGCCCGCGCGGCGCGCTGGGGCAGCATCCCGCACAAAGAGATCACGACGCTCGAAGAGTCGCTTCCGTCTGAAGCAACTTGGTTTGGCTAGTATCGGATTTGACTTGTATCAGGTTTGTATTCGCCAAAAGCAGACCTGAGATATTCTCTCACCGGACCCGAGTTCCATTTCAAGTATCACTAACAGGCTGTTTACCAAGCGCACCTAAGCTAGCGGCGGCAAAGGACCTGAAAGGTACCGCGGATGCTACGGTTGCGAGCGCGCTCTCCGGCGCGAGGTCAGTTTGTTGCGGCGGCCGCCGCACTCGCACTCGCAGTCGCATACGCCGCCCACAATGCGGCGGCGGCCGACGACGTCGATCCCTTCGCGCTCTCGCCGGAACAGTTGCTCAACGCCACGGTAACCTCGGTTTCGAAGACGCAAGAACGGTTGCGCGATGCCCCGGCGGCGATCTACGTCCTGAACAGTGACGACATCGCACGTTCCGGTGCGACCTCGATCCCCGAAGTGCTGCGCCTTGTGCCCGGCGTCCAGGTTGCACGCGGCAGCACGTGGGGCTGGGCGATCAGCGTCCGCGGTTTGAACAGCGCACTGACCAACAAGCTGCTGGTGTTGATCGACGGCCGCGAGGTCTACGACGCGCTCTTCTCGGGCGTGTATTGGGAAATCCAGGACACGGCGCTCGAAGACATCGAGCGCATCGAGGTCATCCGCGGTCCCGGCGCAACGCTCTGGGGCGCGAACGCTGTCAACGGCGTGATCAACATCATCACGAAGAAGGCGTCGGCGACGCAAGACGTGCTGGCCAGCGCCGTCGCCGGTAATCAGGAGCGCGCGCTCGTCACTGGCCGCTTCGGCGCCGGCGAAGGCGATGCCCATTGGCGAGTCTTTGCAAAATACATCGACCGCGAGTCGCAAGAGACCGTGCCCGGCGCCGACGCGCGCGACGGACTGCGCGCCTGGCGTGGCGGCTTCCGCGCCGATTGGGCGGCCAACCCGCAAGGCGACGGCTTCACGCTCCAAGGCGACATCTATACGAGCGACGCAGGCCGATATCGCGGTATCCCGCATCTGACCGATCCCTACACCACGACCGTGTTCGAGCCCGTATCGGCGAGCGGGGCCAACATCTTGGGTCGTTGGGAACGCGACCTCGGTGAGAGCTCGTCGCTCTCCGTGCAAACCTACGTCGACCGCACGACGCGCGATCAGCTGCCGCTGAGGAACGAACGCACCGCTTTCGACGTCGACGTCCAATACGATCTACCGCAGATCGACGCGCACGAGATCATCATCGGCGCCCGCTATCGCTATGTGGCCGAAGATCTCGTCGGCAGCCAGATCATCACGGTGACCGAACCGACGCGCTACACGAGTTTGTTCAGCGGCTTCTTGCAGAACAAGATCGCGATCGAACCGGAAGAACTTTATCTCACGCTCGGCTCGAAGTTCGAACACAACGACTATTCCGGTTTCGAGGCCCAGCCCTCGGCCCGCCTCCAATGGATGCCCGACGACGCCTACACGCTGTGGGCTTCGATCTCCCGCGCCGTACGCACGCCCAACTTGCTCGAACACGATTTGACTATTTCGGCCGGCGTTATCCCGCCCGACGTTCTGCCGCTGCCCGTCCTAGTCGAGGTGCGTCCCAGCCCTGATTTCGAAAGCGAAGTGCTGGTGGCATACGAGGCCGGATACCGCCATCAATGGACGCCGACCTTGTTGACGGACGTAAGCGTCTTCTACAACGACTACGACAAGCTCTCGACGTTAAGCCTTCAGGCGCCCACCTTCGGCTTCCCGCCGCTGCATGTCATTTTGCCGATCGCGACGACGAACTTGACCAGCGGCGTGGCCTACGGCTTCGAAGCGTGGGCCACATGGCGCGTCGACGAAACGCTGAACCTGACGGCCTCGTACAGCTATTTGGATCTCACTCTCGACGGTCCGCCGCCGGAAGTCGCGATCGGCGCTGAAGCCGGCGAAGGCCAATCGCCGCGGAACCAATTCAATCTGCGCGCGCAGTGGGACGTCACACAGCGCGTTTCGATCGACTCGACGCTCTACTATGTCGATGACCTACCAACTTTTGCCGTGGACTCGTATTGGCGCGTCGACGCGCGTGTGGGTTGGCGCGTTTGCGATGAGGTCCTGTTAGAGATCGTCGGGCAGAATATCTTCGATGAATCCCATCGGGAGTTCGGCAATGCGACCGACATCGGCGCGACGGAAATTCAACGCAGCGTCTTCGGGCGGCTGACATGGCGTTCCTGAGGCGCGTTGCGCCGACCGCCCTCATGTTGCTCGTAGCGGCCGCCGCCTCGCTGGCTCACGCGGCGGACGGCGTCCAGCTTGTCGAGCAAAAGATCAAAGCCGGCCTCATCTACAATTTCCTGAAATATACGGCCTGGCCCGGTGTCCCCGACCAGGCGCCGATGGTGGTGTGCCTTCTCGGCGGCGATCCCTTCGACGGCCATCTAAGTCCCCTCGGCGGGCGCACTGTGAACCAGCATGCGATCGAAGTGCGTTCTCTCCGCGCCGCCGCCGAAGCGGGCGCCTGCTCGGCTCTCATCATCCACCAAAGCGAAAGCGCATCCTGGCCCCAACTGCGCAAGCTTCTTGCCGGTAAGGACATCCTAACCGTCGCGGACTTCGATGGTTTCGCGACCGCCGGCGGCATGATCGAGTTCGCGCGCACGGATGAGCGCATCGGCGTAAAAGTCAACGTCGACGCGATCGGCGCAACGCGCCTGAAAGTCGAACAACGGCTGCTCAACCTAGCGACCATCGTTCGCCTGTCGCCGGAGCCATGACGATGCCGCGCTTTCAGATATCACTGCGCAGCCTTCTGCTATTCGCGGTCAGCGCGCTGACGCTGATCATTGCTCTTTTTGCCGCCGAGGTCTCGTACGAAAACTGGAGCCGGCTCAACAAGTTGAGCAGTCTGAAGGACGCGATCGTCATCAGCGACCGCATGTTCGACGCGACCGAGAAGTTCTCGCTCGAACGCGACATCGCGATGTCGATGCTGGGCGCGCCGGATCGCCAAATGATCGATGAACTGCGCCCCCGCCTGACGCAAACCCGGCGAGACGCGGATGACGCTGTCCGCCTTACGACCCAAGCGCTCGCAGCCTACGATTTCCAGGCCCTGAAGGAACTGCGCGAGACGTCGCGAGCGCACCTGCGGCGGATGCTCGAGATGCGCGTCCAGATCGATCGCGAGATCGCCCTGCCGAAGGAACTGCGCGACGCCAAACTGCCCGAGCGCTGGTCGACGGAGGTTTCTTCGTTCGTGCTCAGGATAAACGAACTGTGGAACGGCTTCATCAAGCACTTCACCGACATCGATCCCGTGGTGACGCAGCACATCCGCCTGAAGCACTTCATGCGCAAGCTCATCGACTATACGAGCCGCGAGCGCTCGCTTATCGGCCAACTCATCGCCGAGGACAAGGTGCCGACGGCCGATGAAGTATCGCAGTTGCTCCGTGGCCGTGGCGCGACCGAACTCAGCTGGCAGTTCAGCCGCTTGCTGGCCGATCAAAGCGGTCTCTACCCGTTGGTTTCGGCGGAGTTCGGCGACGCCGTGAGCCATCAGGCCACGTTGCAGGAGATGATCCAGGACACGTTCTATCAGCCGAACAACGGCGCAACGGCGCCGTACCCGATTACCGCCGACCTCTGGTTCGAATTGTCGGCGCAAGCGTCCGACTCCCTCGTCGCGCTGCGTGACGCCGTAACGCGCGAGAGCCTGAAATATGCGCAAAGCCTTGTCGGCGGTTCCGAAGCCCGGATCCTGGCCCAAAGCGCCGTCCTCGTTCTCGCGTTTGCGCTATGCATTCTCGCCTACTGGATCGTGGTCACGCGCGTGATCCGGCCGATTAACGCCATCGTCGGCGACTTGGTCCGTGCGACGCGCGGCGAGCCGGTTGAAATAACGCCGACCAATCGCAACGACGAAATCGGCAAGCTCAGCGAAGTGCTACGCGCCTTCCACGAGCAGACCCTGCAAGTCGCGCACGCGACCGGGGCCTTGAACCGCAGCCAAACCGAATTCCGCGCCGTGGTCGATCACGCGATCGACGGGCTGATCATGACCGACGCACGCGGCGTCGTTCGCTCGTTCAATCCGGCGTGTGAACGCATCTTTGGCTACAAAGCCGAAGAGATCATCGGCAAGGGCGTGGAAACCCTTCTCCCCGATCCGCAAAAGGCGATCGAAGGGCTGGTGCAATACTTCAATCAGGAAGAGACGGCCTCGATCGCGTCGGCGCACGAAGTCACGGCCAAGCGCAAGGACGGTTCGACGTTCCCGCTCGAACTTTCGGTCAGCGGTTTCATGCTGGACGGCGTACAATTCTTCTCCGCCATCGCCCGCGACATCACGCAGCGCAAGGCGGCCGACCATGTCCTGGCGCAACACACGCAAGCCTTGGAGCGCAGCAACAAGGAGCTCGACGACTTCGCCTACATCGCGTCGCACGACCTCAAGGAGCCGCTGCGGGGCATCCACAATCACGCCCGCTTCCTGCTTGAGGACAACAGCGAGAAGCTCGACCAGGACAGCGCCGGACGCCTGTTGCGCCTTGTCTATTTGAGCCAGCGCATGGAGCGCCTCGTCAACGACCTTCTCTATTTCTCGCGCCTGGGCCGGCAAGAACTCGCCGTGCAACCGACCGATCTGGACGCGGTCATCAAGGACGTCGAAAGCACGATTGAGGTGTTCCTGGAGGAACGCGGCGCGCGCATCCAAGTGCCGTCCGCGTTGCCGACCATCGTCTGCGACAAGCCGCGGGTCACGGAACTCTTCCGCAACCTCATTACAAACGCGGTCAAATACAACGACAAACCAAATAAAATCATCGAGATCGGTTGGCTCACCGCGCACAAGACAGACGCCGGCGCGGTTGCGCACAATGTCCTCTACGTGAAGGATAATGGACGCGGCATCGACAAGGAATTCCACCAGGAAATTTTCCGCATATTCAAACGATTGCAGGGCGGCAAGGACGCCGAGGAAGGAACAGGCGTCGGCCTGACCTTTGTTAAGAAGATCGTTGAACGTCACGGGGGTAAGATCTGGCTAGAATCCGAACCGGGAGCCGGCACCACCTTTTTCTTCACGCTAGAGGCACAGCACTATGAGCACGATGCCGGCAACCAAGCCGCTGCTTGAGTCCCAACCGATCCTGATCGTCGAAGACAGCCCCGACGATTTTGAGGCGACCAAGCGCGCTTTCACGAAGGCCAACCTGCGCAACCGCATCCACCGCGCCGAATCCGGCGAGGAGGCGCTGTCGTTCTTGCGAGATGAGGCCAACCCGCGGCCGGGCATCATCCTGCTCGACCTGAACATGCCGGGCCTGGATGGCCGCAAGACGCTCGAGATCATCAAGCAGACGCGCGCGCTCCAATCCATTCCCGTGGTCATTCTGACCACGTCGAACGACGAGCGCGATGTCGAGGCCTGCTACAAGCTTGGCGCCAACACCTATATCCAAAAGCCGGTCGATTTCGACGGCCTCATCGCCGCCATCCGGCGCTTGAAGGAATACTGGTTCGAAATCGCCATCCTCCCCAAGGATGGTGAGAATGGCTAGCTCGATCCGCGTCCTCATCATCGACGACAGCCCCGACGATCAGTTGCTCTATCGCCGGGCGCTGACCAAAGGTGCGGAAATCATCTACGATATCGTCGGCGCGGAGAACGGCGATGATGGCCTCGCGCGTATGGCCGACATAAGTCCCGACTGCGTACTGCTTGACTACTCGCTGCCCGGCCGCAACGGCATCGAAGTGTTGAAGCGCCTGCGTCAGCACCATCCGTTCCTCCCCGTCGCCATGCTGACCGGCCAAGGCAATGAAGCCGTCGCCGTCGCCGCCATTCAGGAAGGCGCGCAAAACTACATCTCGAAGTCGTCCATCACGCCCGAAACGCTGCAACGCGCCGTGTGCGTGTCCATCGAACATTGCGCCATGCAAAAGCGCATCTTCGAGCAGCGCTCGGCGCTCGAATCCGAAATCAGCGTTCGCCGTCAGGCCGAGAAGGACACGCAAGCCCAGCTTGAACGGTTGAGCCTGCTGCAACAAATCACACGCACCGTCAGCGAACGCCAGGACCTTGACGGCATATTCCAAGTCGTGGTGCGCAGCCTGGAAGATCGCCTGCCCGTAGACTTCGCCTGCCTCCTGCAACACGACCACACAGAGCAAGCTCTGACGGTCGCCCGCATCGGCGCGAAGAACCAAACGCTGGCGCGCAGGTTTGAGGGCGACGCCGCTCGTCTATCACTTGCCGACGCAGACCTGCAGCGCAGCGCAAACGGCGAATTCGTCTCCATTCCGTTGGTCGCGGCGAATGCCGGCCCCTTCACCCGTGAACTCGCCGAAGCCGGACTGAGGTCGCTCATCTTGGCCCCACTTCAAGTCGAAGGCGAAGTCTTCGCCGTGCTGGCCGTTGCCCGCAAAGAGGCGGACGCGTTCGATGGCGTGGAACGCGAGTTCTTGCGCCAACTCAGTGAGCACGTGGCGCTCGCCGGTCACCAAGCGCGGCTCTATACGGCGCTCCAGCAAGCCTACGAAAAACTGCAGCAGACGCAGCAGGCGATCATGCAGCAAGAACGCCTGCGCGCCGTCGGCCAGATGGCAAGCGGCATCGCCCACGACATCAACAATGCCCTCTCGCCGGTGATGCTTTACACGCACTCGCTGCTCGAAACCGAAACGCTCTCGACCCGTGCACGCGACTTCCTCGAGACGATGCAGCGCGCCGTCGAAGACGTGACGCACACGATCGCCCGCTTGCGCGATTTCTATCGCCAGCGGGAACCGCAACTCACGCTGCTGCCGATGGATCTGAACACGCTCGCCCGTCAAGTCATCGACTTGACCCGCGCGCGCTGGAGCGACATGTCCCTGCAGCGCGGCGTGGTCATCAAGGTGACGACCGACCTCGCGCAGAACCTGCCGGCCGTCCAAGGCATAGAGTCGGAAACGCGCGAAGCGCTGGTCAACCTGATCTTGAATGCCGTCGATGCCATGCCCGAAGGCGGCACCGTGACCTTGAAGACGGACGTGCGCCGTTCGGCCGACGGAAAAATCAAACAGGTCCGCGTCGACGTTGGCGACACCGGCCTCGGCATGTCGGAAGAGACCCGCCGCCGCTGTCTCGAACCGTTCTACACGACAAAGGGCGAACGCGGCACCGGCTTGGGTCTCGCCATGGTCTATGGCGTCGCGCAGCGCCAAGGCGCCGAGATCGACATCATGAGCAAGCTCGGCGCCGGCACGATTGTATCCCTTGTCTTCCCGGCGACGTCGGTGGCCGACGGCGGATCGGTCCGCCAAGAAGCGACGTCCGTTCAGCTGGCGAAGCTCAACCTGTTGTTGGTCGACGACGATGCGATGGTCTTGACCGCGCTGAAAACGGCTCTCGCCATCGACGGCCATGATGTTGAAGTTGCCGACGGCGGTCAGGCCGGCATCGATGCCTTCGCCGCAGCCACTAAACGCGGCCACGTATTCTCGGCCGTCATCACCGACCTCGGCATGCCGCACGTCGACGGCCGCAAGGTGGCGACAGCGGTGAAAGCCCTGTCACCTTCGACGCCCGTCATCTTGCTGACCGGCTGGGGGCAGGGCGCAGTGGCGACGGATGATGAGGCCAATCCCTCGGTCGATGCTGTCTTGGGCAAGCCGGCGCGCGTCAAAGACCTACGCGCGACGCTTGCGCGCCTCGTCGCCGAGCCCGTGGCCAAAGCTTCCTAGAGTTGCTGAGCGCGCGCTGCGACCCTACGCGGCGCGCGAAACCAAACGTCCGATCTTCTGCAGAAGCTCCGCCGGCCCGAACGGTTTCGCGACGCAATCGTCTGCGCCGATGGCTTCCGCCCATTCCAGATAATTCTTGCCCGGGCTGTGGCTGCCGGACATCGCGAGCACAGGGATGTGCGGGAATTTATCCTTGAGCATCTGAATCGTCTCGATGCCTTCGCGATTGGGCATGACGATATCGGTCAGCACCACGGCGGGCTTCTCGCGCGCCACGACTTCAAGGCCGACCGCGCCGTCGTCTGCTTGCACCGTCGTGTAGCCGGCGTGCTTGAGGATCGAACAAATCGCCTCGCGCAGCCGCGCATCGTCGTCAATAACGCAAACGACGGGACCGGCGCCGCTGGCGCCGCCTGCAGTGTTGTCGTGTTTCAAAGCTGTGCGCTCGCTCATGTGGACCTGGTGGGCGATGTGCTCAGGGGATTTGAACCGCAATCCACTTAACACTTCATTGTCGAATCAACAGATGGAACCGGCGGCGCCTCACGCCGCGCGGAAAATGGCGTAACCCTGTTCGACCTGAGCAAGGCGAATATGCGCAATTTTATCGAGTGTCGGCCGCAATCGTGCCAAATCAGCCGGCTTTTGAAGATACCCGGTGGCGCCCAGCGCCTTCGCTTGCTCCATATCCTTGTCATAGCCGGACGTCGTGCACATGACGACCGGCAGATCGCGCAGCGCGGCCACGTCGCGAATCTTCTTCAAGAGCTCCAACCCGTCGATACCCGGCATATTGATATCCAGCAGCACCAAGTCGACGGGCGGACGGTCGGCGCCGGACAGAGCAGCCATGGCTTCGCCCGCGTCGCGCGCCGTCAGCAAATTACAGTGCACGCCGCCCTGTTCGATCAGCAAGATGCGCGTGAGCTCTAGGTCCGCCTCGCTGTCATCGACCACCAATATGTTGGCGAGCGCCCCTTGATTGCTTCCCGACGCCGTCGCTGGGCCGACCGCCGCAACCGGGACCGCAGCGGCCATCGTGGCAACGTCGCCGGCGGCCTTGGGCAGCGTGAAGCAAAAGATGGAGCCGCCGCCCTGCGCCGGCTCGTGCCAAATCTTGCCGCCGTGCAGTTCGACGATGCGCTTGCAGATCGCAAGACCTAAACCCAACCCGCCGCCTTGCTTTGTCAGCCGCTTGAACGGTTCGAATATCTTCTGCCGCTGGGCCTCTTCAATGCCGGGTCCGTTGTCGGCGACGCGGATCATCCAACGATCGCCTTGTTCGACCGCGTCGATATGGATCGCAGGCTGTCCGGGCGCGTAGCGAATGGCGTTGCACACGAGGTTTTGCAGAATCTGAAGCATCTGCACGCGGTTCGCCTGCACAAGTGGCAGGGCGTCGTGCGTTATTCGCGCCTGCCGTTCGCGGATCAACTCGCCCACGCTCTCCGTCACGTCGGCAAGAACGGCGGCGACGTCACATACTTCCTTGGCGGTCGCCTCCGAAGAACTGTCCAATTTCGTGTAGGAAAAAACGGCGTCGATCAAGTCCGCCATCCGATCTGCGGCCTTCGCAATATGATTGAAGTACCCCGAACCTTTCGGACTCAACGTCTCCTGCTTCGTCAATAGATCGAGGAACGAACTTATGGTGCGCACCGGCTCTTTCAGATCGTGCGCCAAGGCCCGCGTAAAAATCTCAAGCGACGTCTGCTGATCGTGGATGCGCCGCTGCAACGCGCAATGATCGATGGCGACGCGAATGGCGCGCTCGATCGTCTCCGTCGAGATCGTGCCTTTGGAGAGGTAGTTCTGCGCGCCGGCCTGGATGGCGGCCACGGCGATCGTTTCGTTCCCTTGACCGGTCAGCATCACGACCGGCACGAAGGGATGTGCGGCGCGCAGGCGTTTCAGAACCTCGACGCCGTTTCGCCCGGGCAGCGAGTAATCCAAGAGCACGCAGTCCGGCGCTTCCTTCGCGATGCGGCCGAGTCCCGCTTCGCCTTCTTCGGCGTCGAAAATGTCGTAGGTGGCGTCCACGCCCTTAGCCAACGCGCGGCGATAGAGCAGCCGATCATCCTCGCTGTCGTCGATGATCAGGATCTTCGTCGCGTCACTCATCGGGGTCTCCGCACGCCATGCGTCGGTATCGCAAACGCGAACCGCCGCATCGCCTGCAAGGCTAGCCCCTCGCGCGTAAAGGCGGGGTTAGGCGGCGTTCCGCTGCGATGAGCCACGAACTGCGTGCCTCGCAAACCAACGAGACACGCAACGCTGCGATTGGACGTTAGATCTTCGAAATCGCGTTTGTCAGCGCGACTTCGAGTTCCTTCAGCGTGTCCGGTTTTGTCAACACGCGATCGGCGCCGCGCAAGCGGCTGCGAACGAGGTCCGTGCGCGCCATCGACGACGTCAGCACGATCTTGGGAAACGAGAACTGCTTGCGGCAGGCCAGCTCCACCAGCAGGCGGAAGCCGTCCATACGCGGCATTTGAAGGTCGATGATGGCAAGGTCCGGCGTCAGGTCGCCTTCCTCGATCATGCGTAGAGCCTGTACCCCGTCCGTCACGCGCCTGATCGACCCGATCCGCGGATTGTTCGCGAGCGCGCACTTGATCAGATAGGCGTCTGCGGCGTCATCCTCGACGACCAGGACTTGCAGGCCGTCCGGATTGTCGGGCACGCCGACGCGCGGATCTTGTGACGAATACGCAAGAGTACCAGCGATAGCCATAGTTACCTCCCGTTCAAGCCATAGACGGCCTTCTTGATGATCGCGCCAACGCGCGCTTCAAGCTCTTCATATGAATCTGGTTTGACGATGTAGCCGAACGCCCCGGTGTCGTTGGCTCTTTTGACGTCGCGCGTGGCCGTCGATGTCGTCAGAAAGACGACCGGCACCGTCGCCATGGACGGAACGCGGCGCATCACCTCGAGGAATTGGAAGCCGTCGAGCCGCGGCATCAGGATGTCGAGCAAAACAAGCCCCGGCGACAGTCGCCCCGCTGAAAGTTCCAACAGGGCGCGCCCGGGCAGATTGCGCGTGGTGATGTGTCCGATGTCGCGATGACGCCGCAGCGCTGTCTGTATCAGTCTTGTATCTGCCGCATCGTCTTCGACGACGAGAACATCAAGTCGCGGCGCTTCGAGGGGAAGCTCCGGATCGAACATCGCACCAAGCGAGCCCGCATACTTGCGTTCGACAAGCGAGTGAGAAAGTCCTGGCATCGATCCCACCTCCTGACGCCGTTCGCGCAATGATGTTCGGCACGTATTAAAATTCTTATAAGTGCAGTTGCGCGGTAACGTGAGCGACTGATGGGGAACCCAAACAGAATTGCGTATTTGAAGAACCTGCCGCGTCGACTTTGCCGGTAGTCGAATGGTGAACCAATGACCGGTGCACGACAGGCTTTCGTTCTGGATTTTTTATCTTCGCGAGTGTAAACCATAGCGTGTGCCTGAGTTCGTTGGGCAACCGAGGTTTCATGAGTGACGGAAATCCAGAAGGTAGTCGAAGCGCTGTACGAAAGTGACGGCCGCGAACAACGCTGGACACGCGTCGCCCAAGCGATGTCGAACCTGATGCAGGCGCACGTCGTTCGCATAACGGCCACGGATGCACAAACCAACGAAACACTGGTCGACGCGCTCACGGAAGGTTGGCCCGAAGACCTCGTCAAGGAATACGACACCCACTACATGTCCGGAGATCCGCGCATCAAAGGTGCGATGCGCAATCTGGGCGCGTCCGTTTCATGCACTGATATTGTCGACCATGAAGCGTTTGATAAGTCGCCGCTCGTCCGCGATCTGCTTGACCGGCCCAATATCGATGCGCGATGGAGTTTGATGCGCATTTCGCGCTCGTTCGATGGCGCCTACCTGCGTGTCGGCGCGTGTCGCCGGCGTGCAGACGGCGCCTTCAGCGCGAACGACAAGCAGCAGTTCGATGAGGCGCTGCGCCATATTCTGCATGTTCTTGAGCTCGATGCGCGCATCGTGTCCTTGGGCCGCGAAAAACGGACGCTCGAAGAATCTCTGGACGCGGTCGCGACGGCCACAGTGATCGTGACGCGCGATCTGCATGTCCTCCACGTCAATGCGGCCGCCGCCCAGTTGATGGGCGAGGGCAGGGGATTGCGGCTGCGCAACGGCAAACTGATTGCCACGCGTCCGGCCGATCACGCCGCGCTCGAAAAGGCGCTGTACCAAGCGGACGGCGCGCGCAACGGCGTCGAAAGTCCCCCGCCGGCAATCGTGATCCACGAAGCCGAAAGTCCGCCCGTACTTGTGCAAGCCTATGCGCTCGCGCAGCCGTCGTTTTTGGCGTCGGCTCACAACGCGGGTCAGTGCGTGCTTATTCTCACGGTCGGCACGCGCCGGTTCGACAGCGGAGTCGATGCGGTGCTTGAGTCTTTCGGGCTCACGATCGCCGAGCAGCGTTTGGTGCGCTGTCTGCTGCAAGGCGCGCGTCTGTCCAGCGTGGCGAAAAGCCTGAACGTTTCGATTGAAACTGTACGCAGCCAACTGAAGAGCGCGCACGGAAAAATTGGTGTGACTCGTCAATCGGAGTTGGTGCGCGTGCTGTCTCAGTACATGCGCTGACGGTTCCGCAGAGTTCCTGTTCGCTTAAGGCGAAGGTAACGATCGCCGCAAGAATTCGCGATTTGAAAAACCATTGTGTCACCCGAACGGGTGATGCGGATTCGACTGCGTTCCTATATCAAAGCACGATACGGAATTGCATTCCCCGCGAACTTGGGCATGCGTCAGCCGCGTGTGTCGATGAAGAGCGGGATCAAAAAAAGCAGGGGCCGGGAACGAAAGTCGAGTTGACACGTTAGTCAAGGCGTTGCGCCGGGGTCTGTCGGCGATGCGCGGGAGGGAGTTTTTGTGACGCCTGTAACAAGGGCGGTGTCGATAGCAGCGAAGGCTGACGCTGCGATTGACGCTTCTGCCCAAAAGAACGACGTCGCGCAGAACGCGCCGCACCATATCCTATTGCGCCCGATCTGGGACCTTCGCGCAAGAACCGCGTCGACGTTCTTCTGCGAACCGTCGATCGAACCGCGCGACAGCGTCGCCGGCGCGAAGATCCAGGAATTCGACCCCATCGGTCGCACCGCACGTGCGGAAATCATCCAGCTGCAACAAGCGGCGAAATGCGCAACCCACATTCGCGCCGGTGGCCAAATCGGCGCAGTCGGCGCGGCCGTCTCCTTCGACACGCTCTCCCGCGCGTCGAGCCGCGCCGCCTATCTCGCTACACTGCGTGGCCTCGATTTCCGCACCAAGGCGCCGCTGATTCTCAAACTCACGGCCATTCCGGCCGGCGCGGCAAGCCTCAAGGTGGCGGAGCTGGTGAATCTGATCAGCGCACCCTACGTGGTCACCGTCGTTCAAGCCGTCGATCTCGCCGTGCTGATCGAGGCCAGCGCGTTCAGGGTGGCGGCCGGTTACGGCCTAACGTTCGAAGGGATCGACGACGTCGACGTCGCCGAGCGCACGGCCGACCACCTGGTGCGTTTTGCCGACAGCAAAGGCGGTTTCGCTTTCATCGAGGACTTGAACACGTCATCGATCCTAAACGCCGCCGCGCGCAAAGGTGTGCGGTTCGGCAGCGGGATGGCCTTTCCGCTCACCCGTCTTTCGCTCGACGGCGACCTTCCAAAGCTTCCGTTGCGCGCATGAAGCACGAGGAACAAGAACCCGCAGGGCCAGTCGCCAACGGTCACGCTGCCGCGCCGGAGCCCATGTCGGTCGAAAAGGAGCTGAGCGAGTTCAGTTACATCGTCTCGCATGACTTGGCTGCGTCCTGCCGCCATCTCGCGCAATTCTCGCAGCTCCTGTTGAGGGACTTGGGCCCGTTGCTGACCGAGCCCCAGCGTAACTACGCAAAGCACATCCAAGCGGCCGGCGAGAAAAGTCAGGCCATGCTGGAGCAGCTATTGGTCTTTTCGCGCATCCAATCGCGAGAGATCAACATAGCGCCGCACGAATTCACCGCGCTCGTGGGTGCGGCCCAACTTCAGCTCAGCGACAGAATACGCTCGTCCGGCGCCGAGATCTTGATTGACGGCGCTGGTATGGTGACCGGCGACGCAGACCTGCTCAACGTGATGTTTCGCGAACTCATCGATAATGCGATCAAGTTCGCCAAGCCGGACGAGAAATGTCACGTCCGCGTAACCGCAACGCACGAGCACGGACGGTTCGTGGCCCGCGTCTCCGACAATGGCATCGGTCTCGCCGATGATCTGCGCGAGAAGGCCTTTCGCATGTTCTGGCAACGCAAGCCCGGCGGGCTTGCGGGCGGCATCGGCGCCGGCCTCGCGATCTGTCGCCGCGTCGCCCGCCGCCACGGCGGCGATGTTCGTTTTGTCGACCAGGACAACGGCTGCTGCTTGGAGGTCAATCTCCCGGCTCCACCCATTCACTGAGGCGTTCAATGCTCGACTCGACTCCCAATCCGCGGCAACAGCGGTCCTCGCCTGTGCAACGCAGCTTCTTGATCATCGACGATGACCCCGCCGAGCGCGAGATCATGGCGCGTACGATCCGCGATGCCTATCCGGGGACGAAGGTCCGGCAACTCGACAACCCGGACGACGCGGAGAGTGCCTGCGCCGACGGCAATTTCGATTGCGTCATCCTCGATTACAACATGCCGCAGATCGACGGCCTAAGCGTCGCCCAGAAATTGCGTCCGCGCTTTCCGTACCTGCCGCTTGTGCTCGTGACCAGCGTCGGCGACGAAATGCTGGCCGCTCATGCGCTGCGCAGCGGTGTTTCCGATTACATCCCGAAGTCGCGCATCAACTCCGACTCGATCCACCGCACCATCGCCCGCGCCATGCACGTGTCGGAGCAATCCCGCGTGATCGAAGAACAGCGCAACGAACTCGAAAACTTCGCCTATGCCCTCGCGCACGACTTCAAACAGCCCATCCGCCAGATCCGCACCTTCGCGAAGTTGATTTCCGGCGAGTTGACCGGCAACGACGCCGGCGAGGTCCAACAGCACCTGAGCTATATGAGCGACGCCGCGCGCCGCCTCGGCAATCTCGTCGATGTGATGTCGCAGTACACTCTGCTCAGCAAGCCGCCGGAAATCGGCACGGTGAATCTGGGTCTCGTGCTTGCCGACGTCCGCGCGTCGCTGGCGACCTATCTGGACGAGCGGCACGGCCAACTTGTCGTCGGCGACTTGCCCAACGTTCGCGGCAACGAGACTTTGATGATCCAGGCGCTGCAAAACCTGATCGTCAACGGCCTCAAATACAACAAATCGGCGACGCCGCGCGTCGAAGTCGGCGCCCGGATGCAATACAGCCGCTGCATCGTCTCGGTCCGCGACAATGGCATCGGCATGGAAGAAAAATACCTGACCGAGATCTTCAAGCCGCTGATGCGTCTGCACCCCGGCTCCGAATACACGGGCAGCGGCCTCGGCCTCACGCTCGCGCGTAAGGCGATCACCGTGCAGCAGGGCAAGGTTTGGTGCGAGTCGAAACCGGATGAAGGTTCGACGTTCTACATAGACTTGCCGATACCGGTTGAAGTGACGGCATCCACCGCCCCCGAGGGCTGAGGCAACGGCGGAGCGATGCCCATGCACGGCGAACAGAACGGCTTGGGAACCAACGGCGCCGCCGTGATCCCGCTTCCGGTGCGCGCCGCAATCGGCGTCGACGGCGAACGCAAACTCGCCGCCATCGTCGCGCTCGACGTCGCGGGCTATGCCGCCCGAACGGAGGCCAACGACACCGAGGCCGCCTTCGAGATCGCGCACCTGCGCTCGGCCGTCCAAAGTGTCGCCGACGCGCACGGCGGCCGTGTCTTCAACGCCGCCGGCGACAGCTTCATGCTCGAGTTTGCGTCCGGCATGGGCGCTGTAGCCGCCGCCGTCGATCTTGCGGAGTCGTGCGAGCCGAAGGTTCGTGTCGGCGTGCATCTCGGCGATGTGATCGTTCAGGCCAACGGCGATCTGCTCGGCCACGGCATCAACGTCGCCGCCCGCTTGATGGCGCAGTCCGCGCCGGGTTCGGTGCTGGTCTCCGGCGACATCCGCCGCGCGGTGCGTGGACCGCTCGCCGACCGCTTCGTGCCTTTCGGCATTCTACGTCTGGACAAGATGGCCGAGACGGTCGAGGCCCATGCGCTTCAAGCCGCCCCGCGTGCGGCCAAGCCGTCGCAGCCTTTGCTCGCCGTGCTTCCGTTCGACAATCTGTCCGGCGGTGAGGAGATGCAGTTCTTCTCCGACGGCATCGCCGGCGAAATCCTGCGCGCGGTCGATCGCGCCGAAGGACTGAGGACCATCGGCCGGTCGTTTAGCTTCCAATACCGCGGCGTCGCCAAGGCGACGCGCAAGGTGGCGCGCGAATTGAACGCGACGCATGTCCTCGACGGCGTCGTCCAGCGCGCCGGAAACCGCGTCCGTGTGACCGCGCAGTTGGTCGACACGTCGTCGCTGACCACCATCTGGACCGACCGCTTCGATCGCGAACTGACCGACGCCCTCAAGCTGCAAGACGAAATCGCAGCCGCGATCGTCGATGCGTTGAAGGGCAAACTGACCCGCATCGCCGCAAAGTCGGTCGACCCCGCCGCGTATGATCTGTATCTGCAAGCCCGCGCGGAACTCGCCGAGGACTATGCGACCGTCCACGTTCAGCGCGCGTCTGAACTCCTCGCGCGCGCGGTGGCGCTGACGCCCGACTTCGCCAAGGCGTGGGCCTTGTATGGACACATGCGCGCAAGCGTGCTCACCGCGCCGCACACCGATGCCGAAGTGGCGGACGTCCGCGCCATCGCCGAACGCGCGCTGAAGCTCGATGCGGCGTGTCCCGAAGCCTACGCCACGCTGGCCATGCTGAAGGCGCCCTTCGCCGATCACGACGAGAAGCTGCGCCTCGCGGCAAAAGCCGCGGCTCTCGCCCCCTCGGACCCCTGGATCGTCTGCGCACACGCGTGCGCGCTGTGGTCGGCCGGCAACGTCGAAGAGGCGTTGGCGCAATGGGAATGCGCCGCGCCGACGCAAGCGCTTTCCCCTCAGTACATTGCCGTCTACGCCGAGCTGTTGCTCGCCGCCGGCCGCGCCGATCAGGCGCTTGCGGTGATCGACGATGCCTGGCCGCTATTCCGCCGCTCGCGCGCGGTCTGGCAGGCGCGCTTCGACATCCTATCTCACTTCGGTCCCTGGGAAGAAGCGGAGCAAATGCTCACGCCCGGTGCGCCGCTCCCACGCGGCCTGTCGTCGATCGAAGCCGGCCGCATGCGTGACGTCCGCGCGGCGGCCCGCCTGCCGCGCGGCGAGCGGGAAGCCGCCCTGCGCGCGGCGCTTGCGGATCAGCCGACGATGATTGAGGACTGCCTCATGGCCGCGAACGTCGGCGAACCCGAGGTCGCGTTCGAGGCGCTGTCCCGGGCGCTCGACAGCGGCACGCTGTCGACGCGCTTACAATTCGAATGCCCCGGCCCCGGCCCCGCGTTCCAAAGCGTCGCCTTCTTTACCAAGGCCGGTGACACGCTCAGAGCTGAACCACGCTTTGCGCCGCTTGCAAAGCGGATGAGCCTGCCACCGGTGTAAGGTAACTTCAAACGCGAAGCCCTAGCGGCGCGCGAGCAATTCGGCGCGCGCCAGCTGGTTCTGCCCGGCGCGCACGTCCTTCAGCGTGAATGCGCGCTGGGCGAACGGCGCTTCGGCAAAGGGCATGACCGCGCTGCCCGACACAAGTTCGATGTCCGCCACCAACGCGGCGTTGAGTGCCTCCGGCGTGTCGATGCCGCCGATCAAGCTGTTCAGCCGCAGGGTCTTCGCCGAATTCTGAAACAGCCTCAAGACATCGACGGCGCTGCACTTGCCCGCGCGGTCGCTGATGACCGTTTGCACGTCCTTCCATGACGTCGAGAGTATGGAGCACGACACGAATTCAAGCGTCTGAAGCGCCACCAGTGCGCGGGAGTGAACGACGACATGCCGGAAGATCGAAGCCAGCAACTGAACCTTCGCCGCCAACAGCGGTTGAACTGTTCCCGGCGGGATCCGCACGAAACGCGGCGTCAGATACTGCAACAGCGGCGCAGGCGTCTGGCGCAGCGCCAGCATGTAGTCCTTGTTGAACTCGACCGAACAGAACGTCGAGAAATTGATCGAGAACACGATCGTCGTGCTTTGCCCCGCCTTCTGCAGCTTATACGCGTCGGCCAGCATCGTCGTGAAGCCGCGGATGTCGCGCACCGCATGCGCCTCATTGGATGAATAGTACTCGCGGTCCGTCACGCGACGGGTCACAGCCGGCGGCTGCGGCACGAACATCGACCCAAGAACGCGCTGCACCTTGGTGTGCCATAGCGGCGCATAGACCGACGGTTCGGCGGCGATCATCTGCGCGGCCTGCGGTGCCGGCTGGGCGGCCGCTCGTGCGCTGCGCTCGTCGGCCTCCAGCTGACGCAGGAAGTCGTCGCAATTGGCCGACTTCGCAATGCACGTCAGCGGCGGATCGCCGAACACCGACTCCCGCGACAACTCGCGTTGCAGCTTGTCGGCGATGCGGTCGGAAATGACTTGGATTTCGTCGAGATCCTTCTTGAAGAAGAAGATCCCGTACCCGTTCTTCGTCTCGACGTAAAAGTCTTCGCGCGCAAGCTCGGCCTTGATCGCAGCCGCCGCGAGCGCATTGATGATGCCCTTATACTTGAACCAATCGGCGCCCAGTCTCTCGCGATAGACGTCCATATTCAGCAGGCGAAGGTCGGACGCGCCCAGGCGCGACCCCGACGCCAAGGTCTGCTTCAGCCGTTCGGTCTGCTCTGGCGTTAAAAGGTTACGTGCCATGGATCACGCCGCATTCCGCGCCCGCGCGGGGCCGACGATGGCTTGGATTGTCTGGCTCAACTGCTCGACGTCGATAGGCTTGGCCACATAGGCGTCGGCGCCAAGCTTCAGGTATTGCTCTTCCATGCCCTTCATAGCATCGGCTGTGACGACCACGATCGGGATGGAAGCATAGTGCTTGCCCGACGCACGAATGGTCTGGATGGCGACGTCGCCGTTCATCTCCGGCATCTGAATGTCCATGAGGGCGACGTCGAACGTCTCGCGTTCGAGGGCCTCTAGCGCTTCCCGGCCGTTGACGACCACATGCGCGCGCATGCCAAATGACTCCAGCATTTCTGTGACCAGTGCGCGATTCATCGCGTTGTCCTCGGCGACCAGCGCCCGAAGTCCCGCTAATGTGTTCTCGCCGCTCTCGGTGACGTCGCCGTCGGCCGCGTGTGTCGATCGCGCGAGGCGCAGCGGCAATTCAAACCAAAACGTTGAACCGTCCCCGACGGTGCTGTCGACGCCCATGTTGCCTTTCATCAAGCTCACCAGTTCGCTTGATATGGCCAGCCCCAGCCCCGTACCGCCATGCTTGCGCGTTGACGACCCGTCAACCTGCCGAAAGCGTTCGAATACAGCCTTCAGCTGGTCGGGCGGAATGCCCGGGCCCGTATCGCGCACCGAGAAGCGGATCATACGGTCGGTGCTTGGAGCGACTTCAAGCACGACCGAGCCTTCCTCGGTGAACTTGATCGCATTGCCCAGCAGATTGACGAGAACCTGGCCGATCCTGTTCGGATCGCCGTGAAATGTGCCAAGGCAAGACGGCGCGATTGTGGTGCTGACCTTGAGATTACGCTGCGCGACCAGCCCCTCGATCCGCCCCATCGCGGCGTCGATCGTCTCCTTCATGTCGATCGTATCTTCGTTCAGCGTCATCAGACCCGACTCGATCTTCGACAGGTCCAGGATGTCGTTGATCAGCGACAGCAGCGAACGCGACGACGACAGCAGCATGTTGACGAAACGCGTCTGCTTCTCGTCCAGCGGTGTGCGCAGCAACAACTGCGCCATGCCCATCACGCCGTTCATCGGCGTACGAATCTCGTGGCTCATATTGGCGAGGAACTGCGACTTCAGCATATTGGCGGTTTCGGCGTCCTTTGTGGCGCGCACCAGGTCGTCGATATCGCTGACGCTGCCGGCCATGCGCGTTGGAAGTCCGTTCTCGTCCCAGATCGCCTGCGCACGCGCACGAAACCAGCGATAGGTGCCGTCCTTCATCTTGAAACGGTGATTGATGCGATAGGGCGCGCGGTGCGTCAGGTGCGCGTTCATCGCCTCGATCGTGGGCTGCGTGTCGTCCGGGTGAAGCAGGTCAATGAGATCCGACATGCGCGAAGGCGGCGGATCGTCGGGCGAGTAGCCCAGCAGTTCGTGCGCGCGCGGCGACACGAACAACTCGTCCGGGCCGGGCTTCCAGTCCCAAATGCCGTCGTCCGACCCGTTGATGGCGAGTTGAAAACGCAACTCGCTCTCGCGCACGCGGGCCGAGGCTTCGACGCTTTGGGTGATGTCGCGGAAGGTCGATATCCGACGCAGGACGCCCGACCCTTCGTCGAACAGCGGGCGAACGGTGCCGTCGAAGTGCTTGCGGCCAAGCGCCGTGTCGACTTCCATCTGGACGTGGATGGTCTCGCCGCGCTTCAGCATCGCGGACCACTCGCTCATCGCCGGCGCGACATTTACGGGGCGCATGCCCAGTTCCGACGGGCTCACGCCGATTGTTTTCTCGGCCGCCCGCCCCGCATAACGCGCGAACGCGGCGTTCGCCCAAACGACCGTACCTGTCCCGTCGTCGATCACGGCAATCGAGTCCGTCGCCGTCTCCACCAGCACGGCCAAGCGCCGCGCCTCGGCCTCGCTGGCTTTCGTCGCGGCAATTTGTATCTGAAGGCGCATGTTCTCGCGGTGCGCGCGTCCCTCTAAATGCTCGTCGAGCAAAGCGGCAAACAACGCTGCACCCAACAGGATCATGGTTGTACCCACGACGAGTTCCACGATCCAAAACAACGGCACTGCCCCCGTGATTTCTATCGCTGCGCTCGGGGTAAGCGTCAGAGCGCTCATCGCGGTGAAATGCATGGCGACAATCGCGAGCGCGAGTATGCCGGCGCCTGCGAGACGACCCATCCGTGTGGTCGAGCGAAAGCCGACATGGAACGCTAACGCCGCCAACCCCGCCCCCAGGATCACCGACGCTGCGACGAAGCCCTCGTTCCACGAGCGCTCCGCCGCGACGCGCCAGGCGTCCATCCCGATGTAGTGCATCGCACTGATGCCGAGGCCGGCGATCGCGCCGGCGACCGCATGGCGCCACGCCGGAAGGCGCACGGCCAAGACGATCAAGAACGCCGCGGCGTTGAAAACGACGGCGACCAACGCTGAAGTGATGGTCAACGGAATGTCGTAGCCGTTCGGAACATGAACGGTGTAGGCAAGCATCCCGACGAAGTGCGTCGCCCACACGCCGTATCCAGCAGCTGCGGCCGCGACCGCGAACCAGATCGCGCGCGCATTCGCAGACTTTTGTCGTGCACGCTCCACAAGGCTGAATGCGGTGACGCACGACAAAACGCAAAGCAGCGCCGCAACCGCCACAAGGGCGGTGTCGTGCTCGTAGGCAATGCACGAAAGAACTTCAAGCATGGACTGGGCCTCGGCGAATGGCTTGGGGCCACTCGACTGCCCATTATTCCGCAAATCGACCAACGTTCTCTAAACCACACGCCAGAAAACGGTGTCTTGCAGGCCTGCTTTTGCGCTGTGCCGGCGATGCTAACCAGTTGTTAAGCACGCATCAGCCGGTTTTACGTGGCGTCAATCCGGGCCGGGTAAGAATGGCGAACCGGAGGAGTAAGTCTCATGACAACCGCTAGCGGACGCACGCCTGCGAGCACCGATCTTTTTGGCGGCCCGCTCCCGTCGTCTGCCAAGGTCACCGCCAGCGCCGCACTGGTCGGTAAACGGATTTTGGTCGTCGACGACAACCTGATCAATCTCGATATCGCGACTGAAACGCTGCAGTTCGCAGGCGCCGACGTCGACAGCGCCTCATCCGGCCGCGAAGCGCTCACGCTGCTGGCGAGTAAAGCCTACGACCTCGTGGTGCTCGATCTCGCGATGCCTGAGATGGACGGACTTGCTGTCGGCCGCGCGCTACGCGGATCGGACAAGAACGCCGACGTCGCCATTCTGGTGTTCACGGCCTCCGACGCCGCCGAAGCCAAGCAGGCTGTGCAACAACTCGGCGCCAAGGGCTTGGTCGCCAAACCCCTCGACGTCGACGATCTCTTGAGCGCGGCGATCAAGCACGCGTGAGGCGCGTGCTTAGACGACCGCGCCCTTCGTCCCCTCGGCTTTCGTCGTCTGTCCCATTTTGATGGGCGGCATGTAGAGCAACAGCGACGACGCCACGAAAATCGACGAATACGTGCCGCTGATGATGCCCCACAGCATCGTAATGGCGAAGCCGAACAGGGCCTCGCCGCCGAAGATGGCGAGCGGGATCAGCGACAAAGCGACCGTCGTGCTGGTTTTCACCGTGCGCGCGAGCGTCTGGTTCGTCGACATGTTGATGAGTTCGCCCAACTCCATGCGCTTGAACTTGCGCCGGTTCTCGCGGATACGGTCGAACACGATAACGGTTTCGTTGATTGAATAGCCGGCGAGCATGAGAAGCGCGGCGATGGACGTCAGGTTGAAGTCCAGCTGCAGAATCGAATAAAGCCCGACGGCCATCAGCACGTCGTGACCGTTCGACAGCAACGCTGACACACCGAACTGCCACTCAAACCGGAAGCCGACATAGACCGCGATCATGAGCACCGCGAGAATCGCGGCCAGAACGCCGCTCTGAAACAACTCGCTTGAAACCTTCGGTCCCACCGCCTCGATGCGCGCCAGCTTATAGTCCGGCCCGAGTTCCGCTTTGATCTTGTTGGCGACGTCCTGTTCTTGGCCCAGCGTCTTGCTGGACGGCTGCACGCGGATCAGAACGTCCTTGTCGGTGCCGAAATTCTGTACCGCGACCTCGCCGAAATCGAGCTTGTGCAACTGCTCGCGCAAATGGGTCAGGTCGATCACCTTGCTGCTCGACGCCTCGATGACGACGCCGCCGGTGAAATCGATGCCCAGGTTCAGGCCCTGAAACCACAGCGACAGCAGAGCCACGATCAGCAGCAAGCCGTCGATCGTAAACGCGATCCAGCGCTGTCCGACGAAGTCGATATGCGGGTTCTTGAGGGCCCAATTGAAGCGCGACATGAGTTTCTTGTGTCCGGTTTGAAGGCCGCGGATTAGACCGACATAGCCCCCGCCGCACAACAGCAATTTCCGTCATTTCCGCCTCTCTTGGGCCGGAACAAAAGAGGAATATGGCGGCGAAACACTTCTTTACACACCTGACATGCGGCCGCAACGCGGGCACCCGATGTCAACGGTCCACGGGCAAGAGGCCCGTTAAGGAGATAGAACATGTCCGATGAAACGAATGCACCGCGCCGCCGCCGCTTTGGTTTTGCCGCGATCGTAACCGCCGCTCTGCTCGGCCTGGTCGGCGGCGGCTTTGCCACGACGGCCTTCGGCAACAACATCGCCGCCGCCGGCTTCCGCCATTGGGCGGGCGGCCATCATCAGAAGGGTCCGATGGATCCGGCCCGCGCCAAAGAACGTGCCGAACACATGGTCGGCCATCTCGCCTGGGCCATCGACGCGACGCCCGAGCAGAAGAAGCAGCTCACGGTCATCGCGACCGGCATGGTGAACGACCTCTTGCCCGTGCATGACAGAATGCACGCCGCGAAGGGCCGCATCGTCGCTTTGCTGCGTCAGCCAAAGACCGACCGCGCCGCTCTCGAGTCACTTCGTACCGAACACCTCGCCATGGCCGACGACGTCTCTAAGCGCATCACCCAGGGCCTGGCCGACGCCGCAGACGTTCTGACACCGCAGCAACGCACAAAACTTGCGGAACACTGGACGTTCTGATTGCGTCTAAGCAACGGAGGTTCGGTGGCCGAACGCATCTTGCTGATCGAAGACGATGCCCGCCTCGCACGGATGGTCGACGACTATCTCAGCGGGGCGGGTTTTCGCGTGACACAGGCGGCGACCGGCAAGGCGGGTCTCGCCCTTGCCGAACGCGACAGCTTCGACGCGTTGGTTCTCGACCTTATGCTGCCCGACATGGACGGCCTCGACGTCTGCAAGGCCCTTCGCGTGCGGAATCAAACGCCGATCCTGATGCTCACCGCGCGCGGTGACGCGATGGACCGCGTCGTCGGACTCGAGATGGGCGCGGACGACTACCTGCCGAAACCCTTCGAACCGCGCGAGTTGTTGGCAAGATTGCGCGCCATCTTACGTCGCGCTCACACGTCCGCGCCGGCCAATGTGCTGCAATTCGGCCGCCTCGAGATCGACAAAGACGCGCGAGAAATCCGCATCGACGGCGCGCCGCGCACGCTGACGAGCTATCAATTCGCGTTGACGCTCGCGATGGCCGAACGGGCAGGGCGCGTGCTGTCGCGCGACACACTGTTCGACCTCGTCAAAGGTGAATCGATCGAAGCCTTCGACCGCTCGATCGACGTTCACATCTCGCGCATCCGCGCCGCGATCGAAGACAACCCGAAAAAGCCGCGCCGCGTCATCACCGTCCGCGGCGCCGGCTACGTCTTCGCGAAGGCGCAGGAATGAGAGCCGTCTTCAACCGCCTGTTCGTCAAAGTGTACCTGACGATCATCGGCTCGCTGCTGCTTGTCGTGATCGTATCGGCCATCGTCTGGCGAAACGGTCCCGAGATGGAGACGGCGCGCAGCGCCTTCGAAATGGCAAGCGGCGTCGCGATGGCGGCGCTCGCCGACCCCGGCGCACCGCCGGCCGAGCAGCAAAAGGCCGTCGAGCGTCTCGCGGGCCTTCTGAAGGCCGACCTCGCCCTCTACGACAAACAGGGAGTCCTAATCGGCGCGGCAGGCCGCCCATTGCCGTCGCTCGACGACATCGACGGCGCCGAGCACGGCCTCGGCCGCGCACGCGGTCCGGTGTGGTCGTTCCGCTTCACCGATGCGCGCACCATCGTCGTCCGTTTGCCGATCGAAAGCCATCGCGGTGGCGTCGGCTTCTTCGGACTCTTGGCCCTCATCGCGCTGCAGCTCGCGATCGCCTCGTACCCTGTCGTCCGCGGTCTGACCCGCCGCCTCGAACGCCTCCAGCGGGGCGTCGAGTCGTTGGGTGCAGGCGACCTCACATCGCGGGTCAAGGTCGAAGGCAAAGACGAAGTCGCGCGCGTCGCCGAAAGCTTCAATCGCGCCGCCGCCCGCATCGAAGAACTCGTCGGCGCGCACAAGCTTCTGCTCGCCAACGCGTCGCACGAACTGCGCACGCCGCTCACGCGCCTGCGCCTCGGCGTCGAATTCCTGAAGGACAAGGCCGATCCCGACCGCAAGGCCGACCTCGAACGCGATATCGCCGAACTCGATCAACTCATCGATGAAATCCTGCTCTCCAGCCGCCTCGATGCACTAACCGGTCTGGAGCACGTCGAAGACGTCGATCTCTTGGCGCTCGCCGCCGAAGAAGCCTCGCGCTTCGAGCACGCAAGCGCGTCCGGCACGCCCGTCGTCGTCAAGGGCGACGCGCGCTTGCTGCGCCGTCTGGTCCGCAACCTGATCGAAAACGCCGAACGCCACGGCGCGCCGCCCATCGAGATCGAAGTCGAACCGGTGGCAAACGGCGCCGCCCTCCGCGTCCTCGACCACGGCCTGGGCGTCGCCGATGCCGATCGCGAGCGCGTCTTCGAACCCTTCTTCCGCGCAAGCGCCGCAGGCGAAGCGCGCCCCGGTGCGGGGCTCGGCCTTGCTCTCGTGCGCCAGATCGCACGTCGTCATGGCGGCGACGTGAGAGCTGTTCGCGACGGCAGCGGACGTAACGGCTTCGCCGTCTCCCTGTGAATCCCCCGCTGCCCCGGTTGCGGCTATCTCACGGCAAAGCTACGGTGCCGCGAACAAGGCGGCCTAAAAGCCGTCGAAGATATTCGACAAGGGCGGAACGAACTTCATGGGCACGGAGAACACGCGTCTTCTATTGGTCGCGGCGGCAGTAGCGCTCGTCATGCTGATCCCGGTGTTGGGATCGCGCTTCGGGGGACCGCCGACGACGGTCACCAACGTCGTCGAAGGGACGGAGCCGGTCGACGTCACCGGCTCGCAGGCGCGCCAGAAACGTCTCGCCGCCGCCTCCGCCGTCGACGCCGCGCGCGTCACCGGCGCCGACGGCGAGCCCGAGAACTGGCTCGCCCACGGCCGCACCTACGGCGAACAACGCTTCTCGCCCTTGAACAAAATCAACGCCGAGAATGTGAAGGACTTAGGGCTAGCCTGGACCTACGAAACGAACACGATCCGCGGCCTGGAGGCTTCGCCCATCGTCGTCGACGGCGTGATGTTCGCGACCGGCTCGTGGAGCAAGGTCTACGCGCTCGATGCCAGGACCGGTCAAGAACTTTGGACCTACGATCCGCAAGTCCCCGGTGAGACCGCGCGCAAACCATGCTGCGACGTCGTCAATCGCGGCGTCGCCGTGTGGAAAGGCCGCGTTTATGTCGGCACGCTCGACGGTCGCCTCGTCTCGCTCGACGCGAAAACTGGCAAGCCCGTCTGGGACGTCAGCACCGTCGATCGCAACAAGCCCTACACGATCACGGGCGCGCCGCGCATCATCAAAGACAAGGTGATCATCGGCAACGGCGGCGCCGAACTCGGCGTGCGCGGCTACATCACGGCCTACGACACCGAAACTGGCAAGCAACTCTGGCGCTTCTACACGGTGCCTGGCGATCCCCGGGCGCCCGTCGAAAACGAACATCTGAAGGCGGCGCTCCCGACGTGGAAGTCCGATGCGCAAGGCTGGAAATATTGGGAGGTCGGCGGCGGCGGCACGGTCTGGGACTCGATGGCCTATGACCCCGACCTCGACCTTCTCTACATCGGCACCGGCAACGGCAGCCCGTGGAGCCGCTATCTCCGCTCGCCCGGCGGCGGCGACAATCTCTATCTCTCCTCGATCGTCGCCATCAAACCCGACGACGGCACGATGGCCTGGTACTTCCAGGAAACGCCCGGCGACACGTGGGACTTCACCGCGACCCAACATATCATCCTGGCCGATCTCGAGATCGACGGCCAGGTGCGCAAGGCGCTCATGCACGCGCCGAAGAACGGCTTCTTCTACGTGCTCGATCGCGAAACCGGAAAGTTCATCTCGGGCAAGAACTACGTCCCCGTGACGTGGGCCAAGGGCCTCGACGAAAACGGACGGCCGATCGAAGACCAGTCGTCGAACTATCGCGACGGGCCGAAGATGGTGCAGCCCTCGCCCCACGGCGGCCACAACTGGCAACCGATGGCGTTCAATCCGCAGACGAAGCTCGTCTACATCCCGGTTCAGCTGACGCCGCAAATGTTCTTGGCCGACAAGAAGCGCGACGTGAAACTCGGCGTATGGAACACGGGCCTTGACCTTGGCGCGATCTCGTCGCTGACGATGAAGGCGCTGGCGGCCGGTCAGCCGCTGCCGCCGGCGGAAGGCTCGCTGGTCGCATGGGATCCGATCAATCAGAAGGAAGTCTGGCGCGCCAAGCACGCAACGTTCTGGAACGGCGGCCTGCTGACCACCGCCGGCAATCTCGTCTTCCAGGGAACGGGCGACGGTTTATTCCGTGCCTGGAAGGCCGACACCGGCGAAGAGATTTGGAAGATCGACGCCAAGACCGGCATTATCGCGCCGCCCGTGACCTACACCGTCGATGGCGAGCAATACGTCACCGTGCTGGCCGGATGGGGCGGTGTCGGTTTGACGCTCGGGCCGGAACCCGCAAACGCGATCCTCAAATACGGCAACGCCGGAAAGATCTTCGCCTTCAAGCTCGGCGGTCAGAAGACCATCGAAGCGGCGGAGAACCCGCGCCCGCCGATGGTCAAGCCGCCGGAAGAAAAACTCACCGCGGCGCTCGTCGCGAAGGGTGAAGGCACGTACCACCGCTATTGCTCCGTATGCCATGGCTTCTTCGCGATGGGCAGCGGCGTCGTGCCCGACCTGCGTTACTCCGCACCAGAGGTGTTCGCCCGCTATAAGGAAATTGTCCTCGACGGCGAACGCAAGGACACCGGCATGGCTTCCTTCGCCGACCAGATCAAGGAGGATGATGTGACGGCGATCCGCGCCTACGTCCTGCAAATGGCGAACGCGGCCTATGCGGCGGAACAGGCAGCCGCGACGGCTACGCCGGCGGCCCCCGCTGCGCCGGAGGTCCCGCCGACAAAGCCCTAAAGACGCGCATTAATACTTCGCGCCTTGCTGGCGTCACACGTCTAGGATACCAACGCGCCGCTCCACTTGTGTGGGGCGGCGCCCGTGTTTTTGGGCCGCGTATCGGATCACGACGATGGCAGATGGTGAGAGCAAACGGCCCGCGGCCGAAAAGCCGCGCGGATTTCGCGACCGGCTGGGAGCAGAACTCCAGGCCGAACGGCGCATGCTCGAAACGATCCGCGCGGTCTACGAATCCTACGGCTTCGACCCGCTGGAAACGCCCGCCATCGAATTCGCCGACTCGCTAGGCAAATTCCTGCCCGATCAGGACCGTCCGAATGAAGGCGTCTTCGCCTTCCGCGACGACGACGAACAATGGCTCTCGCTGCGCTATGACCTGACCGCGCCGCTCGCTCGCTTTGTCGCCGAAAACTACGACGCGCTGCCAAAGCCCTTCCGCCGCTACCAAGTCGGCCAAGTCTTCCGCAACGAAAAGCCGGGCCCCGGCCGCTACCGCGAATTCACGCAGTTCGACGCCGACACGGTAGGCACGGCCTCGATGCTCGCCGACGCCGAACTCTGCATGATGCTCTGCGACGTGATGGAACGGCTGGGCCTCGGCCAAGACAGCGTCGTCAAAGTCAACAACCGCAAAATCCTGAACGCCGTTCTCACCTCGATCGGCGCCACCACCGACGCCCAACGCCTCACCGTCCTGCGCGCGATCGACAAGATCGATCGCCTGGGGCTCGAAGGCGTGCGTCTCTTGCTCGGCCCTGGTCGCAAAGATGAATCGGGCGACTTCACGAAGGGTGCCGGCCTCGACGCCGCGAAGGTCGACCGGGCTCTCGCTTTCGTTGGCGCCGCCGCCAACAGCCGCACCGCCGTTTGCGACACCTTCGACCGCCTCGTCGGCGAAGACACGGAAGGTCGCGCCGGCGTCACCGAACTCCGCCAGATCGACGCCGCGCTGACAGGTGCAGGCTACGACGACACGCGCGTGATGTTCGACCCGTCCGTCGTGCGCGGCCTCGCGTACTACACGGGCCCCGTCATCGAAGCCGAACTCACCTTCCAAGTCCGCAACGACGACGGCCAACTCGTGCGCTTCGGTTCCGTCGCCGGCGGGGGCCGTTACGACGACCTCGTCACCCGCTTCAAGGGCGTGCAAGTCCCCGCGACCGGCATCTCGATCGGCGTCAGCCGCCTCCAAGCCGCACTCGCCGCCCGAGGCGCAGCGACAACGCAAGCGACCGGCCCCGTCGTCGTGTTGGTCATGGATAAGGACGCGACGTCGTCCTACGTCGCGATGGCGAAGGAACTGCGCGAAGCCGGCCTGCGCGCAGAAGTCTACGCCGGCACGTCCGGCATGAAGGCCCAGCTCAAATACGCCGACAAACGCCAAAGCCCCGTGGCCGTCATCGAAGGCAGCGACGAACGCGCGAAGGGCGTGGTGACGCTGAAGGACCTCGAACTCGGCGCCGAACGCGCGAAGGACATCAAAGACCGCGACGCCTGGGCCAAAGGCGCCGACGCCCAAGTCACCATCCCGCGCGAAAACCTGGTGGCCGAAGTGAAGAAGATCATCGCCGCGCAAAAGGTCCGCGCATGATCGCGACGCCGCCTTATGACGCGCCGACGTTGATCGCGCTTGAAGCGCAAACCGCGTCGCTGCTCGACGTCTTCCAAACCTATGGCGCCGAACGCATCGACCCGGCCATCGTGCAGCCCGCCGACGCGTTCCTCGACCGCATGGGCGAAGACCTGCGCCGCCGCACATATGTGTTTACAGGCCCCGACGGCACCGAACTCTGCCTACGCCCGGACCTGACGATCCCATCGTGCCAAGCCTACCTCGCACGAACGCCGAACGCAGATCGCGCGGCAAAACTCTGCTACGCCGGTCCCGTCTTTCGTCACGATCCGGCATCGCCCGACCGCCCGGGCCAAAGCTTCCAAGCCGGCGTCGAAAACATCAACGCCGCGAACCCTGCCGCCGCAGACGCGGAAGCCTTGATCCTGACCGAGAGCGCGCTCACGCGTACGGGCTTGAAGAACGTCGAAGTCACGGTCGGCGATCTCAGCATCTTCGCAAGCCTCCTCGAGTCGCTCGGCCTGACGCCGCAATGGGCCGAACGCCTGCGCCGCCACGTCTGGCGCCCCGCCTACATGGGCGATCTGCTGAAGCGCCTCACCGGCGAAGCCGCGTCCGCGAACGCGTTCCTCGCGCATGTCGGCGCGCTCCCCGCCGACGAAGCGCGCGCCGTGCTGCGCGACGCGCTGGGCCTCGGCGGCATCCGTCACATCGGCACGCGCACGATCGAAGAAATCACCGAACGCTTCCTCGAACAGGCGGCCGACGCATCGTCCGCGCGCCTGCCGCGCGCCACCGCCGATCTCATCTCGGCCTACCTCGCTGTCAAAGTGCCCGCCGCTGACGCCGTCGAAACACTGCGCAAACTCGCGCGCTCGGCCTCCGTCTCGCTCGACGCACCGATCTCGGCGCTCGAACGCCGCTTAGGCCTGATCGAACGCCACGGCTTCAATCTCGGACGCGCGACGTTCACCGCGCAGTTCGGCCGCAACATGGAATACTACACCGGCTTCGTCTTCGAGTTCCGCGCCGCACCGGCGCAGAAGCCGGTCGCCGGCGGCGGCCGCTACGACACGCTCTTGACCGCGCTCGGCGCGCCAAAGCCCGCGCCCGCCGTCGGCCTCGCTGTCTACGCCGAACGCCTGCTCGCCGCCCGCCGCGCGCAAGGAGCGGTCATATGAGCGCGCTCAACTTCGCCATTCCGTCAAAGGGTCGCCTGCAGGAACAAGCTCTCGCCTTCCTCGCTGACGCAGGCCTCCACGTCACGCAGTCGCGCGGCACGCGCGACTACGTCGCCGCGTTCAAAGGCATCGACAACGTCGTGGTCTCGCTTCTGTCGGCGGCGGAGATCGCGGACGAACTGCGCGCCGGCCGCGTGCATTTCGGCATCAGCGGCGAAGACCTTCTGCGCGAACACGGCCAAGGCGACGACCGAACCCACGTCGTCGAAAAACTCAGCTTCGGCCGCGCCAACGTCGTCGTCGCCGTCCCGCGCGCCTGGATCGACGTCTCGACGATGGCCGACCTAGACGACGTCGCCTCAGCGTTCCATCTGCGTCACCACCGCCGCCTGCGCGTCGCGACGAAGTATGTAAACCTGACCCGCGCCTTCTTTGCGCGCCACGGCCTCGCCGGCTATCGCATCGTCGAAAGCCTCGGCGCCACCGAAGGCGCGCCCGCGGCCGGCACGGCGGAGGTGATCGTCGACATCACCACGACCGGCACGACGCTCGCCGCGAACGAACTGAAGATCCTCGACGATGGCCTGATCCTGGAAAGCCAAGCCGTCCTCGCGGCCAGCCTCCACGCATCGTGGTCCGATCCCGCACGCCAAGCCGCACGCGCCATCCTCGAACGCATAGCCGCCCGCGCGATGGCCAAAAGCGCACAGATCATCCGCGTACGGATGGATCACGGCGTCGAAGCCGCGCTCCCCGCACTTGAACGCACACTGGGCGCCACGATCCTCTCCCGCTCGGCCGGCGGCGAAGCCTCGATCCTGATCCCCGACGCAAACCTCTCGACCGCCATCGCCCTCCTGCGCGGAACCGGCGCGCAAGGCACCGTCTCGTCGCAAAAAGCCGACTACGTCTTCACCCCGGAAAACCAACTCTTCGCAAAACTGCAGGCGAAACTCTCCGGCGCCTAACCACTCTATTGGCCGGGCTTGACCCGGCCACCCAGTGGCCGCGCGTCTGCGCGGGCCGAGAGACCCTCTCAATTCAAAATTTCATTGACGAAGCTGTCGCGTTTTCAGCGCGCACGGACGTGCGCGCACTGGGTGGCCGGGTCGCGCTTCGCTTGCCCGGCCATGACGAATAGGGGAGTGCGAGCGCGACCGGACAGCTGTGGCCAACGCGGACTATGACACCAAGACGCCTGCGGCGCGCCGGCGCTCAATGCGTCAGCGTGCGCGTCCACCACTGACTGGCGACGTGCAGCTTCTTCGCTTCAAGCCACCGCACCGCGCGCTCATCGCGCGCAGCCGCAACGGCGATGATCTGCACCGCGCCGCGCGCACGTCCTTCGCTCATGACGGCGTCGATCAGCGCCGACGCCGCGTCGTCCGCCTCCGCCCCTTCGACCACGACGAAATCGTCGATCAGCACCGTCTTGCCGCCCGGTGAAAACACCGGCGGCGCATCCTGAATGACGCCGATGATAAAACCGAGAAACCGGCCGCCGCTTTCGGCAATGCGCGCGACGACGTTGGGTTGCCCCACTTGATGCGTGAAGAACGCCGGCGTCATCTGCGCGGCGGCTTCGCTGGGCCGCCACATCACCGGCTCGAACATCTCAAGCTGCTTGCGCTTGTCAGCCATGACCAGCGTCATCTGCTGAACGTCCGCCGCCGACGCGGGCCTGATGCTGATTGTCATGTTTAGACTCCCGCCATCGCGCCGCGCACGCCGACCTTCCGCCCGGCCGGATCAATCAACACGCCCGGATTCATCAATCCGTTAGGATCGACCGACGCCTTCGCCGCGCGCAAAGCCTCGGCGAACAACGGCGGACACTCGCGCGTGTAGCCGGGCCGGTGATCGCGCCCGACGGCGTGGTGATGCGTGATCGTGCCCCCGGCCGCGACGACGACATCGTTCGCCACCGCTTTGATCTCTTGCCATTGCTCCAGCAGCGCCGTCATGCGCCCCAACGCCTGGAAGGTGTAGTAAGGGGCAGGCCCATCCGGATACGCATGCGTAAAGCGGCACGTCACCATGCCGGGCTTCCCCGTGACGCGCTTCAGGATATCGCCGATGCGCCGCGTGACCTCGGCGTGGAAGGCAGGGAAGCGATCCCAAGTAACGGCCGTTTCGAACGTATCGACGATCACGCCCATCGGCACCAGCACTTCGCGATAGAACGGCGCACGCAAGAACGCGTTGCGCCATGCGCCCGCCGCGCCTTCGCGATGTTGCCCCTCCGACATCGTCGGCGGCGCATCGACCACGCCGCCGTGATCGCGCACAAGCTCCAGCGCACGCGCGAGTTTGGTATCTTGCGCGTGATCCGCGCTCTCGAACGCCAGCACGAGCAGCGACGCCGACCCATCGCCCGCACCCGTGCCCAACGCTTCCTGCGCATCGATCAAGCGGCAATTCGAAGGATTGAGCCCCGATTGCGCCAAGGCACGCACGGCCTCAGCGCCTTTCAGAAAGTCGGTAAACTTCACCGACGCTGAGGCACGAAACTTAGGCGTATCCTGCAAACGCACCCACGCTTCGGTGATGACGCCCAAAATCCCTTCCGAGCCGACGAATAACCGCTCCGGCTGTGGCCCCGCGCCCGAACCCGGCAATCGCCGCGTCTGCATCAGCCCGGCTGGCGTCACAACACGGAGCGCCTGAACGAAATCGTCGATATGCGTATAGAGCGTCGCATAGTGCCCGCCCGACCGCGTCGCGATCCAACCGCCCAGCGTCGAGAATTCGAAGCTCTGCGGGAAATGCCGCAAGGTCAAACCATGCGGCTTCAACTGCGCTTCGAGATCGGGACCAAGCGCGCCCGCTTGAATACGCGCCGCGCGGCTCGTCTTGTCGATCTCCTCGACCTTGCCCATGCGCGTCATGTCGAGCGAGATCACGCCCGCATAGCCATCACCCACATCGCACTCGACGCCGCCACAAACGCTCGACCCCGCGCCGAACGGAATGACGGCCGCGTTCTCGCGCGCCGCCCAGTCCAGCACGGCGAACACATCGCTCTCGCTTTCCGGATACGCGACAACGTCGGGCGGGCAGGGCACCTGCCGCTGAAACATCCGCACATAGTCCGGGAACGACTTGCCGTAAGCGTGCACCAACCGCTCATGCGGCGCGCTCGTGCAGATGCGCGAAAGAACCGAAGGCGGTAGGAGGCGAGACGCCCGCAAGTCGAACTCGCTCTCCTTCGGCGCCGGCCGCAACACGAGATTGCTGCCGAACCGTTGCCCGAACACGCGCGCGAGAAATACCGCCTCCTCGTCGCTGACGGTTTGATCCTCGCGACCCCAACCCCAAAATTTGCGTCGCGCCGTCATGTCAGCCTCAGGGTGTGGTCGTGGTTGGCGCAGGCTCAGTTGCCGGCGGCTCTGCAGCCAGCGGTGCGGCGGCCGGCGCACCGGGGAACACGACCGTCTGATATGGCCCCGTCGGCTTGTCATCGGGCCCGAAAGGACCCGGCACCTTGTTTGATAGCGGGGTGAGGCTCTTCAAATACGCAGCCATCGCCAGCGCATCTTCCTCGGTGAGCTTTGAGTACCAGCCATACGGCATGATCGGTATCAGCTGCCGCCCATCCGGCCTCATACCCTGGCGGATCGCCTTGGCGATATCGGCCTCGCTCCATTTGCCGAGCCCGGTCGCGTCGTCCGGCGTCAGGTTGGGCGGAAAGAAGATGCCGACGTTCGGCATTTCGAAGCCGACGTTACCCCCGCTCAACAGCTTGTCCATCTCGGGCTTGCCCAACATCACGCCCGGCGTGTGGCAGTCGGCGCATGCGCCGGCCATGACCAGATACTCGCCGCGCTTGACCTTATCTTCGCCGCCAGGCGCCGAAGGTCCGCCGCACGCCGCGAGCAACCCGCCCATCGCCACCACCGCGCCCAACATCCTCAGGCCACCACCGTAAGCGCTCACGATCCCTCCAGTTTCTTCGTCCGTTCAGTGCCCGCGTTGATACGCTCGCCCGACGCCGGAAACAACGTCCCCGATTTGCGCGTTGAACGCGCTTGGGCCAATGTGGCGGAAGAGGAAACGAACAGAAAACAAAGGGCGATAAAATGACCGCCGACAGCGCCACGAGCGCCCCCGCTCAACCAGGCGAACTTTCGACGAACTACAAGATCTACGCGCTCGGCCTGTTGGTACTGGTCTACATCTCGAACTACGCCGACCGCATCCTGCTCGGCATTTTGCTGCCGGCGATCAAGGCGGAGTTCAGCCTCACCGACACCGAACTCGGATTTTTGCACGGCACGGCGTTCGCGATCTTCTACGCGACGCTCGGCGTTCCCATCGCCATCTACGCCGACCGCGGCAACAGAAAGCTGGTCATCGTCGCTGCGACCGCCATGTGGTCTGCCATGACCGCGCTGTGCGGTATGGCGCAGTCGTATTGGCAGTTGGTGTTCGCGCGCATCGGCGTCGGCGTCGGCGAGGCGGGCTCCAATCCGCCGTCGCACTCGATCATCTCGGACCTCTTCACGCTGAAATATCGCGGCACCGCGCTCGCAATCTTTTCCCAGGGCGTATCCCTCGGGATCGTGGTGGGCCTGTATGGCGGCGCGCAAATCGCCGAAGCCTACGGCTGGCGAGTCGCGTTCTACGCCCTTGGCCTGCCCGGCATCCTGATCGCGTTGTTGGTGCTCTTCACGCTGGTTGAGCCGCGTCGCGGCGCCGCGGAGGCGCAGCCGCTCTCGGCCAACATCCCGACATTCGGCGAAACGATCCGCTTCATCGCCTCACAGCGCTCGCTCCGGCACATCATAACAGGCGCGACCCTAACGACGCTCGTCGGCTATTCGGGCGTCCTATGGTGGCCGTCGTTCATCGTCCGCTCGCACGGCCTAAGCCCCGCCGACATGAGCGCCTTCTTGGCGCTCGTCTTCGGCGTCGGCTCGGGTTTCGGCATCTTCCTCGGCGGTTATCTCTCGGATTATTTCGGCCGCCGCGACGTAAAGCTGATGCCGCGCGTCGTGACGGTTGCTACGCTCATCGGGCTGCCCTTCGGCGCAGCCATCTATCTGGTCGACAACTCGACGCTCGTCTTCCTGCTCATCGGCATTCCGGCAGCGGCCGGCGGCATGTATCTGGGGCCAAGCCTCGCCATGGCGCAAAGCCTCGTCGCCGTCCGCATGCGCACGGTCGCCTCGGCGCTCTTCCTCTTCATCATCAACCTGATCGGCATGGGGCTGGGCTCCGTCGTAATCGGCGGCATGAGCGACGCGTTGACGCCGCAGTACGGCCAGGACGCGCTACGCTACACGCTGTTGATCGTGATGGTGTTCAATGTCTGGGCCGCCTATCACTTCTGGCGCGCAGGTCGCTACATGGAAGCGGATCTAAAGCGCGCGTTGGACGCGTCCGCATAGGCTTGCATGCGAAACGAACCCACCTTCCGCGACGACGCCATCGCAAAAGTCACGTCGCGCGAACGCGCCCGTTTCGCCGCCGCCAATCCAAAGTCGGCGGCTCTCGCGGCGGAAGCAAAGACCTCGCTCTTCGGCGGCGTCCCGATGCACTGGATGGCCGACTGGCCGACGCCGTTTCCGCTGTTCGTCGCAGGAGCGAACGGCGCGCGCTTCAAAGACATTGACGGCCACGACTACGTCGACTTCTGCTTCGGCGACACCGGCGCGATGTTCGGCCATTCGCCGGCACCCGTCGCCGAAGCGATCCGCGCACAAGCCACGCGCGGCTACACGACGATGCTGCCCGGCGAGGACGCCGTCTGGATCGGCAACGAACTCAAACGCCGCTTCGGCCTGCCGTATTGGCAAGTCACGGCGACAGCCACCGACGCTAACCGCTACGCCCTGCGCTGGGCCCGCGCCGTCACCGGCCGCGACAAAATCCTCGTCTTCGATGGCTGCTATCATGGCACGGTCGAAGAAACGATGGTGCGTCTGAAGGACGGCAAGACCGCCCCGCGCCCCGGCCAACTCGGTTCGATCGGCGACGTCGCGCGAACCACCGTGGTCGTTGAGTTCAACGACATCGCGGCCCTTCAACAGGCGCTCGCTACGCACGACATTGCCGCCGTTCTCGCCGAACCGGCGATGACCAACATCGGCATGGTGCTACCCATCGACGGCTTCCACGAAGCCCTGCGCGAGCTGACGCGCAAGACCGGCACGCTCCTGATCATCGATGAAACCCACACCATCTCGACCGGCCCCGGCGGCTGGACGCGCGCGTTCAACCTCGATCCCGACGTCTTTGTCCTCGGCAAACCGATCGCCGGCGGCATTCCATGCGCGGTCTTCGGCGTCACCGCCGACGTCGCGATGCGCATGGAACAAGCGCGCAGCAACGCCGCGTCCGACGGACACGGCCATTCCGGCATGGGCACGACGCTCTCGGCCAACGCCTTCGCGATGCACGCCATGCGCGCGAACCTCGCTCACGTGATGACGGACGCCGCCTACGCGCACATGATCCCGCTCGCCGAACGCCTGAGCGCAAACCTCAAGGTGCTGTTCGCGCACCACAGGTTAACGTGGTCGGTAACCCAAATCGGTGCGCGCTGTGAGTTTCAATTCTGCGCAAATCCGCCGCGCACGGGCCGTGAAGCAGAAGCGGCCTTCCATGATGCGCTCGAAAAGTGCATTCATTTGGCGCTTCTTAATCGGGGTGTAATGATTACCCCGTTTCACAATATGACCCTCATATGTCCTCAAACGCAGGCGGCCGATGTCGACCGCTTGGTGGCCGCGTTGGGCGACGTGATCGACGAGATCCTGAATGCTTGATCCAAAACAGAATGAACTCGACACCTTCCTGAAGAAACATCCGGACATCGAGCTCATCCACGTTATCCTGACCGACCCCGTCGGCATTCAGCGCGGCAAAGGCGTGCGCCCGCACGAACTGAAAGCGATCTACGAACAAGGCCGCGCCTTCCCCTCCTCAATCTTCTCGCTGACCGTGCTGGGCGAAGACGTGGAGGAGGCAGGCCTCCTCTGGGACATCGGCGATCAAGACTGCTTCGCCCACCCGATTCCGGGGACACTGAAGCGCACGCCGTGGCTCGACAAAACCGGCCAAGTCTTCCTGGCTTTCCGCGCCGACAGCGGCCCGGCCGCCGCTGCCGACCCGCGCCTGCGCCTCAGCGACATTTCCGAGCGTATGAAGAAGGATGGCCTCCACCCCGTCCTCGCCATCGAACTCGAATTCTACCTGCTCGACAAAGCCGCCGCCCGCGACGGCCGCATCATCCCGGCGCTCGCGCCCGGCGGGCTCTACAACGACCAGGTCCAGGTCTATTCGATCCAAGAACTCGACGATTTCGATCCGTTCCTGCGCGAACTCTATGCCGCCTGCGACGCGCAGGGCTTGCCCGCCGAAAGCGTCATCTCCGAATACGCACCCGGCCAAATGGAAATCACGCTGACCCACCGCGCCGACGCGCTCCAAGCCGTCGACGAGGCAATGCAGTACAAGCGCGTCGTCAAAGGCGTCGCGGAAAAGCACGGCATGATCGCCTGCTTCATGGCCAAGCCCTTCTCCGAAAGCGCGGGCTCAGGGATGCACATCCACCTGAGCCTCAACGACGCCAAGGGCAACAACCAGTTCACCAGCGACGCCCCGGAAGGCAACAAACTGTTGCACAATGCGATCGGCGGCATGGCCTCGACCATCAACGACTCGATGGCGATCTTTGCCCCGAACGCGAACTCGTACCGCCGATTCCGCCGCAACACCTACGCGCCGGTCGCGCCGACATGGGGCGTCAACAACCGCACGGTCTCATTCCGCATCCCCGCAGGCCCGCCGAAGAGCCGCCACGTGGAACACCGCATCTGCGGCGCCGACGCCAATCCGTACTTGGCGGCCGCCGCCGTTCTCGCGGCCATGCACCACGGCATCACGAACAAGATCGATCCCGGCCCCGCGACGACAGGCAACGGCTACGCAACGAAGGTCGAAGGCCTGACGCTAAACTGGTACGACGCCCTCGACGCGTTCGAAGACTCGAAATTCATCGCCGATTACTTCGGCGCCGATTTCGTAAAAATCTTCTCGGCCGTCAAGCGCGCCGAGTGCGAACGCTTCTTCGCGCAGGTGACCGACCTCGACTACCGCTGGCATCTGCGAACCGCCTAGGCGCGCAGCACCTTGAACAACCGCTTCACCGCCGCCTTGATGCGGTGAAGCCGCGCCGCATCCCGCGCCTGACCCGCCCACATCACGCCGAAATTCATCGCCCCGTTCAGCAGCACGGCAAGCTCCTCAGCCGGCATCGTCTGAAGCTTGCCCGCCGCCATGGCTTCGCGCACGCCATCGGTCAGATGGGCAAACCCCTGCGCATCCATCTCGTTCCAACGCGCCCAGCCCAATACGCTCGGCGCGTCCAGCACCAGAATGCGCCGCGCCTCCGCCCGCGCCATATAGTCCATCCACGCCTCGCAGCCGCGTTCCAGCGAAATCAGCGGATCCTTCGTGGCATCGGCCGCCGCAACGATCGCGACCGAAGCCTCGTCGTGCATCGCCAAGCAAACATCGGCGAAAAGCTCCGCCTTCTCCTTGTAGTGATGATAAAGCGCCCCACGCGTCACACCGGCAGCCGCTAAAATCTCGTCGGTACTCGTCGCCGCGTAACCTTGCGCGGCAAACAGTCGCCGCGCCGCCGCGATCAGGCTCGCCTTCGTTTCCGCTGTCCGCTCCGCATTTGTGCGCCGGGCCATGCCGCTCCTTGACAAACAGACTGTCAGTACGTAAAAACAAACTATCATCCTGTTTATGAAAGGGCAAGCGCCATGCGCTTCGTCGACCGCTACCCGATCATCGTCACGCCCAAGATGAAGGAATGCGCTACCTTCTACGCGCGCCACCTGGGCTTCACCATCGCGTTCGAATCGACCTGGTTCACACTGCTCTACGCCGAAGGCGAAACCGCCTCGATCGCCTTCATGACGCCGGATCATCCCTCCGCCCCGCCAGGGCCGGAGGTCTTCGGCGGCAAAGGCATGTGCATGGAACTGCAAGTCGAAGACGCGCGCGCCGCTCACGACGAGGCCAAAGCGCGCGGCCTGCCGATCACGCATCCGCTCACCGACGAACCCTTCGGCCAACGCCGCTTCGGCTTCTTCGATCCGTCGGGGCTCTGGGTCGACGTGGTGGAACAAATCGAATCGGCAAGGGGTTTCTGGGACAGCTACCTGCCGGCATGACCGGATGACTTTGCGCCGCGAAGGGCTACAGTGCCGCGCATCAGCGGAATCAATCCATGAAGCGTGTCGTGATCGTCGGCGGCGGGTATGCCGGAACCTCGCTTGCCCGTTCGCTCGATGCAGTGGCGGAGGTCGTGCTCGTCGAACCGCGCGACCGCTTCGTCCACAACGTCGCCGCGATCCGCGCGCTCGTCGAACCGGGCCTCCTCGACGAAATCGTCATCCCGTATGATCGCCTGCTGAAGCGCGGCCAAGTCGTCCACGACCGCGCGATCGCCATCGAAGGCGCATCCGTCAAACTCGCAGGCGGCGGCAGCATCGAGGGCGACATCATCGTCGTCGCAACCGGTTCGCGCTACGCCCGCCCCTTCAAACCTGAGGCGGAATCGGTGCCGTCCTTCGTCGCCGCCAGCCGCGCCAATCACCAAGCACTGGTCGCGGCAAAGACGGTGGCGGTCATCGGCGCCGGCGCGGTCGGCACGGAACTCGCCGGCGAAATTGCAGCCGCCTTCCCAGCCAAGAAGGTGACGCTGATCTCCGCCCACCCAACGCTGTTCCATGCTTACCCGCCAAGGCTCGGCCGCAAGCTCGAAGCGCAACTGAAGGCGATGCGCGTGACGTTACGCATGGGCGCGCCCGCCCGCCCGCCGAAGTCCAACGACACGCCGTTTGCAGGCCGCGTGGAAATGTCGGCGGGCGATCCCATCACGGCCGACTTGGTTTTTCCTGTCATGGGCGCAAGGCCCGTGAACGATGTCTTGCGCGCGCTGCCCGGCGTTACGCTGGACTCGCTGGGCCGCGCCGTCGTCGACGCATGGCTGCGACCGACGGACGCGCCGAATCTGTTCGCCCTCGGCGATGTCGCCGCCGCCGGCGACCTGATGACCATCGTCGCCATCAGCCGCCAGCAACCGTGGCTCACCAAAACCATTAAGGCGTTGATCGAAGGCAAAGCATTGGAGTCCCTGCCGGCCTACAAGCCCTGGTCCTCGCCGCCGATCCTGATTCCGCTGGGCGAAGCGGCCGGCGCCAGCGTCCTGCCGTTCACCAACAAAGGCGTCGTCGTCGGCAGCTTCCTGACCGCGTCGATCAAGGGGCGACAACTTTTCGTGCCGCGCTATCTCAAAGAATTCGGCTATGCCTGAGACTGATGGTATTTCATAACGCATGAAAGCTCTGATCGCGGGCGGCGGCATCGGCGGCATCACGGCCGCCTTATGCCTGTTGGATGCAGGCATCGAGGTTGAAGTCTACGAGCGCGCCGCCGCACTCGGCGAGGTCGGTGCAGGCATCCAGATCAGCCCGAACGGAGTAAAGGTGCTGCAGCGTCTTGGCCTGAAGCCAGCGCTCGACCGCATCGCCTTCCGCCCCGAAGCGCTCGAGATGCGCATGGGCACCTCGGGCACGAAACTCTTCGCCATCCCGATGCGCGACGTGGCCGAGCAACGTTTCGGCGCGCCGTATTATCACGTACACCGCGCGGACCTGATGAGCGTGCTGAGCAATGCCTTGCGCGAACGCGCGCCGCACGCCGTACGCTTGAACAAGAACCTCGCGGCATTCGAACAGGCGGGCAGGGGCATCCTCGCAACATTCGCCGACGACACCCCCGCCGACGGCGATGTGCTCATCGGCGCCGACGGCATCCACTCGCGCGTACGCGAACGCCTGTTCGGCGCAGAGAAGCCGCGCTTTACCGGCAACGTCGCCTGGCGCGTCGTGGTCCCGGCGACCGCTCGCCTCAAAGAGTTGGTGCCGCCAACCGCCTGCATCTGGGTCGGCCCCGGCCGCCACGCCGTCACGTATTATCTGCGCGGCGGCGGCCTCATCAATTTCGTCGGCGTCGTCGAACGCAACGATTGGCAAAACGAAAGCTGGACCGAACGCGGCGACAAGACCGAACTCGCGGCCGACTACGCAGGCTGGGCGAAACCGATTGAAGCCGTCATCGCCGACGCCGCCGAATGCTACCGCTGGGCTTTGTTCGACCGCGATCCGTTGCCGAAGTGGAGCGACGGCAACGTCGCACTGATGGGCGACGCGTGCCACCCGATGCTGCCGTTCCTGGCGCAAGGCGCGGTGATGGCGATCGAAGACGCCTGGGTCCTATCACGCAAACTCAAAGCGGCGACGAACGTGCCCGAAGCGCTCGCCGCCTACGAGGCCGAACGCAAACCGCGCACGACGCGCGTTCAACGCGGCGCACGCCGCCAAATGGGCCTCTATCACAAACGTGGATTGGCGGCGCAGCTCACGACATACGGGCCGATGTGGCTCGCCGCGCATCTCGCGCCGTCAGTCGTGCATTCGCGAAACGATTGGCTCTACCGCCACGACGTGGTCGCGGGCGCTTAAACGCGCCGCGCGACGTCGACCTGCAACAGACCGCGAAACGTCATCATATGCTGCCCGCGCGCCAAAGCCGCCGCGCGCACCTTGTTGAGCTTGCCGAACAGGGCGGGCTTCGCATCGGGGTTCAGCCGTTGCCAGCCTTCGGTCTCCGTCTCGCTCGGACCTTGGCTGACGACCTGAACAGCCTCGTTTTCCGGCACTTCCATCGACGTCCCGTCATTGAACAGAACGCGTATCATCGGCGCTTTAGCCATGTTTCAACTCGTGCGGGTTTGTGAGCCGCATCATGTCACGAACCGCCCGGCCACAACAACCGTGGCGTTCTCTGCGCAAACGCGTGAGGTTCCTCACGCATAGCAGCCTTGCGCGAATCCGCACTGGCGCGACGGTCCCCGATGCGCTCTGCTGCCCAAAGTCAGCTATTTCCTGAAAACACGATGGCGCCGCAGCATCTTCTGCTCATGCTCCTGATCTGCACGATCTGGGGCTTCAACTTCGTTGCCGCCAAAGTCGGCGTGGGCCAAATGCCCCCGCTGCTCTTCACCGGCCTGCGCTTTCTGATTCTGGCCGTGGTGCTGATTCCATTCCTGAAGCCCGCGCCGGGCCGTATGCGCGACGTCCTATTGATCGCCCTCTTCAACGGCGCGCTGAATTTCGGCCTCATGTTCATCGGCGTCGCGCTCACGGCAGCCTCGGTCGTCGCGGTCGTGGTGCAGCTCAACGTGCCCTTCGCGACGATACTGTCGATCGTGTTCTTGGGCGAAACCGTTCACTGGCGCCGCTGGCTTGGCATCGCGATGACATTCGCCGGCGTTATGGTGATCAGCTTCGATCCCCACGTCTTCGACTCGTTGACCGGCGTTCTCTTCGCGACCGGCGGCGCTTTGGCCGGCGCCATCGCCGCCATCCTCATGCGCCGCCTCACCAACGTCGGCATGTTCCAACTGCAGTCCTGGACGTCGGCGACGGCGGCGCCACTGCTCCTCGGCGCCAGCCTCCTCTTCGAAGACAACCAAGCCGCCGCGATAGCAAACGCCGACCTCATCGTCTGGGCCGCGCTTCTCTTCACAGCCTTCGGCGCCAGCCTCGTGGGCCACAACGGCTACTACTACTTGATCCAGCGTTACGAGGTCTCCCTCATCGCTCCGCTGTCATTGCTCGCGCCGATCATGGGCGTCGCCTTCGGCGTCTGGATGCTCGACGAACCGATGACATCACGCCTACTGATCGGCGCCCTGATCGCCTTCGCCGGCGTCGGCGTCCTCGCGATCCGTGGCAAGATGCCGATCGAGAGCGTCACGTGAGTAAACGCGCCAACTTGAATTGATGTGAGGGCTGCGCCACGCGTAGCTGCGGACGCGTCGCCCTGCTTCGCCGAAAGGGCTACGCAGGGCACTCTTCGCATGCTTCGCAGCGAAGAGTGGTGCCTGGGGCCGGAATCGAACCAGCGACACGCGGATTTTCAATCCGCTGCTCTACCAACTGAGCTACCCAGGCTGACCAGTGCCGTACGGTCCGCTGAGAGGCCCGTTCGACGCGAAGGCCCGGGGTTATAGGGAATAGCTCCCGCCCTGTCCAGCCGCCGAAATCCGCGGCGATTGGGACACGCAAGGCCCCATGCTATGACACGGCCAATCGCCATTCCAATTGCATGAAGGATCACCCGCCCATGACCGCCTACACCTGTTTCAACGTCGAAACGAAGGACAAGGTGGCGCACATTCAGCTGAAGCGCCCCGACGCCTTCAACACCATGACGCGCGCGTTCTGGAACGAACTCCCCGCCATCGTGAACCAGATCAACGACGAGGCCTCGGCCCGCGCGATCGTGCTGTCGTCGACCGGCAAACACTTCTCGGCCGGCATGGACCTCTCGGTCTTCACCGACGGACAAGGCGCGGCGGGCGCGAGCGCTGAAACCGGCCGCGTGCGCGCGAACCTGCGCAGCGAAGTTCACCGTCTACAGAAGACATTCTCATGCCTCGACGAAGCGCGCATGCCCGTGCTGATGGCGGTGCAGGGCGGCTGCATCGGCGGCGCGGTGGACATGAGCACCTGCGCCGACATGCGCTACGCGACGACCGACGCCTTCTTCGTCATCCAGGAAATCAACCTGGCGATGACCGCCGACGTCGGCACCTTCCCGCGCCTGTGCCACTTGCTGCCGCAGGGTTTGGTGCGCGAGATGGCTTACGCGGGCCGCCGCCTCTCGGCGAAGAAGGCGCACGAACTCGGCTTCGTCAACGAACTCTTCGACAGCCAAGAAGCGATGCTGAAGCACGTGATGGAACTTGCGCACGAAATCGCGTCGAAATCGCCGCTCGCCGTGCATGGCTCGAAGGTGATGATCAACTACGCCCGCGATCATTCGATCAACGACGGCCTCGACTACATCGCGACCTGGCAGGCCGGCATGTTCAACCCGACCGCCGACATGCTGGAAAGCTTCAAGGCCAAGCAAGAAAAGCGCACGCCCGTCTACGCGGACCTGTTGCCGCTGCGCAAGGCGATGTAGGCCAGCCCCATGAACACCACCGCAGGAAAGTCCGCGCCCGCGGGCTACACCGCCGTATTCGGCGAAACGGGCTTCAACAAATATGTCGGCCCCATCTGGCAATCGCCCGACGGCGCCGAGTTCCTGTTCGACGTGCGCGAGATGCACATGAACGGCGGCGGCTCTATGCACGGCGGCATGGCGATGGCGCTGGCGGACATCGTACTGGGCCGCACGGTGCGAACGGCGCTCGGCGACGCACGCGCGCTGACCATTTCGCTGAACTGCGACTTTGTCGGCCCCGCAAAACTCGGCGACCGCATCCGCGGCACCGCGAAGATCACGCGCAAGACGCGCTCGATCGTGTTCATCTCGGGCGAACTCGCCGTCGAAGGCAAGACCATCATGACGGCGACCGGCCTCTGGAAAATTCTAGGGTCCGAATAGGCGATGTCCGACTACAACTCGACGCCGCTGAAGCCCGGTCGCGACGTGAAAACGCCGCCCGGCTGGGACCTCGCCGAGCAATTCGATCCGTTCGAAGCGAGCCTAGGCCCATACTTTCAGCGCATGCACGACGGCGCACGCGAGTTCGCCTTCCAGCTCGATGACCGCCACATCAACGCGCAGGGCGTGGCACACGGCGGTGCCTTACTGACCTTCGCCGACGCAGCCCTCGGCTATGCGATCTGGGAAGCGACCGATCGCGGCCCCTGCGTCACGGTCAGTCAGCAGAGCAGTTTCCTCTCCTCTGCCGTCGCAGGCGACCTCATCACCTGCCGCCCCGAAGTCGTACGCAAGGCGCGCGAGGTCATCTTCATGCGTGCCGATTTCAAAACCGGCGACCGCATCGTCTTCACCGCCACCGCCATCTGGCGAATCTGGCCGAAGCAATAGTGGTTACGAAGACGTAAACGCGGCGCTCTCACACGTTGGGAACCCTTCGCATATCTGGTTAACGGATGTCTGCGATGCTCGCGCGTCATGAGCAGCACGCAAACATCGGCCGAGTTGGTTCTGGGGACAGCACAGCTGGGCCTCGTCTACGGCGCCGCGAATCGCATCGGCCAGCCGAACGCGCGCGACGCCGAATTGATCCTGCACTCCGCCGTCAGCGCCGGCGTGAAATGGATCGACACCGCCGCCGCCTACGGCTCCGCCGAACAGCGCATCGGCGCCGCATTGCCGGGCTCCAAGGGCGTCCGCATCGTCACCAAACTCGCGCCTCTCGACGAATTCGACGAAACCTCCGACGCGGGCGACATCCGCCGCGCCGTGCGCGACAGCGTCCGCCGCTCCTGCACGCGCCTCGGCACCGATCGCCTCGAAGTACTGCTGCTCCACCGCGCGCGCCACCTGATGATGCACAGCGGCGCAGTCTGGAACGCGGTGAAAGCGTTGCGCGACGAAGGCGTGATCTACGACCTCGGTGTCTCCGTCTATTCGCCGCAAGAAGCCTTGGCCGCACTCGCCGACCGCGACGTTCGCCACATCCAACTCCCGTTCAACGCCCTCGACTGGCGCTGGCGCGACAGCGGCGTGTTCGAAGCGCTCGCCAAACGCCCCGGCGTCACCGTCCACGCCCGCAGCGCGCTCCTGCAAGGCTTGCTCGCCAACGCCAACGAAGCGCGTTGGCCCGAAGGCGTCGACCACGCCGAACTCGACGCGCGCCTTGACAGCCTGACACGCGAACTCGATCGCGACAGCCCGGCAGACCTCTGCCTCGCCTACGTCCGCGCGCAACCGTGGATCGACGGCGTCGTCGTCGGCATGGAATCGCTGCGCCAACTCGCGCTCAACGTCGCCCTCTTCAAGCGCCCGCCGCTCACCGCGGACGAAATCGCCGCCGTCGACGCAAGCCTCCCGCGCGCAAGCGAACGCCTGCTCAATCCGGCGCTTTGGGCCAAGGCCGCATGAGTGCCGCGCCGGCCATCGCCTACGACCGCATGTTCCGCCTCGACGGCCGCACCGCGTTCGTCTCCGGCGCTGCAGGTCACCTCGGCCAAGCGATGGTGCGCGGCTATCTTGCCGCCGGCGCGCACGTCATCCTGAACGGCCGCCAAGCGGCCCGCCTCGACACGCTGCGCGGAAAACTTCGCCAAGAAGGCCACGACCCCGACGCCGTCTCGGTCGCTGCGTTCGACATGCGCGACGAAGCCGCCGTCACGCGTTGCTTCGTATCGCTTCCGCGCCTCGACGTGCTGGTGAACAACGCCATCACCGTCGAGATGGGCACGATCGCCACCGCTTCGCCCGAACAATTCGCGACCGCCTACGACAGCGGCGTGCGCGCAGCCTTCGCCGCCATGCGCATCGCCGAACCTGCGCTGTCGAAAGCCGCCGCGGCGGAAGGCCACGCCGCCATCATCAACATCGCCTCAATGTACGGCACCGTCAGCCCCGACCCGTCGATCTACGGCGACACCGGCCTAAACAGCCCCCCGCATTATGGCCCCGCAAAAGCCGCGCTGATCCAACTCACGCGCTACATGGCCTGCCATTGGGGCGCGAAAGGAATCCGCGTCAACGCTATCGCACCGGGCCCGTTCCCGCGCGATGAATTCCAGCGCGACCAAGCCGCGTTCACCGCGCGCCTCGCCAAGAAGACGCCGCTCGGCCGTGTCGGCGCCGCCAGCGAAGTCGCAGGCAGCGCTGTGTTCCTCGCCTCCGACGCCGCAAGCTACATCACCGGCACGGTACTCAACGTCGACGGTGGCTGGACCGCTTGGTGACATGACCGACAGCCGCCTCGACTACCTGAAGCGCTGGCTGCCGAAGCCTGCCCGCACCGCCGCCAGACACGGCGCGAACCTCATCGGCAAATGGCGCCCGCCAACCGACGCAAACGGTTTCTATCCGCAAGACCTGCGCGAGCGCTTGGCCGCATTTCCGATCACCCACGAAATCGGCCCGCGCGCGCTGACGGCGTTGCTCGCCAACGCGCAATGGTTCTCGTTGCCCGGGGGCAGCATGCTGACCCGCGAAGGCGACAACGACCAGGCGGTGTTCATCGTCGTGGCCGGCTGCCTCGGCGTCTACACCAACGACGAACAGGGCGAAGACCAGTTCGTCGCGCGCGTGCCCGCAGGCGAGACGGTCGGCGAAATGTCGGTCATCGCCGGCGACGCCCACGCCGCCAAACTGATGGCGCTGCGCGACAGCGAACTGCTGCGCATCGGCAAGGTCGAGTTCGAACGCCTCATCGTGCGCCACCCGCGCTTGTCGCTGAACATCATGCGCCTCCTGGTGCGCCGCCTGCGCCAAACGACGCGCCGCTCCGTCGCGACACAGATGGCGCGCACGGTCGCATTCATCCCGCTGCACAAGGGCGTGGACTGCCGCGCGCTCGGTGCAAGCCTCGCCCGCGCCTTTAACGACATGTCGCTGAAAGCAGGCGCGGTCGGCAACGAAGCCCTAGGCCGGGCCAGCGACTGGTTCGCGCGCTACGAAACCGACCACGACGTCATCCTCTACACCGGCGACGAACCCGAAAGCGCCTGGACGAGCCTCTGCCTGCGCCAAGCCGACCGCGTCTTCCTCGTCGCGCGCGCCGGCGAGAAATTCCCCGACCACTTCCGCAATCCCGAAAAGCGCGGCCGTCTAAAGCGCGACATGCCGGAACTCCTGCTGCTGCGCCCGCAAGGCGCGCCGGGCCTGTCCGCCGCCCCACTGCCGCCCAACGCACCCTTCGGCTTCCATCACTATCTGCGCGAAGATGATGTAAGCGACGTCTCGCGCTTCGCCCGCGTTCTCGCCGGCCGCGCCGTAGGTCTGGTGCTCGCCGGTGGCGGCGCACGCGGCTTCGCCCACATCGGCGTCGTCAAAGCGTTGCGCGAAGCAGGCGTACCCTTCGACATCGTCGGCGGATCGAGCATGGGCGGTATCGTCGCCGCCGGCATCGCCATGGGCTGGGACCACGAAGAACTCTCGCGCCGAATGCGCGCAGCTTTCGTACAATCGAACCCGCTCTCGGATTTCACGCTGCCGCTCGTCGCCGTGCTGCGCGGCAAGAAGGTGTCGAAGCTCCTGCAAACCCATTTCGGCGAAACGCGCATCGAAGATCTGCACCGCCGCTATTTCTGCGTCTCCTCGAACCTGACGCTCGGCCGCGAAAACGTACACACCGACGGCCCGCTGTGGCGCGCGCTACGCGCAACGGTCGCGATCCCGGGTCTCCTGCCGCCCGTGGTGCACGAGAACAGCCTGCTCGTCGACGGCGGCCTCATGAACAATTTCCCCGTCGACGTCATGTCGACCTACGCGCAAGGCCCGGTGATCGGCGTCGACGTCGCGGGCAACGAAGGCATGGTCGTCGAAGGCGAAAACTTCAGCGATCAACCCTGGCTCAGACTGTTCCGCCAGCAACTCAAAGGCGCACCGTCGATCGTCTCGATCCTCATGCGCTCCGGCACAGTGGGCAACGAGAACCAACGCCGCGCCGCCCGCGAACAAGCCGACATCCTCTTCGACCCGCCGCTGCCCGGCATCGGCCTGCGCTCCTGGCACGCCTTCGACCGCGCCGTTGACGCAGGCTACGCCCACGCCGCGCATCTCATCGAAACGAAGGGCCTAGAAGCCCTCCGCGCCTAAGCGAACGCCTTCACGGCAGCACGCGCAATCTCGTCGCCCCACTCTTGCACGAAATGCCCGCCCTCGGGAATTTCGAGCGGCGCAGGGCATCCGCGAATCGTCTTGCGCAAGTCGGCCATCACCGAAGGCCCGAGAACGGGATCCTTCATGCCCACCGCCATAAAGCTCTGCCCGCGCCAATCGTTCGCCCACCAAGCCGCCGCGCGCTTCGAGATGTCGGCGCCTTCCATCTCCGGCGACACCATCACGAGTTCGGGAAACCGCCGGACACCGGCCTTGTAGTGAATATCCGGAAACGGCGCGCCATAGGCAGCCGCTTCTGCGTCACTCAGAACCGGCGTGCCGCGCTTCATGAGAGCGGCGACGTTCAAATCCGGATTGGCCTTCACATAGGCCTTCCAACCGTCGAACCCGGGTCCCGGACTCTTGCCCACGGCCAAGCTTGTGTTCATCACCAAAAGTCGGTGGAACCGCTCCGGCATCTCCATCGGCAGCGTCAGCCCCAACAGGCCGCCCCAATCCTGCACGACCAGTGTGATGTTCGTCAGATTCATCCGCTCGATGAACCGAAGCAGCATCGTGCGGTGAAAGCCGAACGTATAGACAGCATCGTCCACCGGCTTATCCGACCGTCCGAAGCCGAAGAAATCCGGCGCAACCGCGCGGTGCCCCGCGGCCAAAAACACGGGGATCATTTTGCGATACAGGTACGACCAGCTCGGCTCGCCATGCAGGCAAAGATACGTCTGCATCTCTGCGGCCGGGCGCGCCGGCCGCTCGTCCAGATAATGCAGCCGCAAACCCTCGTAGCCCGCAAGGTCTTCGATGGTGTGGGGCCGGAACGAGAACCCGGGAAGATTCGCAAACCGTTCCTCGGGTGTACGCAGGGCTTCGATGCGCGCGGTCATTGCGGGCCTCCGTTTCGATTTGTCAATCTGGCGCGCGGCCTGCGGCGAAGGCAAGAACCCGTTTCTTCCCTCTCGCCAAGCGCGCCGCGAAAGCGATAACGTGCGCCCCGAACACATTGTTCGAAGGCTCTGGGAGGCCCCTCATGCGTGAAGCGGTGATCGTGTCGACGGCACGAACGGGTTTGGCGAAATCATATCGCGGCGGATTCAACAACACGCACGGCGCGGCGATGTCGGGCCACGCGGTCAAGCACGCGATCGCTCGCGCAAAGATCGCGCCGGAAGAAGTCGAAGACGTGATCATGGGCTGCGGTCTGCCGGAAGGCGCAACGGGTCAAAACGTCGGACGTCTCGCCGCGATCTGGGCAGGCTGCCCCGTCACGACGTCGGGCGTCACGGTCAGTCGTTTCTGTTCGTCGGGCTTGCAGGCGATCGCCGTCGCCGCCGGCCGCGTGCTGAACGAAGGCGTGCCGATCGCGGTCGGCGCGGGCGTCGAGTCGATCTCGCTGGTGCAGGGTTCGCTCAACACCAACCGCATCACCGAAGAAAAGCTGATGCAAACCTATCCGGCGCTCTGGATGCCGATGATCGACACCGCCGACATCGTCGCGGCGCGCTACAATATCAGCCGCGAACGCCAAGACCGCTTCTCGCTCGAAAGTCAGAAGCGTACGGCGGCGGCCCAGCAGGCAAACAAATTCGCCGACGAAATCGTGCCGATGGAAACGGTGATGACCACCGTCAACAAAGAGACGGGCGAATCCAAGAACGTCGCCTACACGGTCACGAAAGACGAATGCAATCGCCCCGACACGACATACGAAGCGCTCGCCTCGCTGAAGCCCGTCAAAGGCCCGGACAAATTCGTCACAGCCGGCAACGCCAGCCAACTCTCTGACGGCGCCTCCGCCTGCGTCGTGATGGAAGCAAAGGAAGCGGCCAAGCGCGGCCTGAAACCGCTCGGCATCTTCAAGGGCTTCGCGGTCGCGGGCTGCGAGCCCGACGAAATGGGCATCGGCCCCGTTTTCGCCGTGCCGCGCTTGTTGCAGCGTCACGATCTCAAAGTGAAGGACATCGACCTCTGGGAACTGAACGAAGCCTTCGCCAGCCAAGTCATCTACTGCATGGATCGCCTCGACGTTCCGCATGAGAAGCTGAACGTGAACGGCGGCTCCATCTCGGTCGGCCATCCCTACGGCATGACCGGCGCGCGCCTCACGGGTCACGCGTTGATCGAAGGCCGTCGCCGCAAAGCAAAGTATGTCGTGGTGACGATGTGCATCGGCGGCGGCATGGGCGCGGCCGGCCTGTTCGAGGTCGTACACTAATGCGCGGCGTCGGCAGAACCGCGTTGGTCGTCGCCACGGCGTTGGCTATGGCCGGATGTCAGATGATGGAGCCCTACAATAACCGCCCGCCCCCGCCGCAGCAGATCGCCTACGGCCCCGCGACGGAGCGTCAGCTGCAACGCGCGCTGTCGCACTACAGCGCGCTGATGGTCCAGATGGACGCGACGGCGATCTCCGAAATGTACGCGCCCGACGGCGTGTGGGAACGTCAGAGCGGTCCACTGCGCGGCCGCGACGCCATTCGCGCCGCGTTGATTTCATCCGGCGGCGTGCGCGTCGTGTCGAACGAAATGATCATGGCCAACATGTCGTTCATGGGACCCGCGGTCGTGCAGACCGGCGACTTCCGGCAGAGCTCGCGCCTGCCCGACGGCAAAGTGGTCACCGCCTCCGGCCGCTTCGAAGCCACCTGGGTCCGCGGCCCGAACGGCGAGTGGTGGATTCGCCGGATGGTCTTCTTGCCCGCCAAATGAAGGCTTACGTCATCGAGCGCGGCGTCGCGGCCCACGCCGCACGCCTGCGCGAGATCGAACGCGCCGCCGGCGCGCGATTTCGAATGATCGGCATGGACGACATCGCCGACGGTGACGTGACGCCAGCGCTGATCCTCGAGGCCCGCGCCGAAAGCGGACAGCTCTACGTCGCGATCGGCGACGACGGCACGGTCGCAGGCTTCCTGATCTGGTCGCCGAAAGACGGCTTGGCCTACATCGAAGAAGTGTCGGTCCATCCCGATCACGCCGGCCACCGCCTCGCCGCGCGCATGATCGATCGGCTGGCCGACGACGTGAAGGGCCGCCACGCAGCACTCACGCTCGCGACCTTCCGCGACGTCCAATGGAACGCACCTTATTACGCAAGGCTTGGGTTCGTGGAGCTGTCGGCGAAGCGCGTCGGCCCGCAACATCAAATCAGTTGGAAAGAGCAGGCGAAGAACGGTCTCGACATGACGCGCCGCCTGTTCATGGTTCGCGAAAACTGACGGACGTCGTCAAGGGAGTTCAGCAACATGCCGAAAGGCTATTGGATCGCACGCGTCGACGTGCACGACCCTGAAGGCTACAAGGCCTACATCGCCGCCAACGCCGCCGCGTTGAAAAAGTACGGTGCGAAATTTCTGGTCCGGGGCGGCAAGTTCGACAACCCGGAAGGCGGGCACCGCGCCCGCAACGTCGTGCTGGAATTCCCAAGCTATCAGGCCGCGTACGATTGCTGGTATTCGCCCGAATACCAGGCCGCGATCCCGCACCGCACGCCGTTCTCGGAAGGCGACTTCCTGATCATCGAAGGCTACGACGGCCCGCAGCCGTAGCTCAAAGCGCCTTCTGCAGGAAGAACCGCTTGAACCCGGCCGGATAGTCGAGCGCGCCGAACGACGAATAGCCGAGCTTCTCGTAGAACGGCCGCGCCTGAAACTCGAACGTGTCGAGCCACACGGCGGTGCAGCCGCGCCGCCGCCCTTCTTCTTCCGCCGCCGCCATCAGCTTGCGCCCATTCCCGTTGCGCCGATACGCCTCGTCGATCCACAGCCACTTGATGAACAACATCCCCGCCCACGACAACGCATAGATGCCGCCCTTCACCTCGCCGCTGGGCGTCTTCAAAGCCGTGACGAATTCCTCGAACGACTCTGGCGAGAACTTCGCGTTGTAAACGTCGAGCCCGTTGTCGATGACGGCGAGCGTCTCTTTCGACGGCTTGTCCTCGAGTACGATGTCGACCGGTTCGATATCCATCGTGTCACTCCTTCGCAGGGCCAAGCAGATAGAACGTCTGCAGCGTGCCGATGCCGGCAAACTCGCGCGCGCCGAACGGCTCGAAGTCCCAGCCACGTCCGGCGCGCCAATAGAAATTCTCCGAACACATGATGCGACCGCCCTTGCACGCGATCTGCAATTCGCTGACGACATTGAACGTGTCGCCCCAAAAATCATAGATCGGCGACGTACGCCCGACGACGCCGCCGATCAGCGGCCCCACATGCACGCCCACCCGCACCTGAAGCGGCAAGTCGAACCGGCGCGACACCTGCTCGACGGCCACAATCATGTCGAGCGCCATCTGCGCCGCCTCCGACACGCCGCCGCGCAAGCCTTCGAACGTGCCGCCGACGACGACATAGCTGTCGCCCACGGTGCGCAGCCGCTGCAGCTGATGCTTCTCGGCCAACACGTCGAACTCGGTGAAAAGGTCGTCGAGCAACTCGACGGTCCGCCGCGGCCCGATGCGCTTGGACAGGGTGTTGAACTCCGCAAGGTCGGCCAGAACCACGACCGCCTCGACGAACGCTTCGGCGATCGGCCGTTGATTGTTCGCGACCCTCTCAACCACATGGCGGGGCAGGGAAGCGTAAAGCACGTCGTCGGCCTCCTCCTTCACGTGCGCCGTCTCCTGCCGGGCGGCGAAGGCGGCGCGCGTCGAGCGCTCCAGCCAATAGGCGACAAAGACGCCGATCACGAACGACGTCAGCACGTTCAGGAATAATGTCGGATAAAGCTCGGGCGCCATCTCTTTGGCGAGCGAGCCGAAGAACCAGAACAAGACCGCCAAGAGCCCGACGAACACCGCATGTTCGAACCGCAACCCCGCGACCGACATGATCGCCAGCGTCAGCATCATCGTGCTCATGGTCCGGTTCGCTTGCGCGGGATCCGTCGGCCCATAATGCGGATAGAGCAACGACAGCATCCCGATCGCCGCAATCACGATGACCAGCAGCGACACGAACACGGTCTGGAAATGAGGCCGCACCGACTCCGCATAGGTCAGCACGAAGCTCAACCCCAAGACCGGCAGGATAAAGAAGATGCGCAGATAGAGCGCGCCGTATCCGAACGTCGGCCCGATCGCGACGTCGCGCACGGCATAGGCCAAGAAGATAAGGAGCGCGAAACCGATCAACACGCGCTGGCGCGGCAAAACGGCCGCGGCCTGTTCGGCCCGGTACTTCTGTTCTTCGTCGGGGTCGGCGAAGCGAAGCCCCAAGGCGGCGAGTTGCTTGTCCACTGTTCTTAGCTGTCGTTTGCGGGCGCCTTTATGCCCAAGCCTCAGGGGTCACACAACCGCAGCCGGATGGTGAAGATAATAGGTCTCCACCTTCGTGTACCCCTTGAGTTCGATCGGCCCGCGCGGCTCGAACGACCACGTTCCGCGCAGCCGCCAATACACCGCCTCGCTGCAGTGGACAAAGCCGGGTTCGGCCGTCGTCTCCAACCGGCTCGCGATATTCAGCGTGTCGCCCCAGTAGTCATAGGTCGGGCGTTCTCGCCCGATAACACCGCCGATCACGGGTCCCACATGCAGCCCAACACGCAACGCCAGCGGCACGCGAAACGCGGCCGCCGCTTCCGCGACGGCGTTCAACATTTCGTGTGCCGCGCGCGCGCCGGCCGTCAAATCGTCTTGGCCCTTATCGTTGGTGCCGCCGATGGCGATGTACCCGTCGCCGACCGTTTTCAGACGCTCAAGGCCGTTGCGCTCAACGATGGCGTCGAACGACGTAAAGATGCGGTCGAGCACGCGCACCGTCTCGCGCGGCCCGATGCGCTTGGACAAATCGGTAAACCCCGCAAGATCGACGAAGAGAACGACGGCTTCCAGGAACGCATCGGCGATTTCCACGTCGCCGCGCTTCAGCCGCGTCAACGCTCGCTGCGGCATCGTGTAGGAGAGCAGCCGCTCTGTGTGCGCCCGCTCGTCGTCAAGCGCCAATCGGGCGGCGTGCTGCATCCGGTGCGACCGCTCGATCCAGTAACAAGTGCCGCAGGACAGCAACGACGTGGCGACCAACTGCACCAGCGTCGGCTGCCACAACACGTCGGCAAGCCCGCTCGACGACGCGGTCACCGCCCATCCGATGACGACGGTGACGGCGCACACGATCGCATACTCGAACCGCAGGCCCGACAAGGTGACGACGCCCACGATGGTCAGCATCGAACTCATGGCGCGGAAGCCATAGCGCGGATCGGTCGGCCCGGTCGGCGTCGCAAACGAATAGAGAATGTGAATGATCGCGATCAAGCCGATGCAATAGGCGAAGAATGTCGGCTGATGAAACCGCCGCATCCACTGCGTAAAGGTGAGCCCAAGGCCCGCCGTCAAGTACGGGATCATGACGAACAGCCGGAACATCAACGGCTCCGCGCCAAGAACGCTGGTCAGCTGAACGTCGCGAACGACGAACAAGGCCATCACCACGATGCCCAGCGTTAGCCCCGCGCGCTGAACCGGCAGCACCGCCCGCGAAAAATCGCTTCTGAATCTCAGTTCGACGGCGGGGTCGGAAAAGCGCAACCCCAAAAACGAAAGCAGGCGCTCCAACTCAAGGCTCCGGACTGACGCGCACAAGCAGTTTACCGGTATTCCCGCCCGTGAACAATTTGCCGAGCGTGGCGACGGCATTCTCAAGCCCGTCATTGATATCGACGCGGTCCTTGACCTTACCTTCCATCACCCATTGCGCCATCTGCATGGCGAATTCGCCAAAGCGTGGGATGTAGTCGATGATGATGAAGCCCTCGACCCGCGCCCGTTTCATGAGGATGTTCGTGAAGTTATAAGGCCCAGGCACCGGCCCGTCGGCGTTGTACTGCGAGATCAAACCGCACAACGCAATGCGCGCTTTCAGATTGATGTTGGCCAGCACCGCATCGAGAATCGTCCCGCCGACATTCTCGAAGTCGACATCGATACCTTTCGGACATTCGCGCTTCAACGCAGCCGCGACGTCTTCCGTCTTGTAATTGATGCAGGCGTCGAACCCGAGTTCCTTCACCACATAGCGGCACTTCTCGTCCGACCCCGCGAGTCCGACGACGCGGCATCCTTTGATCTTTGCGATTTGTCCGACAATCTGTCCGACGGCGCCCGCAGCCGCCGACACGACGACCGTCTCACCCGCCTTCGGTTGACCGAGATCGAGCAAACCGAAATAGGCCGTCGCCCCCGTGAACCCCAACGCGCTCATGAACGTCGATAGCGGCACGCCCGGAATCTTCGGCAGCTTCTGCGCCGGAAACGGCCCGCTCGCCGAGCCGATCGAATAATCCTGCCACCCGCCCATGCCCGGCATCACGATGTCGCCGACCGCAAATCCCGCCGCATTCGATTGCTCGACGATGCCCAGCGTCCCGCCGCGCATGACGTCACCGATCGCGACCGGCGGCATGTATTGCTCCATGTCGCTCATCCAAATCCGGTTGGTCGGATCGAGCGAGAGATAGATGTTGCGGACCAGCATCTCGCCGTCGCCCGGCACCGGCTTCGGCGCGTCGATCAGCTCCAGATCGCCCGCCTTGATCTCGCCCACGGGCCGCCGTTTCAGCCGCCACTGCCGGTTCGAATTCCGCATGGTCTAAGTCCCTCAATTTGTCGCAAGCGTTCACACTCGCGCGAGTATCCGCGGTTAACGTGGCGCAGAGCCTCGTTGACCCGTCTGCGCCGGGCTATATAGCCTGAATTCCGGTTGGCGTGGCGAGCCGCATTGGGTATCCCGAACGTATGCGTTTCCTCTCGGCTCTCCTTCTACTGTTGGCTGTCGCCCTCGCCGCACCCGCACCCGCGCGCGCCGCCGACGTAGCGACGACCCCGCGCGTCGAAGCGCGCCTGGTCTCGGAATTGACCGGCGTCCCCGCATCCGGCGGCACGATCTCGCTGGCCCTGCACCAAAAGATGCAAGAGGGCTGGCACACGTATTGGATCAACCCCGGCGAATCCGGCGAACCGACCAAGATCGCCTGGACGTTGCCCGAGGGCTTCAAGGCCTCCGACATCAAGTGGCCCTACCCGCACCGCATCCCCTTCGGCGAACTCGCGAACTACGGCTACAACAATCAAGTCTTGCTGCGCGTCGAAATCACCGTGCCGCCGGGACTGAAGGCCGGCGACAACATCACGTTCAAAGCCGACGCCGACTGGCTCGTCTGCAAAGACATTTGCATCCCCGAAAAAGCGACGCTCGACCTCACGCTTCCGGTCGTGGCCAACGGCGAGCCCAACGAACAATGGCGCGACGCGTTCGTCGAAGCACGCGCGGCAGAGCCAAAAAAGGACAACGCCCCTGTTCTTTTTCCGCAGTTCGCGGCGACCACCCAACAGGTCACGCTCTACTTTCCTGCGTTGGGCGCAACGCTGCTGCTCGGGACGAATGAAGGTCACGTTCCGACCGGCTTCGGCGAGGGCGCTCAGTTCTTCCCCTACACCAAGGGCTTGATCAAAGCCTCGGCGCCGCAAGCCGCTGTTCCGGTTGCCGATGGATTCACGATCGCGGTGCCGCCTGGTTGGCGCCTGCGCGATGCTGAGCGCCGGGCATCTACGCAGACGATCGACGGCGTCCTCGTCATTCGAGATCCAGCGTCCGCCAAACCCGACGCGTTCCAAGCCTTCGATGTCACGCTTCAGCGCGGCGAGGTGCCGGCAGCAGCAGCCGGGCCTAAAGTCGCCGCAGCAGACCTGCCGCTCGCCGAAGCAATCCTCTTCGCCATCCTCGGCGGCCTCATCTTGAACTTGATGCCGTGCGTCTTCCCGATCTTGTCGATGAAGGCGCTCGCGCTGGTCCAAGCCGGCCACACCGAACGTCCCTGGACCGACGGCATCGCCTATCTGCTCGGCGTTCTCGTCACCTTCGCGGGCCTTGCCGGCGCGTTGCTGTGGCTGCGCGCGATGGGCGAAGACGTCGGCTGGGGCTTCCAGCTTCAATCGCCCCTGTCGGTCGCGATCCTGGCTTACATCTTGACGCTCGTCGGTTTGAATCTTTCCGGCGTGTTCAATGTCGGCGGTTCGATCCAAAACACCGGCCAGGGTCTCGCGGGGAAGGGCGGCCTCGTCGGCGCGTTCTTCACCGGCGTCCTGGCCGTCGTGGTCGCAGCGCCGTGCACCGCGCCGTTCATGGGCGCAGCAATGGGCTACGCCTTCACGCAAGACCCGATCATCACCATCGTCGTCTTCCTCGCCCTCGGCCTCGGCCTCGCGCTGCCATGGGTCATCGTCAGTTTCAGCCCCGCCCTCATCCGCTTGCTGCCCAGACCCGGCGCCTGGATGGAGCGCTTCAAGCAATTTCTGGCCTTCCCGATGTACGCCGCAGCCGCGTGGCTCGTCTGGGTCCTGTCGCAACAGGTCGATCCCGAAGGCCTCTTCCGCGTGATGCTGGGCCTCATCTTCATCGCGCTCGCCGCCTGGGCCTTCGGCGTCGTGCAAGCCCGCGCCGCACAGTCGCAACGCATCATCCTCTCAAGCGTCATCTTCCTCATGGCGCTGGGTGCGTCGGTGGCGCTTATCGCGATGCCGTTCGCCACGCGCAGCGCCGACGGCGCAACCGCCGAAGGCGAAGGCGCACAGATGCCGAAGATCGCCTACACGGCCGCCCGTCTCGCGGAACTGCGTGGCGAAGGCCGCGCCGTTCTCGTGAACCTAACGGCGGCGTGGTGCGTCAGCTGCCTCTACAACGAGCGCGTGGCCCTCTCGTCGAAAGCGGTCGCTGATACGTTCAAAGCCACGAACACGGCCTACGTCGTGGGCGATTGGACGAACCAGAACGCCGAAATCGGCAAACTGCTCAAGGAACATGGCCGCGAAGGCGTTCCGCTCTACCTGTACTATCCGGCCGGAGGGGGAGAGCCTCAAGTCCTGCCGCAAATCCTGACCGAAACCCTGATCTTGGAAACACTGGGAGCTTCCAAATGAAGTCGATCACCTTGGGCGCCGTCGCCCTCGCGCTCAGCGCCACCGCCGCCATCGCCGCACCGACGATCGGCGAACCCGCGCCGGCGTTCTCGGCCATCGACACGGCCGGTAAGACGCGCTCGCTCAGCGAGTTCAAAGGCAAGACCGTCGTCCTCGAATGGACGAACGACGGCTGCCCCTACGTGAAGAAACACTACGGCGCCGGCAACATGCAAAAGCTCCAACAGGAAGCGACTGCAGGCGGCTCCGTCTGGCTGACGATCATCTCGTCCGCACCGGGCAAGCAAGGCCACGTCGACGCCGCCGGCGCCAACCAGCTCACGACCTCGCGCGGCGCGAAGCCGTCGGCGGTGCTGCTCGACCCCAAGGGCGACGTCGGCCGCGCCTACGAAGCGCAAACCACACCGCATATGTTCGTGATCGATAAGGCGGGAACGCTGCGCTACATGGGCGCCATCGACGATCAGCCGACGACCGAAGCGGACTCGATCCCAAAGGCGCGCAACTACGTGCGTGAAGCGCTCGCGGCGGTGGGCTCGGGCGGCAAGGTCGCCCAAACCGCAACCGACCCCTACGGCTGCAGCGTGAAGTACTAAGCGGCGCTGCGCGCGGCCGCTTCAGGCACCGCGGCGCCCGGCAACGTCACCCGAACGGTCGTGCCTTTTCCAGGCTCGCTCTCGATGTGGAGCAAGCCTTTCATCATATCGAGATAACGCTTCACCAGATAAAGACCGACGCCCATGCCCTCGTGCTTGCGCGTAAAACTCTTGTCCGGCTGGTAGAACAATTCGGTGAGATGCGGCATCAGCGATTGCTCGATGCCGACGCCGTCGTCGCTGACCTCGAACACGAACGCGTCGCCCTCGCTCCACGCCGAAACCGAAACGTTGCCGTGGTCGCCCGTGAACTTGACCGCGTTGGCGAGCAGATTGAACAACACCTGCCGCACCAACCGTTGATCCGCCTTCACGACCGGCGGTCCGCTCAGATGCGCGATGATCGTATGGTGCCGGTGATCGCGTAAACGCCGCGCCAACGAAACGCACGACTCCATGCACTCTCTGAAGTCGAATTCCCCGACCTCCATCGATTCCGGATTGTCGTCGATGCGCGAAATCTCAAGCACGTTGTTGATCAGCGTCAGAAGATGGTGGCCGCTCTTGACCACCAGGTCCGAGAACTCGACATACTTCGGCTGCCCCGCCGGTCCCAGCGTCTCGTTCGCGATCATCTCGGAAAAGCCGATGATCGCGTTCAGCGGCGTGCGCAGCTCGTGGCTCATATTGGCGATGAAGTTGCTCTTCGCGCGCTCGGTGGTAAGGCGATCGGCCTGCGCCTGCCGCTCGGCCGCAAGCGCACGCCGCTTCGCCGTCACATCGCGCAGTGTGTACACGTCAAGCCGCGGGTCGTGCCCGCCGACGCCGTGCGAAACATGAAGCGCAAGCCGGCGCGCTCTGACTTCAAGCGTGATCGGCTCGTCATCGCAATCGACGGTGAGATCGGTGTGCCGCTGCGTATCGTCCGCATCGCCCGACGGCGGCATGCTGTCGAACGAGGGTAGATGGGCCGCGGCGTTGCGGCCCAGCAGAGCCGCGCGCGTGGAGTTCAACAAATGCCCCGCGCGCTCGTTGCACAACTCGATGCGCCCGGCGCGGTTCGCGACGACAACGCCGTCGGAACTCTCCTCGACGATGAGGTTGATCATCGCGCGGCGCATGTTCGCGGCAGAGCGTTCGCGTATGGCGGTGCGCGCGCGCGACGCAAACTCCGTCGAGCCGACATACAAGAAGCAACCGCCCAGCGCGCACAGGGCGGGCGCCGTCTCGACGATCAGCGGCGCCAGCGACAGAACGACGATCGGACCAATGAAGATCGCCGCCGCGCATAACAGGAAGCGCTGCCCGAATCCGTTGAACGACCAATTCGCGCGCGAAGGCCGCACGATCGCCAGAACAAGCCCGACCAAAACCAACGACCCGATCGGCCCCGTCGGCAGCAGCATGCGCCCTTGCCCGATGCTCTCGGCGATCAGCGCCTGCAACTCCACGCCGGCGATCACGCCGTGCCGCGCGACAGGCACCCGGTCGCCCAGTTCGACCGCTGTGGCGCCGATGATCACGCGCTTGCCTTTGACCACCGCCGGATCGAACGTCCCGTTCAACACGTCGACGAACGACAGCCGTTTGAACGTCGACGGATTGACGGCGAAGTCGATGTCGAACTCGCTGATGACGCTTTGCCCGCGCTGCCCGATCAGTCCGGCAAAGGTCGGCCGATAGCGTCCGTCCGGCAAATAGAGGCCGATGCTGCCGCGCCGCGCTTCGCCTTCGGGCGCAAACACGTTCGCGTTGCCGATGAGAGATCCCTCGCGCAGCATCGGCAGCGGATTGGTCTCGATCATCTCCGAACCCGCGCCCGGCGTCGCATGCTGCACGAACGAGGGCAACACGACGTGCCCCGCCGCATCGCCGATCGCTTTGGCAAGCCGCGCATCGTCGGTGGCGCGCGACGGCGAGGAAAAGTCGATATCGACGCCGATGATCTCGGCCCCGGCGGCGGAGAGCTTGTCGATCGCCTCCGCGTGCCGGCTGCGCGGCCACGGCCACGTCTCGACCGCGGCCAAACTCCTCGGATCGATTTGCACGATGACGATATCGCCGGACGCCGTCCGCTCCGTGACCCAGAACATCGCGTCGTCGATCGTGTTCTGCAGACCCGCAAACAGGCCAAACACCGCGCCGGCGGCGACGGTGAGCCAAATAAGAAGCTCCGGGCGCCACGATTGTAGCGCCCGGAGAGACCGGTGCGGGGTCAAAGAGAACACAGAGAAATCCTATTGCGATTTGCGGCGGCGCTTACGAACCGCGACCGCCGCCGAGGCCGAGACCCAAGCCACCGCCGCCGTTGCCGAGGCTAAGACCAAGGCCAACACCGCCGTTCCCCACGCCGATTCCGACGGTAACCCCGCCGCCGCCGGCCCCGACGCCAACGCCAAGAGCGAGACCATTGCCATTTCCATTTCCGCCTCCCACACCGACACCAACCGAAACGCCACCTGAACCAGCCCCAACGTCGACAGTCGCCGCGCCGCCGCCGACATCGACGCCCGCACTCGCGCCACCGGCGCCCGCGCTTACATCGACCGCCGCCGCGCCACCGCCGACATCGACGCCGGCCGACGCACCGCCGGCGCCGGCGGAAACATCGATGCTCGCCACGCCGCCCGCACCGGCACTCGCCGAAGCACCTGCGCCGTCGCTGGAAACGTTCACCGTCGCACCGGATGTCGAAGCGCTGCCGTCGCTCGTCGTGTCGTGCACGACATCGCTCGCGTTCGACACAACGCCCGCCGCAGCCGACGCGACCTTCGTCCCGCCATTTTGCGCCGAGCTATCCGTACCGGTCGCAAGACCGCCCGACACCGACTTCACGTCGAGCGCAACCTCGCCGATGGCCGCCGTGATGACCACGCGCCCTTTGGTGTTCGATGTTTCCCGCTGCAGCTTGGATTTGCCGCCGCCGTCCTTGGGCGACGAGCCGGGAATCGAACCGTCCGTGGTCGGAACAACGACGACCTTGTCGCGCTGACCCTGCTTCACGAAGCCGGTAAAGCCCGGCTGCACGAAGGCAGTGTCCGCGCGGTCCGGCGTCGCCACCTCGACCAGGCCTTCGCTCACGTCGACCGACGCCGCGCCTTCGCTGACGCTGACCGTAAACGTCGTCCCCTTAACGACCGCCGCCAGATAGGGCGTGTCGACCTGAAAGTGCGGCGCCTTCTGTTTGCCGATCTGATAGAGCGCGGTGCCGACCGTCTGCAGAACCTGCGTATTGCCGTTGACGGGCAGGGCAGGCAGCATGACGCGGCTGTTCGGACCGATCGCGATCGTTTCCAGGCCGCGCGCGACCACGAGGCGTCCCGTCGCGGCTGTCTCGACCCACGAATCGGCAGGCAGCGTCTGCTTCGAATTGACGGCGACCGGCATCACGCCCGGCGCGCCGGACTTGACCGCGCCCGTTGACGCGACGATGCGCCACGCTTCAGCCGCGCTCACGCTCTGCGCGCCGGCGGCAAAAAGAAACAGGACCAGGAGAGTACGAATCAAAAGCATCTCGCATTTGTCTCCACTACGGCCGGCCGATGGCGGATTACGGCCCTGGAGACGAGAGATTGGCCGGGTCGCGTTTAACGGGTTCGAAAGAAACGTGGTTGACGCGGGTCCGTAAACTCGATTCGAACCCGCCATCACGTCTTAAGATTGAGAATGCGTTGACACGCGTTCACCGCGGTTAACAGAACGTTAACCGGATCACGGCATCTCTGGACCGGGAGCTATTGGGTCGGTCGTGCGCGTGTTCTGGGCAAAGCTGTGCTTGTTGGCCGTCGCGGCGACCCTGGCGGCGTCGCAGGCGGCGCAGGCCGCTGACGAGTCGCAGCGTCTCGAAGAACGCCTGCCCACGATCGCCAAACCCGGCGACGAGGCGGCGCCACCGCCCGTTCTGGTGCCCGCGACCCAGGCCGACCTCGCCTCGTTCCCCGAATTCACGCTTCAGGCCATCGCCATCGAAGGCGTAACGGCCTTCCCCGTCTCTGACACTTCCGCTTGCACGCAAGGCCTCGCCGGCAAAACCGTCGGCGCGATCGAAATCGTCGAACTCACGCAGTGCCTCACGCGCCTCTATCGCGAACGTGGCTTCTTCCTGTCGCGCGCCATCGTCCCGCCGCAAGAGGTTATCAGCGGCACGCTCAAAGTCCGCGTGATCGAAGGCTACATCGCAGCCGTCGCGCCCACTGGCATCTCGCAAGCCGACGCCGACGGTCAATTCGCCAACGCGTTGAGCGAACGTCCCGGCCGCCTCGCGACATTCGAGCGCGCGCTGCTGCTCCTCGCCGATCGCGCGGGTCACCGCATCGCGACGTCGCAACTCGCACCCGACCCGGGCGACCCCGCACGCTTCACACTCGTCCTCGGCGTCGAGGTTTCGCAAGTCACGTGGCGTCTCTACGGCGACAACAGAGGCACCGAACCGCATGGGCCCGAGCAAGTGCTCGGCTTGGTGGCGTTGAACGGCCTCTTCGGCGGCAGCGATCGCTTGGCGCTCCAGATGTTCACCGCGCCGACCGACACGACGGAGCTTCTCTACGGCGACCTGAACTACGCGCGCGCTTGGGTAGGCGGCGCGTTCTGGACGGAATTTGGCGCGTCCGCATCCCACTCGCGCGACGGCGACGGTCCACCCATTCTGGCGCCGGTCAGCGAGGTTGAGCGCATCTACGGCCGCGTCACCGTGCCGGTGCTGCGCGCCCGCACGCAGTCTTTATGGACCCACCTCGCCTTCGATGTGCGGGGCACAGAACTCTACGATCCGCTCGGCCCCGACAACGACGAGGTGACGAGCATCGTGCGCGGCAGCGCAAACTACAACGTGACCGTCGGCGACACGCGCGGCGACGCCATGATCGAACTCGCGCACGGCCTCGACGTGTTCGGCGCATCGCAAAACGGCGATCCGGCGCTCACACGTGCCGACGCCCGCCCGCAGTTCACGAAAGTGCGCCTGGATGCTTCCGTGCAGCACAAACTCTCCGACCGCTGGGAGTTCGCGCTGACGGCTGCCGGCCAATTCGCCGACGGCGCGCTCGTGGCGGGGGAAGAATTCGGCGGCGGCGGCGCCCGCTTCGGCCGCGCCTACGACTACAGCGAAATCGTCGGCGACGACGGCATCGCCGGCAGCGCCGAACTACGCTGGAATTGGCGCAACGCATTCGAAGACGCGCTCGCGCACCTCCAACTCTATGCCTACGTCGACGCCGTGCGCATCTGGAACATCGGCGCCGACCCCTTCCAACAAGACGACGCCAGCCTCAGCTCGGCCGGCGGCGGCCTCCGCGTCACCCCCGTCGCCGGCGTCCTCGCCACCATCGAAGTGGCAAAACCCTGGTCACGCGATGTAGCCGCCGAAGCCGACCGCTCCCCCCGCATCTTCGTCTCCCTCTCGCTCGGCTGGTAAGCCAGAGCGGCGTCGCCGAGTTCGCAAAACCTCGACCAGCGCTCGCGCGTCGTTGAGCGCAAGGTTGCGGATGCGTAAGCCCCCCGCTTGCCCGCCCGCACTGTCGATGGCGACCGTCGCCAGATCCAGCCGCCGCTGCAAAGGGCCGGTGCCGAACGAAACCGACTGAATGCTCGCAAGCGGCAGCATCCAGTGATCTTGGACGAACCAGCCATGACGGACGTGGAGCACATCGCCCTCCAGCCGCCAGCCATGCGGACGCGCCCTGATCACCTGCACGGTGCCGAGCAGTCCAACGACCGCCAACCCCCACCAAACCGTCGGCGAGAAAAGTCCAGCGGCCAGCACGATGAGAGCCAGCGGTAACACCGCGATCAGCGCGTCGTACCACCGATGAATCGGCGCCACCGGCGCGAAACGCTCCGGCGCGATCCGCTCGAAGCCGCCGGCGATGGCGAGCACGCGCGCCGCCTCGCCCGACGTCGCCAGTGGCGCAAGCTCCTGCACGCCGCCGGACGATGCGCCCGCCATCGTCTGCACGTCCACGCGGCTGAGACCATAGCGGCGCGTCAGCCAATGGGTCGCGGTCCGCGCGCCCTGAATGCGGCGAAGCGGGATGGCGACCTCGCTCCGCGTCAACAACCCGCGCACGCGCCGCAATGTTCGGCCGTCAAGTGACAGTGTGAATCCATAATTGCGCACGAACATCTGGATCACGCCCGCAACGGTGCCCAGCACCATGAAGAGCACGAGCGCCAGCGCGATCGTGACCGGGCTGACGAAGCCCCAGATATCCTCCTCATGCACGCCGATCCATTCTTCGACATCGTCGACCGACCACGGCAGCAGATCCCTGAAATACTGCATCGCACCGACAATGATCGCGAGCCAGATCACCGAGAAATTGAGCAGCCCGGCCTGAAGGATGCGAAGGCTCGTCATCTTGAACACCGGCGGCGCCGCGGCGTCTGCCTCGTGCGGAGAGGCCGAAACCACAATCCCGCGCCGCGCCCTGACCTCGTCGCGCAAGGCCAGCGCGTCGCCAAGCGCAATCGAATCGAGCAGCCCCTCATCGCCGCCCGATCCCCCGGTCTCCAGCTTGACCTTGGCCAGACCAAGAACGCGGGCGAGCGGCCCCCGTTCGATCTCGACATCCTGCACGCGGTCCCACGGAATGCTGCGCCGATTGCGCGAGACGATGCCGCTTTCGATGTACATCTCGTGGGGCAGCAGCGTGTAGGTGAAGCGCCACCACGCCAAAACCCGGATCGCGAAAAAGACCGCCAGCAAACCGCCGACCGCCAGCAGAAGCGTGCCAAGACCTTCATCCCGCGCGAAGGCGACGACGCCGACCATCGGCAACAACATCTCCGGCAATTGCTTGACGAGAGCGATAACCGGGATGATCGGATGAAGCCGCCGCGGCCGGGCAGCAGCGCCGTTCATTCCCGGTCCGCCCGGATGTGCTGGCGAATCTCGTCGCGCAACGCCTCGGCGGTCGCGCGCGAAAGACCGGGCAGCTTGATTTGGCTGTTGAGCGTGCCCGACGTATTCAGCACCAACTCCCAAACCCCGCACAACCGCTCGATCGGCCCCTGCGCGACATCGATATGCTGCACGCGATGAAACGCGACCGACGTCTCGGTATGCACGATGACGCCATGCGCGACATGCAACTCATCCGCCGTCTTCGCATACCCCCAGCGCCGAAACCGTCGCCCCGGCGTAACGAGAGCATAATAGAGCAGCACCAGAGCGGCCGGCACGGTCACGAGGCCCAGCGGCGTTGTCGCCTTCAGGAACAGCCACCCGTCGAGACCAAGAGCAATTGTGAGCCCGATCAGAGCCGAGATGGCCGCACTAATCCGCATCGCCGTCAACTGCCCAGGTTCAAGCGGTGTCCAGGTGATGGCGGGCGCGGTCATGACCCAACCGTGCGCGAAACGCCGTTGCTCGTCCACCTTCATCTCTGATGCCGTTCCGTGACCGCGACGACTGACCACGCACAGCACGTTTCTCCATCCTAAACAGCAGCACCTCTCATCCTCCCTCGCTTTAGCGGGGGAGGGGGACCATCGCGAAGCGATGGTGGAGGGGGAATTCTGACTTGCCAGCGATGCCTAGCCCAACGACACAGGTAGTAAGTATCCTGTTGCCGTATTCTTAGGTGTGCTGACACGCTTTTGCGGGTTTGAATCCGTACAGATTGTCTTGAAATCGAGCGATTCCGTTAGAGTGGAAATGAAGACGAACGCGTAGTCTGGTGGCTGTGCTCGCCCCAGCCTTGATCGGCCGTGACGGCCACACTGCTATGTGCAAAAGGAGCTCAAGGTGGCGGGCAACAACTGGGCGTCGAGCTTAACGCGGCGAACGCTTGTTAAAGCGGGAAGTCTAAGCCCACTGGCAACGTTGTCGGCATGTTATCCGATGCAATCCGCTTGGGCGTTCAAACGCTATTACCGATATACCGTCTTGCTCGAAGTCGATGGGCAATCTTTCGAAGCCTCGAACGGCGGCGTGTTTACGGGCTCACGTGGATGGGCCGGTGGTGGGGGGTACATTCACGACTTCACTATGCCATGGGCCAAGCGGCTCAGTTCCGGCGAAGTGCTGCTTGTGCTGCCTCCACATATTCAGCTTGCCGTTGATCGTGCGCAGCCAAAAGCAAAGCAATACGAATTGATAACCAGTGCGCCGTACCTGGCCCATCAGATACCGTCGATCTTCCTCATTTCCAACGCAAGCGTTCCGCGTAGCGTAGAGGCTTACATCATGCCGGCTGCGCAGACCGGCAATGGCACGCGCGTGAAGGTTCTGTCAGTTGAGAATGAACTCACTCAGGAAGATCAGCGGATGCCCATTGATGATGTGCTGCCGTGGTTCAGGCCGGCCGCCGCGCTGATCGAGGCGCGCTTGCGTCGCGGTGTCGAAGGATACTGGGCCAGCCTGGAAGACATTCGAGCGGAGTATCCTGCTGAAGTCGTGCAGAATGGAGCATTCAAAGGATTGCTGAAGCCGCAGTTATTTGCGTGGATCGCGACGATCACCAGGCGAGTGGAAGCCCGCACCCGGCCTCCGAGCGGCACCACCGGCACAAGACTCGAAGCGGCCGTTGATGCCGTCGGTCGTGATGAGTCAATCCACATACCTTTGATGCGGAGCGGTGCAAAACCAAACGAGCTTCAATGGCCTGAGGATTCTCGAATTGTCGAGTTCGCAACGATCAGCGAAGCTGACGTAGCGTGGGCAGAGGCCGAAAGTTATCCGACACAGCAACGGCCAAGCGGTCCGCTACGCTTCGCGCACCTCTTGTCGCTGTCATTCGCCGCTCCGGCCCTGGGGGCCACAACCTTCGTCAAGCAAGCGGCAAAATCGGCGACGTGGATATCGGCGGATGGAGACCTTGAGTTAGCCGTGAATGCAGCGTGGCTGAATCTTGCGGAAAACAAGGTGCTCGGATACGCAGGCTCAGGGTGTGTCAGTTCACACTGCCTATCAATCTAGAATCGTTTGGAATACGGAAGTTAGTAGGGTCAGCGAAAAGTTTCGGGCCTCACATCGCCCACGGACTAACCACCGTTACGCCACGCCCTGCGAAGTCGTGCACATTCCGCGTCGCAGCGTCGCGGCGTGTGCCCGCGCGATTGCCGCGATCTGCGCGTCGAATTCGCCGATGGGGCGGTCGGCTTGACGGCGCGCCGCAGCGATCTCGCCGAAAGCGCGTGCGGCTGTGCTATCGAACGACAGAATTCGGTCGGCGAACTTGGTCTCGAACATCGCACGCGTTGCGGATTCCAGTGCCGCACGCCGCTTGCCGGCAGGCAAGAGGGCGACGCCATAGACGATTTCTGCCTCACAGACCGCTGTTGTGTAGACATCCAGCGAGGGCTGCGATCGCAACCACGCGGTCACGCTCTCGTGAGGGGTTGGCGCTAGCCCTGGGACCGCGGGCGTCCCCGCCCGCATGCATGCACCTGAGCAAAGAGAAGGCGCACGCTCAGACTGGATAGGCCAAACCCCGCCGACGCCAGGACGCGGCAGGCCGCCCGCGCCTCTCCCCGATGGTCATGTTAGAATGGCCCATGGACTACGACCAAACCAACATGCCCGAAACCTACGACCGTGGCCGCAAGCCCGTTGAAGGCATACTGGAGATGTGGATGGACCGCTTGGCGGCTCTCCTCGCCGGTCACGAGATCGCAGCGGTTATCGATCTCGGCTGCGGCACCGGGCGCTTCACGCAAGCCCTGGCGCAAACATTCGACGCCAGTGTCATCGGCATCGATCCGTCCGAGAAGATGTTGGAGCAAGCGAGGGCCAAGCCGGCGGCCCCGCGTGTAAGCTTCGCAAACGGCGCCGGCGAGCACATATCCTGCGCCGACGCGAGCGCCGATCTCATCTTCGCTTCCATGGCCTTCCACCACTTCTCCTCGCCCGATCGGGCGGCGAAGGAATGCCGCCGCGTGCTGCGCAAAGGTGGCGCCGTTTGCATCCGCAACAGCACGTGCGAACGCTCGTCCCCCTACGAAGCCTTCTTCCCGAATTATCGCGCCACGCTCGATAAATTGCCCGCCACTTGCGAGATTGTCGACGTATTCGTCCGCAACGGCTTTGCCTTGCGTCATCACGAAGCGGTCCCTCACGTGATGGCCAAGGACGTAAGCGACCTCGCCGACAAGGCCGCATTCCGCGCCGACACAACCCTGCTGCGGTTATCGGATCAGGACTTCTGGGCAGGCATGGCCAACATGCGCGCCGCCGCCCATGCCCGTCGTGAACCCCAGATCATCGATATCGACCTGTTCGTCTTCGCAAGGACGGGCGGCACTTAGGATAGCGAAGATAGGATAACGTCAAACGATGGGGAGCAGGTATCATGTCCCCGTATTCCAAGGGAAATGTGCCCTAGCCCCCAATTTCCCCTAAGGCTCGCGCTGGCCTTGCCTTCCATCGATATGTCCCTTGCCCAGATACCAAGTGACGTTTCGTGCAGCGATTTCGGTGGTCAGCGCATCGTGGATGCCGCGCTCGACCGACTTCATCTGCGCCAAACGGCTGTCGCGCGTCGAGTTGAACCAGCCGACATCGTCCAGGAGCACATCGGCAAACCAGCGTTGCGGTTTTGAAAGCTGGTTGGGTGAGACACCAAACAGTATCTCGTGACGACCGAAGTCTATTGAGAAGCCCCAAAGGTCGGTCGAGGAACCGATCAGTTCTCCAACGGCAAAGCCGCGCTTGCGCATCGCGTCTCGCAGCTTGGCTGCGACGCTCTTGAGATCCGCCTCGCTTATCTTCTGTCCCCGATGATCGGAGGGAAGATCGAAATAGACCGTACTATCGACCATCGGACTCCCCCGGCCCGCCGTAGGCCCGGCGCGTCGTGCCGCATTGTACCGCAGGTACAAAAGTTCTAGTTTTGTTCCATCGCGCTCACTCGTTTGGGATGTGACGGCAGGCTCGGCGATGTGATGGCAACGTGACGGCAATGTGATGGCAGAAACGGCAGAATTCCGCGGATGTGACGGTGTGACGGCAAGGATTGCATGCATTTTTGTCTGGTGGGCGAGACCCCACGCCATACCAAATCTAGCGGCGAATTAAGGAGCAGCTAGGTGGTTGAAATATAAGGGAAAATAGCTGTGGAAGAAATTATCTTTCTTCGCGGGCTTGACGGTCCTTAGCGCAATCCTTAAATGCTCGGCCGCGCCTTAGCACTCACGCGATTTGAGTGCTAGCAGCACCCGTTTCTACCTATCCATTCGAACGCAAAAACCAGGAGTGAACCTCATGAAGTTCCGTCCGCTCGGTGACCGCGTGGTCGTAAAGCGCGTCCAAGAGGACACGAAGACCGCCGGCGGCATCATCATCCCCGACACGGTCCAAGAGAAGCCGCAAGAAGGTGAAGTCCTTTCCGTGGGCCCCGGCGCCCGCGACGAAAAGGGCGACCGTATTGCCCCGGAAGTCAAAGCCGGCGACCGCATCCTGTTCGGCAAGTGGTCCGGCACGGAAGTGAAGATCGACGGTCAAGACCTGTTGATCATGAAAGAGTCCGACATCATGGGCGTGCTCGAAGGCTCCAAGAACTCGACGAAGAAAGCGGCTTAAGAACCTAACGGTTCGGCCGCTTTTTTTGTTGGTTCAGGCAAAGCCTGCACACCCTAATCGAGAGAGAAAATTCAAATGGCAGCGAAGGAAGTAAAATTTCACGCCGATGCGCGCGCGCGCTTGTTGCGCGGCGTCGACATCCTGGCCGACGCGGTGAAGGTCACCCTCGGTCCGAAGGGCCGTAACGTCGTCATCGACAAGTCGTTCGGCGCCCCGCGCTCGACGAAAGACGGCGTGACGGTCGCCAAGGAAATCGAACTCGCCGACAAGTTCGAAAACATGGGCGCGCAGATGGTGCGTGAAGTTGCCCAGAAGACGAACGACACGGCCGGCGACGGCACGACGACGGCGACCGTTCTGACCCAAGCGATCGTTCGCGAAGGCATGAAGTCGGTGGCCGCCGGCATGAACCCGATGGACCTGAAGCGCGGCGTCATGCTCGCGGTCGAAACGGTCGTCGCGGATCTGAAGAAGCGCTCCAAGAAGGTGAAGTCGAACGAAGAGATCGTCCAGGTCGGCACGATTTCGGCGAACGGCGACGTCTGGGTCGGCAAGAAGCTCGCGGAAGCGATGGCCAAGGTCGGCAACGAAGGCGTCATCACGGTTGAAGAAGCAAAGTCCCTCGACAGCGAACTCGAAGTCGTCGAAGGCATGCAGTTCGACCGCGGCTACATCTCGCCGTACTTCATTACCAACGCCGACAAGATGGTGGCCGAACTCGAAGATCCGTACATCCTGATCCACGAGAAGAAGCTGTCGAGCCTGCAGCCGATGCTGCCGATCCTGGAATCGATCATCCAGACTGGCCGTCCGCTGCTCATCATCGCGGAAGAAGTCGAAGGCGAAGCCTTGGCGACCCTCGTCGTCAACAAGCTGCGTGGCGGCTTGAAGGTCGCGGCCGTGAAGGCCCCGGGCTTCGGCGATCGTCGCAAGGCGATGCTCGAAGACATCGCGATCGTCACGAACGGCGACGTGATCTCCGAAGAACTCGGCATCAAGCTCGAGAACGTGAAGATCAACCAGCTTGGCCAGGCCAAGAAGGTGCGCATCACGAAGGACGACACGACCATCATCGACGGCTCGGGCAAGAAGACCGAGATCCAGGCCCGCGTTTCGCAGATCAAAGCTCAGATCGAAGAAACGACGTCGGACTACGACAAGGAAAAGCTGCAAGAACGTCTGGCCAAGCTCGCCGGCGGCGTTGCGGTCATCCGCGTCGGCGGTGCGACCGAAGTCGAAGTGAAGGAACGCAAGGACCGCGTCGACGACGCGCTGAACGCGACGCGTGCAGCCGTTGAAGAAGGCATCGTCCCGGGCGGCGGCACGGCGTTGCTGTACGCGACGAAGGCGTTGGCTGGCCTCAAGGGCGACAACGACGATCAGACGGCCGGCGTCAACATCGTCCGCAAGGCGATCCAGTCCCCGATCCGTCAGATCCTCGAGAACGCCGGCGTCGAAGCGTCGCCGGTCGTCAACAAGCTGCTCGAAGGCAAGTCGTCGACGGCAGGCTTTGACGCTCAGAAGGAAGAGTACTGCGACCTGATCGAAGCCGGCATCATCGACCCGACGAAGGTCGTGCGCACGGCGCTCCAGGACGCGGCCTCGGTCGCCGGTCTCCTGATCACGACCGAAGCCATGATCGCCGAAAAGCCCGAGTCCAAGAAGGGCGGCGGCATGCCCGGCGGCATGGGCGGCATGGGCGGCATGGACATGGACATGTAAGGCTAACGCCTTACCCAGAACCGAAAGGCCCCGGCGAAATCCGGGGCCTTTTGCTTAGGTTTTCTGGCCGGATGAAACGTATCGCCCGCTCCCGCGTTTTAGCTCCCGACGAAGTGTGGGGCTTCAAAACCGACGATGCGAAACGCCTTGCTGATCTGGCTGATGGTTAACCTCGCGCTAGCGATGCCAGCGTGGGCCGACAACGTGGACGCTGCGCCGTACACGGTGCCGAACACGCAAGTCCGCGCCGTGCATTCGGAAGAGACGGGCGCCGACTACCAACTCTTCATCGCCACGCCGCCCGACTACAAAACGTCCGGCAAGACCTACCCGGTCGTCTACATGCTCGACGCCGACTACTCCTTCGCGCTCACGCGCAACATCGTCCAGCACTACGTCGAGCGCAAGCAACTGCCCGAGATGATCCTCGTCGCCATCGCCTATCCCGGCGCGGCCGAAAGCCTCGAGGTCTATCGCGAGAATCGCAAACGCGACTACACGCCAAGCCTGATCCCGGCAGCGAAGGCGAGCGACGCCGGCGCGGCCGAGCCTGTCGCTCAAGGCGGCGCGATCCGCTTCCGCAACTTCATCGCCAACGAAGTCGTCCCCTTCATGGCGAACAATTTCCCCACCTCCGCCGATCGCACGTTCATCGGTCATTCCTACGGCGGCCTCTTCGGCACCTACGTCCTGCTGACCGAACCCGAACTCTTCAAGCGCTACGTGATCGTAAGCCCCTCACTCTGGTACGGCGACCGCCTGATCTTCAGCGTCGAGCACACCACGGCCGCCGCCCGCCGCGACATCGACCGCACGATCGAACGCCACGCCTTCTTCGCCATTGGCGGCGCCGAGACGCGCGAGGCCATGGGCGCGCCGATGGTCGAGCAGCTGAAACAGTTCTATCGCAGCCTGGAGCAACGCCACGACCCCTCGCTGACCTTGGCGTTGCGGGTTTACCCGGAAGACACCCACGCCAGCGTCTTCCCGGGCGCCGTCGCCCGCGGCCTGCTCGCGGTATTTCCCCAACCCAAGTCCTAGCGCCCGAGACGCACGACGGGATAATCTCCCCCGACGTTTCAGGGACGCCGCATGCAGCACTTCATTTGGATCGCAGCCGTAACGATCTGGCTCGCCATGGGCGTGGCGCACGCCGAGCCTTACACGGTGCCGAACTCGCAGATCATCCAGCTCAGCTCGAAGCAAACCGGCGCCGACTACGAACTCTTCGTCGCGCTCCCGCTCGACTACGCGAAATCGAACAAGAGCTATCCCGTCGTCTACATGCTCGACGCCGACTATTCGTTCGCCCTGACGCGCAACGTCGTTCAGCATTTCGTCGAACGCGAAGACCTGCCGCCGATGATCCTCGTCGCGATCGGCTATCCGGGTGCCGCGACCAATCGCGAGACCTACAAGAAGAACCGCACCCGCGACTACACGCCCGCCTACGCGCCAAGCGGCGGCTACGGAACGGAGTACCAAAAGGTCTCCGGCGGCGGCCCGAAATTCCGCGCCTTCATCGCCAGCGAACTGATCCCGCTGATCGAGCGCAAGTTCCGCACCACGAACGACCGCACGATCATCGGCCACTCCTACGGCGGCCTCTTCGCGACCTATGTTTTGCTCACCGAGCCCAACCTCTTCAAACGCTACATCATCGTCAGCCCGTCGATCTGGTATGCGAACCGCGTCGCGCTGACGATGGAAGAGACGGCCGCGCAGTCCGGCATCCGCCCCGACGCGCGCGTCTTCTTCGGCGTCGGGTCGCTCGAAAGCTCGGTGATGTCGGACGACCTAACGGAGATGTACCGCCGCCTGCGCAGCCGCAACAACCCGCGCCTGCAGATGACGTTGCGCATCTTCGACGCCGAACGCCACAACAGCGTCTTCCCCGCCGCCGTCACGCGCGGTCTCCTCACCGTGTTCGACAGACAGGGCACGTCGCCGCCGCCGATCGAACCCGACGCCGAAAGCGAATAGCCTCAAGCCGCGAGGCCGCGCACCTTAAGCCCCTCGCGGTAGCGCTCAAACAAACCGTCGAGCGCGCTCACGTCCTCGTCGGCGACGCCCGTCGCAGCCGCAAGCTGCGCCTCGATGCGCGCGCAGCACTGAGAAATAGCAGCCGCGCCCGCGAGCGCGCTCGTGCTCTTCAACGTATGCGCAAGCCTCTGCGCCTCGCCGCCCGCCGCCCCGGATCGCACAAGGGTCGAAAGCCTCGTGAGCTTCGCGGCCGTCTCGGCCAAATAGGTATCGATCAGAATTCGAAGCAACTCCTCCCCCGAATCCGAACGAAACCGCTCGATCGCGTCCCAATCCAGAACCTCGTTCGACGCCACGACATCGGCATCCCGCGCACCGAACGTCGCCCGCCCGCACACCGCGGCGCCCAGTACAAGGAGAAGCTCCTCTTTGCGGAACGGCTTGCCCAAATGCGCGTCCATTCCCACAGACCGGCAGCGCTCGATATCGTCCGGAAACGCGTTCGCGGTCAGCGCCACGATCGGCACGCGTGCCGCCGCGCCGGGCAACGCCCGAATCGCCCGAGTGGCCTCGAACCCGTCCATCTCGGGCATATGCAAATCCATCAGCACGACGTCATAGCGCGCACGCTGCACCGCGGCGAGCGCCTCCCGGCCGTCCGCCGCAACCTCGTGCGCAATGCCGTACTGACTGAGGAAGGACGTCGCAACCAGCCGGTTCGTTGCGTTGTCTTCGACGATCAAAACACGCGCATCGTGGTCCAATGCTCTGATCGCGGCCAGCGCCTCATCGACGGCGGCCGTGTCGATCGCCCGGACCACGAGTTCGTCGCTCTGTGCGACATCGAAAGGAATGTCGAACCAGAACGTGGAGCCGTTGCCGTTTTCGCTTTCGACGCCGATCTTCCCGCCCATGCGCTCAACAAGTTTACGCGAAATCGCAAGTCCAAGCCCCGTGCCCCCAAAGCGGCGCGAGATGGAGGCGTCGGCCTGTTCAAAACTCTGGAACAAGCGGCCGATACGGTCGCGAGCGATGCCGATTCCTGTATCGGCGACCTGCACGCTGAGCACGTGCCGCCCCTCAGCCTCGCGCGCGCTGACCTGCACGGCGACGAAGCCCGCTTCCGTGAATTTCACCGCATTGCCCGCAAGATTGAGCAACACCTGGCGTATCCGCCCTGCATCCGCACGCACGAACTGCGGCACGCCGGGATCGATTACAACGTCGAACGCGATGCTCTTCGCCAGAGCCTTCGGGACCAATATCTCCGCGGCTTGGTGGAACAGCGCGTGCAAATCGAACGCCTTCGCCTCGATCGTCATCGCCTCAGCGTCGAGCTTCGAGAAATCGAGCACGTCGTTGATGATGCGCAAGAGCCCTTCTGCCGACTCGCGGATCGTCGTCGCGTAACGCTCTTGGGCCGGCGTAAGGCCTGAATCGAGAAGCACGCTCGTCATGCCCAAGACGCCGTTCATAGGCGTCCGGATTTCGTGCGTCATCATCGCCAAGAACTCGGATTTGGCGCGGTTCCCCGCTTCGGCGGCATCACGCGCGGTTGCGATCGCAACCTCAGCCTCCTTGCGCGCCGAAATGTCGATCGAAAAGCCTTCGACGATCGTCGGCTCGCCGCTCGGTTGGAACTCCGTCGCCAACCCGCGCTCCAAGATCCAGATCGTGCGCCCGTCCGGCAGCACCATGCGGAACTCGACCTCGTAGCTCCGTCGCGCCGCCAGCGCCGCATTCACGGTTTGAAAGTAACGCCGCCTGTCTTCGGTGTGCATTAGGCGGATACCGACGGACGGCTTGCCGATCAGGTCGCCGGCGGGGATACCGACCTGCTTCTCGATGCCGGGGCTGTAATACTCGATGATGGCGGGCCGCCCGGTGCGCGCGCGGAACATCACGCCGTCGATGTTGGCGGCCAAGGTCGCGAATTGACGTTCGCGCGTGCTGAGTTCCTCCGTCAAACGGTGGCGTTCTGTGACGTCGAACATAAAGCCGTCGATGACGAGTGGGCTGCCGTCCTCGGCGTAGGCGCTGGCCATGCCACGCTCCAGGATCCAGCGGATCGTGCCGTCGGCGAGCTTCAGCCGATGCTGGGATTCGTAGGGCCGCCGCTCGTAAAGGGCGCGCTTCACCGTGTCCAGATACTCGGCGTAATCGTCGGGGTGACGGAGGTTCAGCGTCTCGGGCGCCTTGCCGATGACCTGGTCCGCATCGAGGCCCGTAATTTTCTTGATCCCGGGGCTGATATACTCGATCGCCGGAGCAGCGCCACGGCGCACACGGAACATGGCGCCCTCGAGGTTGGTCGCAAGGGCCGAGATCAGTTTCTCGCGCACCTCTAATTCTTCGCGCATCCGCCGCTGCGACGTGACGTCGATGACGAGGCAGTCGACAAACTGGGCGATCCCGTGCGCGTCCGGTTCTGCGGGCATGCCGCGTTCCAGCATCCAGCGCTCGCGGCCCTCGTCGTCCGCGATTCTGAACTCGATCTCGTACGGTCGCATCGCGCGGCAAGCATCGGCTATTTCGCGCACATAGCGGTCGAGATCGGCCTTGTGGATGGAATCGAGCGGCGGCGGCCGGCGTCCGAAACAGCTGACAAGTGCGAACGGCGCCACGCGGCCGCGATAGATCGAACCATCGAGATTCCGCGCCAGCCTCTCCAAATACTGGTTGCGCGCGTTGACCTCGGCCTCAAGCCGTTTCATCTCCGTGATGTCCGAGACGAAGCCCGAAACAAGCCGCGCGCCGGCATCATCGACCCCTGCCGGACGGCCGCGCGCGAACACCCAGCGAGTCTCGCCGGACTTCGTGATCATGCGGAAAGTATTCTCGGCCGGTCGATCTGTCTGGGCGACGGTCGACGCTACGATACGCGCCTGGTCATCCGGATGAATGAGGTCGGCGAGCGAGAACGCCGGGTCGTTCAGCGCTTCCGCAATGGTGTGGCCCGTCATCCGTTCGAACGCAGGGCTCAGATAAACGAAGCGGGGCTCCCCGCTTTTATCGATGCGGTAGGTGAAGAACAGTTCGCCGACGTTTTCGATCACGGCTTGCGCGCGCGCCTCGGCCTGCGCGAGTTTTGCCTCTGTCGCCTTGCGCGCCGTGATGTCCAGCATGATGCCGTCGATGAAGCGCGGCTTGCCGTCGCGGTCGAAGTTGGCAGCCGCTCCGCGGTCGTAGATCCAGCGCAACTCGCCGCTCTTGGTGCGGATACGATACTCGCACTCGAAAACGCCCGTGCCCAGGCGCACCGACTCGAACACCGCTTTGACGCGCGCGCTGTCGTCGGGATGGATGATCTCGCTGAACATCATCTCGTTTGGGCGGGTCAGTTCGTCGGGCGTATATCCGATCAGCCGCTCGACGCTGGGGCTGTAATAGAGATCCTGAAACGGTTCGTGCGCCTGCGCGCGATAGAGAATGGCGTCGACCTGCCGGCTCAAGCTTTCGAACCGATGCTCGCTCTCCTCAAGGGCCTGGCGCGTCTCGACTTGGCGCGTGATGTCGACCATCAGCGTGTCCAGCCTGTCAGGTCCGCCCGTCGGGTCGCTTAATACATGCCCGCGTTCAAGTACCCAGCGATACCCGCCCGTGGGTTCGCGCACCCGGTATTCGATCTCAAGCGAGCCGCGCTCCGCGACCACGGCTTCAACTGTCGCACGATAGCGTTCCAGATCCTGAGGATGGATACCGAACCGCCAGACGTCCTTGGCGTTGAGCCCTATCATTTGCGCCGATGAGATGCCGAACATCTCTTCGTTCTTGGGACTGATATACTCGATCGTCCAAACATCGCCGATCTGCACGCGCACAACGATGCCGTCGATCGAATCTGCGAGACTGCGGTGCAGGGCGTCGCTGGCGCGCAAAGCCTCCTGCGCGGCGATGAGCGCGGTGACCTCGCGCGACGTCCCTAGATAACCGGTAAAGCGTCCTTTCGCGTCGTGCTGGGGCTCACCGCTGACGGCAATCCGCACGACTTTGCCCCCTCGCGCGCGAAACGCGACGATCCGGTCGCGGAACGGTTCGCCCCGTACCATCGTCTCGCGCAGGGAGGCGTCGCTTGGCGCCTCGTTGACGAACGCCGTGAAGGCGTCCAGTCCGATCAGCGGCGCCGGATCGACCCAGCGCGAAGCGTTGTCGGAAACGCACAACAAGCGGTGATCGGCGTCGGTCTCCCACCACCAGTCGGAAGCGATTTCGGCGAACGCCTTGAACCGCGCCGCCACGGTACGCGGCTGCACTCGCGGGCGTCGGCGCGCGACCTTGCGCGTCATGCTCTTGTCGGTGTCGCGCATGGTCGGAGCGCCGCAGCTCCTCTACGCGCGCGTTGCTTTGACGGCATGAGCGCGAGCCGCAATCGCCTGATCGACGGCGTCGCACAGCGCCGACATTTGGAATGGCTTCTTGATCGTGACATCGGCGCCCAGCATTTCGACGACCTTGAGAACGTCAAAGCCCACCCCATTGTCGAAGCCGCCCGAGACGGCGACGATCCCGAGATCGGCCCGCGCGCGTCGCATATGTTGTATGGTCTCGACGCCTTCCTTCTCGGGCATCACGATATCGCAGACGACCGCGTCGAAATGCGTCTCGTCGAACGCGCGCGCGCCCGCATCGCCGTCATGCGCAAACGCGACCTGGTGGCCGCGGCGCGACAGAGCATGAACCATGAGCTTGACGAGCAGTTCGTCATCGTCGATGACCAGTACGTGCGCCATGCGAGATCTCGCTCGTGCAGTGGGCCGGATGGACACCCTCGCACCCTCGCCTTTAGGCCGCGTAAACGGTAATCTGCGCAGCCGTTGTTTAGATACAAATCGAACGCGCCGTGGTGCGCAAGGTAACCATGATTCTTGAGCCAGGCCTGTTCGCGGCATATCTCGTCGCAGCAACCGCCCTAGCGCTTTCGCCAGGACCCGACACGATGTTCGTCCTCGCGTCGTCTGCATCGGGGGGACAGCGTGCCGGCGTCGCCGCGACGTTCGGTATCGCGACCGGCGGTCTCGTGCATGCGGCGCTCGCCGCGCTCGGCGTCTCCGCCCTCATCGCGGCGTCGCCGGAGGCCTTCGATGCGCTGCGCATCGCCGGCGCGATTTATCTCATTTGGATGGGCTTCACCGCCTTCCGCGCTTTCATCGCGGGACTGCGCGGCCAAGCAGCGCCGCCGTCTGACGCGGGCGAGAACGTTTCGTGGATCGCCTACCGGCGCGGCCTAGCGACGAACCTGCTCAACCCGAAGGTCATCGTCTTCTACATCGCCTTTCTTCCGCAATTCGCGAGCCCCGCGCTCGGCCACGTGCCGCTGCAAATCTTCCTCTTGGGCGCGGTGCATAACCTCATCGGGGTCGTATGGCTCACCGGACTCGCGGTCGTTTCAGGCCGCACGGCCCAGGCGATCGCCGGAAATCCGCGTGTCCGCGCCTGGCTCGACGGCGCGGCGGGCACAGTCTACATCTTGCTGGCTCTCCGCATGCTCTTCCTCGAACGCCGCGCGGCGTGAGTGAGGCCTTCCCATGGACTACGCGAACTACCTGAAACTGCGCGAACTCCTCTCGCTGCAGGAGATGGAAAGCACCAAGAAGGGCAAGGTCGCGCATGACGAGATGCTCTTCATCATCATCCACCAGACCTACGAACTCTGGTTCAAGCAGATCCACCACGAGCTCGATCTGATCCAATCGATCTTCGGTGGCGCGTCCGTCGACGACGCCCAACTCGGCCGCGCCGTCCACGCCGCCGAGCGCATCGTCAAGATCGAGCAGTTGTTGGTCGGACAGATCGACATCCTCGAGACCATGACGCCGATGGATTTCTTGGAGTTCCGCGATCTCCTGATCCCGGCCTCCGGCTTCCAGAGCGAACAATTCCGCCTGCTCGAAATCCGCTTAGGGCTCACGCGCGAAGCGCGCCTGCCGTTCAACGAACAAAGCTACGACGCCAACCTGTTGCCGGAAGCGCGCAAGAACGTCGTCGCCGCCGAAGCCAAACCGTCGCTGCGCACGCAAGTGAACGCCTGGCTGGAACGCACGCCCTTCGTCACCCGCGACGGCTTTCACTTCGGCGAGACGTTCCGCAAAGCACTCGACGACATGCTCTCGCGCGACATGGCGCAAATCGAAAAACACCCCCATCTGTCGCAAACCGAAAAGGACGTGCAGCTCGCCTCGCTCCGCCAATCGCGCGCCATGTTCGACGGCCTCCTCGACGACGCACGCTACGCCGAACTCCGCGCGCAAGGCGCCTGGACATTCTCGCGCCACGCGCTGCAGGCCGCACTCTTCCTTTTCCTCTACCGCGACGAACCGGCAGCCCACGCAGGCTTCAGCATGCTGAAGGCGTTGATGGACATCGATGAAACGCTGGCCGTTTGGCGCTTGCGTCACGCGCTGATGGTCTCGCGCATGCTCGGCCGCAAGGTCGGCACCGGCGGCTCATCCGGCTTTGAGTATCTGCGCGCGACAGCCGACAAGCACCGCGCCTACAACGACCTCTTCTCGATCGCGACGTTCTTGATCCCGCGCTCCGCCCTGCCGCCGTTGCCAGACAACGTGCGCAAGGCGATGCGCTACCGGTACGAGGACTAACGTGGCGAGCTTCAAATCCCACTTCGCGCAGTCGATCGGCCGCCCCGGCGCACCGCTGCACTTCGCCGCCCACAGCCATCATCCCTGGCCCGACATCACGTTCGCCGCTCAGCAGCAATACTGGCAGGACGCATCCCAACTGCTCGACCGCAAATGGGGCAAAGTCTTCGGCGAGGTCATTCCGCGCGCGCAAGCTCACGTCGCGCGTCACCTCAACCTCTCCGACCCGCGCACCGTGGTCTTCGCACCGAACACGCACAGTCTGTTGGTCCGCTTGCTGTCGGCGACGCACGGTCTGCCGAAGCACAACGTGCTGTCGACCGACGGCGAATTCCATTCCTTCACGCGGCAGATGAACCGCCTCGCCGAAGACGAACTCGTCAACATCGTGCGCGTTGCGGTCGAGCCGCTGGCGACGTTCAAAGACCGCTTCATCGCCGAACTGAAGCAGCGCGACGATTGGGACATGGTCTGGTTCAGCCACGTCTTCTTCAATTCCGGCCTCGTGCTCTCGCTGGACGACGTGAAGGAAATCCTGGCCGCGATCGAATGGCGCGGCACCTTCGCCGTGATCGACGGCTACCACGCCTTCATGGCGCGCCCGACCGACCTGTCGGCGATCGCGTCCCGCGTCTTCTACATCGCCGGCGGCTACAAATACGCGATGGCGGGCGAGGGCGCCTGCTTCATGCATTGCCCGCCCGGCTACGGCGAGCGCCCCCGCGACACCGGCTGGTACGCAGAGTTTGGCGCACTCGAACAAACGCGCGGCGACACAGTCGCCTACGGCACCGACGCCAGCCGCTTCTCCGGCGCCACGTTCGATCCCTCGGGCCTGTACCGCTTCAACGCCGTGATGGACTGGCTCCAAACATTGAATCTCGACGTCGCGGCGATGGACGACATCTGCACCGGCCTCCAACACACGTTCATCAAAAAGCTCGATGGCGCACGCACCAAACTCGGCGCCGACCAACTCGTGGTGAAAGATCCGGTGCAATGTGGCCGCTTCCTCACCTTTGAAACCAAGGACGCCGCGCAGATCGATGAGGCGCTCGCCGCGCGCAACGTCCTGGTCGATCACCGCGGCGACCGTCTGCGCATCGGCTTCGGCATCTATCAAGACGAAGGTGACGTGGACCGCTTGCTCGACGCGCTCAAGACAGTGAGCTGACTAGAGCCGCGCCAGCCGCCGGGGCGGCACGCCCAGGAAATAGAGCGCGAGCGCCAGGAAATTGCGCAGCGGCCGCAACACATACCCGCCGTGCCGATAAGGATCCGCGGATGTCGTGGCTGTCGCCGGCAACTCGACCAGGTTCGCCTTGCCGATGCGCCGCACAATGTCGACATCTTCCATGACCGGCAGATCCAGATAGCCGACCAGCGACGCATACTTCGTGCGCGATAGGAACAGCCCTTGACCGCCCTGCGGCAGCCCAAACTTCCGCGCGCGCCAATTGGCCAAGTCTTCCACGCGCCGCGCCGCATTCGAAGCGTCGTCCAGCGCAAACGTGAAATACGCGGCCTTCAGCACATTGCCCTTCGCGCGCATGAACGACGTGGTCGTGGTGCTCCAGAACGGCTCCAACGTCGTGTCCGCATGCAGAAAAAGAAGCCAGCGTCCCGACGCTTCCTTGGCGCCCGCGCTGAGCTGCCCGGCACGTCCGCGCGGCGCTTCGATCACCGTCGCGCCCGCCGCCACCGCCCGTGCCCGCGTGTCGTCGCTCGATCCGCCGTCCACGACGATAAGTTCGACCGAAAGCGTCTCGCGCACTTCTTCCAGGGCATCGATCGTGGCGCTAAGCCTCGCGCCCGCGTCAAAAGTCGGAATGATGATGCTGATGTCGACCGCCCGCACGGTCTTCGCAGGCGCGTTCTCGGCCACGGTCACAAGTGGTGAGCCACCAACCGGACGCGGCAACGCAAACGATACTTTCGACGCCAAACCCATGCGAATCACTAACTCCGTCTCCCTTATCGCCGCGAAACGCCGTGCTGTGGAGACTGCATTTGCGGGGACAACGGAGTTCCAGCCGCTTGTGATCCGATTGCCACCCGCCCAAAAGAGTCGGCGACACGACGATTCGATGGAGGTTTCCCATGCGCCGCGCCGCCCACTGTCTCGCCGCCGCTGCACTGCTCGCCGCCGCACCGCTCGTGGCGGTTGCCGCACCGGATCCGGCCTACGTCAAAGTTGCCGAGACCGACGCCCCGAAGGCCTCCGACAGTCCGTTAACGGGCCGCTATGAAGGCGCCCACGTACTTGGCCAAACGGTCAAGGCCTTCGACGAATTGACGCTGCCTGCAGGTCCCGCCGAAGGCGAGACCTACGACAGCAAGAAGAAATTCACGAAGACGGTGGCGGCCGAAGGCAAGGTGACGCGCACCGCCTACGTCGCGCCGCTCGGCCGCTCATCTCTCGAGGTCTTCCGCAACTACAAAGACGCGTTAGTCGCCAAGGGCTTCACGCCGGCCTTCGAATGCGTGAAGGAGGCGTGCGGCCCGTCCTTCGCGGTCTTGAAATATCGCTGGGATCGCAAAGAAACCCATGTGGCTGGCGCCGGATACGACGACATCCGCGGCCATCTCATCAACGCGGTGTTCGACGAGGTGAAGGACGTCCGCTACGCGCTGATGAAGAAAACGGACACGTCCGGCGACACCTACGTCGCGGTCTACGCGGGCGTGCACGTTGGTGGCAGCTTCGGTTCGTTCAGCGAGGTTCTGCGCGATCGCACCGGCGTGCTCGTCGAGATCGTCGAGCCCAAAGGCATGGAAACGAAGATGGTCGTGCTGAAGGCCGAAGCCATCTCGGGCGACATCGCAACCCAAGGCCGCGCGGTTTTCTACGGGATCCACTTCGACTTCGACAAAGCCGACATCAAACCCGAGTCCGAGCCGCAACTCGAAGAAATGGCCAAGGTTATGAAGGCGAACGCGAAGCTCAACGTCCTCATCGTCGGCCACACGGACAATCAGGGGAAGCTCGACTACAACACCGGCCTCTCGCAACGCCGCGCCGAAGCGGTGGTGAAGGCGCTCAGCAGCAAATACGGCATCGACGCCAAGCGCATGACCGCACGCGGAATCGCCTCGCTCTCCCCCGTGACCACCAACCGGACGGACGACGGCCGCGCTAAGAACCGGCGGGTCGAAATGGTGGAGCAATAGGTCCGCCGGCCAAACACCACTTGCCATACTAAGAACTTCGTACTATTTACCTGTCACTAGCCGCAATATGCGGCTTTGAGGAGGGACAAATGGGCGAATTGCTAGGCGGTTTGATCGCGCTCCTGGTGTGGCTGCTCATCATTCCAATCATCCTGCTGGCCGTGGTCTTCGGGCTCGCCGCGGCAGGCGTAGGGATCGCGATTGCGATCGTTGCGACGGTACTCAGCATCGCTTTCAGCTTGATCTGGTCGGCCTTGCCGCTCCTGCTGGTCCTGGGCGTGCTCTACCTGATCTTCCGCCCGTCGCGCGGCCGCGACGTCGCGCGCCAATAGACCTCTTTCATTCCAGAGGCGCATGATTAGGGTGTCCCCGCTTTCGAGGGGCACCCGATGAATTTCATAAGCGACAATGCCGCCGGCGCGGCGCCCGAAATCTTGGCGGCCATCACGCGCGCCAACGAAGGCACGGCGGCAAGCTACGGCAGCGACGACATTACGCGCCGCATCACCGAAAAACTCTCGAAGCTGTTTGAGAAAGATGTCGCTGTGTTTCCCGTCGCGACGGGTACGGCCGCGAACGCGCTCGCGCTCGCAACGCTGACGCCGCATTACGGCGCCGTCGTCTGCCACGAAGGCGCGCACATCCAGGTCGACGAATGCGGCGCGCCGGAATTTTTCTCGCAAGGCGCAAAACTCGTGCCCGTGAAAGGTCCGCACGGCAAGCTGACGCCCGAGAACATCAAGCTCGCGCTCGCACGCTTCCAGAAAGGCGACGTCCACCACGTTCAACCCGCAACCATTTCGATCTCGCAAGCCACCGAACTCGGCACGACCTACACACCTAAAGAAGTCCAGGCGCTCGCGAGCCTAGCCAAAGCCGAAGGCATGGCGCTCCACATGGACGGCGCGCGCCTAGCGAACGCACTCGCGCATCTCAAATGCGCACCCGCCGACGTGACGTGGAAAGCAGGCGTCGACGTCCTGTCCTTCGGCCTCACCAAGAACGGGGCGATTGCCGCCGAAGCCGTGATCTTCTTCGACCCCAAACGCGCGGCCGACATCGCCTACCGGCGCAAGCGCGGCGGCCACCTGTTCTCGAAGATGCGCTTCGTCTCCGCGCAAATCGAAGCGATGCTCGACGACGGCCTGTGGCTCAAGCTCGCCGGCCACGCCAACGCGATGGCGCAGCGCTTGAGCGACGGCCTGAAAACACTGCCGGGCTTCACCGTGCCGGGCCCCGTGGAAGCCAACGAAGTCTTCGTCAAACTGCCGTCCGAAGACGCGATGAAAACGCTCAAGTCCGCCGGCGCACGCTTCTATCAATGGGAGCCCACAACCGACGGCCGCCCGCTCATCCGCCTCGTCTGCTCGTGGGCGACGCGTGAGGCCGAGGTCGACCAATTCCTCGCCGCTGCGAAAAAATCCGTCTGAGGCTTATGCGATAGCAGGCGCAGGCGTCGCCTGGCGCCGCGCGGCGTCCAGCGTCAGGATCGTGTAGAGGCATAAGAACGCGCCGCCCGACAGGAACATGTGCCACAGGAAATGCGTGCCCAATCCGATGCTTTCGCACGCCATCGAGTCGATGGAGCGGAAGGTCAGCGCCGTGAGCGCTGAGAGAACCGCCGCCGTACCGGTCAATGCCGCCGCTCGCGATACCGCATAGCTGCGCGCGATCAGCAACAGCGCGAGCGCCACGATCACAAACGCCACCACGCCGAAGCGCAGCGGAAAACGCGAGCCCAACTCAAGAAACTGCACGGCCACAGGCGCAAGCACCAACGCGCCGCCGATGGCTGCGACTTGCCACCACGGCCCGACGCGCCGCGCCCAGATCAGCGCAACGAGCAGCACGAACACCACCGCGGGCAGCACGTCGAATGTCAGCGCCCAACGCGTGCGCAAACCGTGCCACAAAATGCTGCCGAGCCCGTTGAGCATCAAAAGCGCGCACGCCACATAGAGTTCGATCGCCCGCGGGCTGCGCTGGATGACGAGGATCAGCGCCACGATGCCGAACAACACGATGACGCCGCTCGATATCGCATTCGCCGGTTCGACCGGAAAGATCCCGGTGATCGTTGCAGGCGTTTCGCAGTACTGCGGTCCAAACCGTTCCATGCGCCATCCCCGCCGCGTCGACTACCGGTGACGTGGCTATAAAGCGAAAAGGATCGTGCGAAAAGCCACCAGTGGGAAAGGCCACACATCGCTGGAACTGTGCCGACCCATAGTGCGTCGGCGCCTCGGCCATGCCCAAGTGTTGGGATTTACCGCCGCGGTTGTGTTTGGCGCCGGGCTAATATGGGGACACAGATTGACGCGCGGCGGCCTTAGGCCTAGCCTTTATGCATGGCTCGACTGGCAAGAGCGGTGGTGCCCGGAGCACCTCATCACGTGCTGCAACGCGGCAACGCGGCTCAGCGCATTTTTCAATCGAACGAAGACTACCGCGAGTACATCGAACTCGTCTCAGCCGGCTGCAAACGCGCGCGTGTGACGGTGCTCGGCTATTGCCTGCTGCCGAAACAGGTTCAACTCATCCTCGTGCCGCCGAACGCAAAGGCGCTACGCAACGCGTTGGGTGAAGCCCATCGGCGCTTCACGCGTTCGGTCAACATGCGCCGCGCTCGCAAGGGCGGTTTGTTCCGTGGCCGCTTTGCGTCTTTCCCGATGGACAAGCCGTCGTTGCCGCTCGTGATGCGCTTCGTGGAGCAATCGGCCGTGCGCAGCCGCGCGTCGAAGAACGCGCGCGATTGGCGCTGGTCCAGCGCGGCCGCCCACCTCAAAGGCAAGGCCGACGGCTTCATCGACGTAAAGCCGCTCGCCAAACTCGCGAAGACCTGGAAGGACGCATTGGCAAAGCCGTTGACAAGCGCTGAGTTGAAATCGATCGCCGCCAGCGAAAACACCGGCCGCCCGTTCGGCTCGGCGACATTCATTGCGAGCGTGGAAGATAAATTGGGCCGCACGCTCGCGCGCCAACGCCCCGGGCCGAAGCCCAAGGCGAAAAGTAAACGCAAATCCTGATTACTGCGCCGCGCGGCGCAACATCACTTCCGGCGTGCGCGCCTTGATGAAGGCGGCCGCGCGCGTGATCGAGACCTTGGATTCCGACAGTTCCGGCAAGCCCTGGAACAGATGCGGCATCCCTTCATAGACCTCGACGTTGACGTTCACATTGGCCGCCGCCGCACGCTCGCCGATCCGGCTGCCGTCGTCGCGCAGAACTTCCAGGCTGCCAGCATGGATCATCATCGGCGGTAGCCCTTTGAAGTCGCCATAGATGGGCGAGGCAAACGGATCCGCCGGCGAGGCGCCCTTCAGATAGTGTCGAGCACAGGTCGCCAGCAGCTCCCAGCTCAAGGCGTCGTCCGTCGGCCGGTTCTTCAGCATCGACCAGCCCGACAACGTCATATCCGCCCACGGCGAGAACGCGACCGTCGCGGCCGGCAAGGGCAGGCCTGCATTGCGCAGCGCCAACAGCGTCGCCAGCGCCAAGCCGCCGCCCGACCCGTCGCCCGCAAAAATGATATTGTTCGGCGTAATCCCCTGCGTCAGCAACCAGCGATACGCATCGGCGGCATCACGCAACGCAGCCGGGAAGGGGAATTCCGGGGACAGTCGATACTGCGGCACCAGCGCCCGCGCGCTCGCCGCATGCGCCAGCCGCGACACCAGCGGCCGATGCGTCTCCGGCGATCCGGCGATAAAGCCGCCGCCGTGGAAATAAAGGATCACGCGCCGGCCGGTCGCCGATTCAGGAACGACCCACTCGCCCCGAATGGCGCTGATCAGCACCGGTTGGACGTCGACGCCTTTGATTTGCGGACCGAACCCAACCCAGAATTGCTGTATCTGATCGCGCAACTCTTCGATGGTGGCATTCGGGTCAAACGATGTTTGACGCCGCACCAAGGTCGGTCGACGATTAAACGTACGCGGCCAATTCATCATACTGGAGCTGCCCCGAACAGCGAACGCGACGACGGCTCCCCCCGTGCGAGATACCGCTGCCCCCATCGCAACGCCCCCACACAACGCACAATGTACATCACGTCATCGCGGTTGAGAATCATTTTTTCAACAGCGGGTGGAAAAAATGCAAGCGCGCTCGAACATGCACGCGCACGGCTCTTGTGGAGAAACTGAACCTGTGAACGGACCTGTGGACGACCTGACGATAAGCATTTTACAGGTTGTTCCGCCGCGTCCGCACACCTCGCTCGATCGGCGGCGCTTTCGTGCTAGAGCCCGCACCCGTTAACCGGGCTCGTGGAGCAACGACATGTCCGTCCGCAATCTGAACTCGTTCTTTGCCCCCAAGAGCGTCGCGCTGATCGGCGCCAGCCGCACACCCTCGGCCGTCGGCGGCGTCGTCGCCCACAACCTGGTCGACGCCGGTTTCAAGGGCGAGATCACGTTCGTGAACCCACATGCGGGTGAACTCCTGGGCCGCCAAGTGTTCGAGAATGTGGCGGCCCTGCCCAGCGCGCCCGAACTCGCCATCATCGCCACCCCGCCCGCGCCGATCCCCGACCTCATCGCCGAACTGGGCGCACGCGGCACCAAAGCGGTCATCGTTCTGACAGCGGGCTTTGCAGAAATGGGCGAGGCCGGCCGCGCCGTCCAACAGCGCATGCTCGAACTGGCCCAGCCCCACGTGATGCGCATCGTCGGCCCGAACTGCATCGGCGTCCTGTCGCCGGCGAACAGTCTGAACGCAAGCTTCGCCCACCGCATGCCGACCGCGGGCCGCACCGCCTTCGTCACGCAGTCGGGTGCGATGCTGACCGCGGTCATCGATTGGGCCGTCGGCCGCGAGATCGGCTTCTCGCATCTGGTCTCGATGGGCGGCATGTGCGATGTCGACTTCGGCGACATGCTCGACTTCCTCGCCGCCGACAGCGCGACAGGCGCCGTGCTTCTCTACGTCGAGAGCATCACCGACGCGCGCAAGTTCATGTCGGCCGCCCGCCGCTGCGCGCGCCTCAAGCCTGTGATTGTCGTCAAGTCCGGGCGCCACGAAGAAGGCGCCCGCGCCGCGCGTTCGCATACCGGCGCACTCGCAGGCTCCGATGCCGTCTACGACGCGGCCTTCCGTCGCGCCGGTTTGCTCCGCGTGCTGACGATCGACGACTTGTTCGATGCCCTCGAAGCGGTGTCTGGCGGCCCGCGCATGTCGGGCGACCGCATTGCCATTGTCACCAACGGCGGCGGCGCCGGCGTGCTCGCGACCGATCATTTGATCGACGAAGGCGGCAAGCTCGCGCAGCTCACGGCCACGACGATCGCAACCCTGAACGCCGCCCTGCCGCCGAACTGGAGCCACGCCAATCCCGTGGACATCATCGGCGACGCCGGCCCTGACCGCTACCGTGCCGCGTTGGAAGCCTTGCTCGCCGACGACAACACGGATGCAGTCCTGGTGCTGAACTGCCCGGTCGCCGTCGCAAACCCGACGGCAGCCGCGGACGCCGCCATCTCGGTCGTCGCCGCCGCGCGCGAGGCCGGCAACACCAAGCCCGTCTTCGCCTCGTGGCTCGGCGACGCCGCCGCAGCTGAAGGCCGCAAGCATCTGGACGCTGCCGGCATGCCCGTCTTCGCGACGCCGGAGCGCGCGGTCACTGCGATGATGCAACTCGTCCACCGCAAGCAAGCGCAGGATCTGCTGATGCAGATCCCGCCGGCGCTTGCCAGCTCCGGCGGACGCGACGTAAAGCCGGCGCGCGAGGCGATCGACGCGGCGCTCGCTGCCGGCCGCAAATGGCTGACGGCCGTCGAGGCGAACACGGTGCTCCAAGCCTACGGCATTCCGACGGTCGACATCCGCGTCGCTAAGACGCCGGAAGAAGCGCACCGCACGGCGGTCGCGATGGGCTTCCCCGTCGCACTGAAGGTTCTCTCGACCGACATCGTGCACAAGTCCGACATCGGCGCCGTGATGCTGAACCTGAAGGACGGCCCGTCGGTCGCGCGCGCTGCCGCGACAATGCTTCTGCGCATCGGCGAAGCCGAACCCGACGCGCACGTCGACGGCTTCATCGTCCAGCCGATGGCGACGCGACCCGGCGCGCATGAACTCATCGTCGGTATCTCGGAAGACAAGCTGTTCGGCCCAGTCGTCCTCTTCGGCCAAGGTGGCACGTCCGTGGAAGTCGTGAACGACCGCGCGTTGGGCCTACCGCCCCTCAACGCATTGCTCGCGCGCGACATGATCGACCGCACCCGCGTCGCCCGACTGCTCAAGGGCTATCGCAACCGCCCCGCCTCGAACATGGACGCGATCATCAAGGTGATCCTCGCGCTGCAGGACATCGCCATCGATCTGCCGGAGGTGAAGGAGCTCGACATCAATCCCTTGTGGGCTGACGATCAAGGCGTTCTCGCGCTCGACGCGCGCGTGCGCGTCGCCAAGGAAGATCGCCCCGGCACCGAGCGCTTCGCGATCAAGCCTTATCCGACAGAACTCACCCACGAAGTGACCGATCGCAGCGGCCGCCCCTATATCCTGCGCCCGATCAAGCCAGAGGACGCCGTCGGCATCCAAGCTGCGATCGCCTCCAGCGACCCCGAGGACGTGCGCATGCGCTTCTTCTCCGGTTTGCGCCAACTGCCTGACGCGCTGGCCATGCGCCTGACGCAGATCGACTACGACCGCGAAATGGCGTTCACCTTGGTCGAAAACGTCAATGGCCGCGAAGTCGGCATCGCGGTCGTCCGCCTCGCGCTCGACCCCGACCGTACGCGCGGCGAATACGCCGTCATGGTGCGCAGCGACCGGATCGGCACAGGCTTAGGTCTGCGCCTGATGGAAGAAATCATCGCCTACGCGCGCAGCATCGGTCTCAAACAGATATTCGGCGACGTGCTGGCCGAGAACACGCGCATGCTCGACATGTGCGCCAAACTCGGCTTCAACCGCAGCGGCTCGCCGGAGCCTGGCGTCGTCGAGGTGACACTCGATCTCTGACTCCTGCCAAGCTGCTGACACAATGCTGTCAGCAGCCGTGGCGCATCGTCTTGGCCATCAACCCGCAAGGAGGCAAGACCGATGGACACGAAAGCAGTCGCGAAGATTTTCACCGACCTGTGCGCAAAGGGCGAATTCGACGCCGCCGGACAAAAATTCTGGTCCGACGATGTCGTGAGTCTCGAACCCGGCGCCGGCGACATGGCCCGCGCCGAAGGTCGCAAGGCCGTGCTGGGCAAAGGCGAATGGTGGTACGCCAACCACACCGTTCACGACAGCAAAGTCGAAGGCCCGTACGTCCACGGCAATCAGTTCGCCGTGCGCTTCAAGTTCGACCTCACGCCCAAGGGCGGCCAACGCACGCAGATGGACGAAGTGGCGATCTACACCGTCGCCAACGGCAAGATCGTCGAAGAGCGCTACTTCTACGGCGAGTAAGAAAAGCGAACGGCGCCGAGATCGCTCTCGGCGCCGTCGCCATTTTCATTCAGGCCCTAAGCCGCGTCGGCGACTTTGGACTCGACGATCTTCGGCTGCTCCGGCCCTTTGCCGATCGAAATCTTGCGCGCCTTCTTCTCTTCCGGAATCACGCGCGCGATGTCGACGTGGAGCAAGCCGTGCTCAAGCCGCGCCCCGCGAACCTCCATATGGTCCGCCAGCTGGAAGCGGCGTTCGAAGCCGCGGCCGGCGATGCCCTGGTGGAGGAAGCGCGTCTTCGGCTCCTCGCCGCCGTCACGCTTGCCGGTGATCGCAAGCACGCCTTCCTTCACCTCGATCGAAAGCTCTTTGTCCGAGAATCCGGCGACCGCCATCGAGATGCGATAGTCGTTCTCGGCCAACTGTTCGATGTTGTAGGGCGGATAGCTCGTCGTCGACGGATCGAACTGCGTGACGGTCTCAAGCAAATTGGCAAGACGGTCGAAGCCGACGGTCGAACGATAGAGCGGGCTAAAATCAAAACTACGCATGGCTGTTCATCCTCTCAAGCGATGATCTCAAGAATCCGCCGAAACGGCCGGATTCGGGTTCCAAAATTGCCCGTTCCGGGACCCCAAAAGGGCGTCCCCAGGCGACTTTTGAGATGGGGATAGGGCCCCACGGCGTCAAGACCGCTCACGCCCCGAACGTGCTACATGTTAACCCACCGATTCTGGCGGCCCGCCGTCGAAATCGCCCGTTCCACGCACTCGAGAGTGACCCATGTCCCAGCCCCCGTCTCCGCGCCTCCCCGGCCTCGGCACGCCGATGCAGCAACGCGGCGGCACGGCCGGCTGGAACTACCCCGTCAATCCGTTCGAGCTGCAAAAGCAGCTGGAGCAGGGGATCGAGCACCACAAAGCCGGCCGCGGCGAAGAAGCGGAAAAAGTCTACCGCGCCGTCCTCGCCAAAGTGCCGAACCAGCCCGATGCGCTGAACCTTCTCGGCGTGCTGGCGATGGAAGCGGGCAGCCACGAAGCGGCGTTCGATTTTCTGGAGCGCGCCGTCAGCGCACGGCCGAAGGATCCGGCGATCCTCAACAACTACGGCAACGCGCTCTCGCTCGTGCGCCGCTTCGAAGACGCGATCAAGCATCTCGAACGCGCGCTCGCCATCAAACCGGATATGGCGGATGCTTGGCTCAATCTCGGCCGAACGCTGAATCTGGCGGGGCAGGGTGAGCGCGCGCTCAAATGCTTCGATCGCCTTCTCAAACTGCGTCCCGAGAGTCACACGGCGAAGGCGGGCATCAGTCGCGCCTATCTCAGCTTGGGCCGCACGAAAGAATCCGAGGACACGGCGCGCGAACTCATCGCCGCCGCGCCCACGACATCGACGGGCTACGTGAACCTCACCAACGCCGTAAAGTTCAAGCCGGGCGCGCCTGAGATCGAACAGGTCGAGGCGCTGATAGCCAGCAAGGACACCAATTCCAAGGAATTGCGCGGTCTGCAGTTCGCCGCCGCCAAAATGTACGACGACGTCGGCCGCTACGACGACGCCTTCCGCTATTTCGATCTCGCCAACAAGGCGGCCGCCGGCAAATACGACGCCAAGGCCATTGAAACGTCGTACGCCGAGATCAAGAAAACCTACACGCGCAAGTTCTTCGAAGAACGCGGCGCCAGCGGCCTCGACAGCGAACGGCCTGTCTTCATCGTCGGCATGCCACGCTCAGGCACGACGCTGACCGAGACGATCATCGGCGCTCATCCGCTGGCGCACGCCGCCGGCGAACTCGAAACGATCAAGCGCTGCGAACGCGAGATGGCTGACCTCGTCTTCCGCGACGAAGGCGTGCAGAAGAATGCGCGCACGCTGTCGTGGGTCGGCGTCGAAGTGTTGGCGCAACGCTATCTCGACGCCATCGACGCCAAGACGCGCAACGCCGGCGCGACGCGCATCACCGACAAGATGCCCCACAACTTCCAAGCCGTGGGATTCATCGCGACGCTGTTCCCCAAGGCGCGCATCATTCACACCAAACGCAGCCCCTTCGACACCTGCTTGTCGATCTGGCAGCAGAACTTCAACGACGCGCACTCCTATGCGCGCAATCTCGCCGACCTGGGCCACCACTACGCGCACTATCTGCAACTGATGCAGCATTGGCGCGAGGTGCTTCCCGGCCGCCTGCTCGAGATCGAGTACGAAGACCTGGTCGAAAACCAGGAAGAGGTCTCGCGCAAGCTGATCGACTTCGTGGGCCTGCCCTGGGATGAGGCCTGCTTGCGTCCGCAGGACGTCAAACGCACGGTTCTGACCGCCAGCGTCTGGCAGGTACGCCAACCCGTCTACAAACGCTCGGCCGGCCGCTGGAAGAACTACGAGCGGCATCTGGCACCCCTTCGGGATGCCCTCAAAGCGGCTGGCGCAGACGTCTAGACCTGTCGAAACCGCTCGCACCCATGTGACTCGAAAGCCACGATCTCGCGATGAACCGCGAGATTACGCACAATCCATTGTGTCACTGGAGTTGCGGTTCCCTATATTCGGCCGCGGTTAACCAAAAGATTCGCGTAGTAAACGCGTTGTTAACCACGCGGGGTGTCCTTCTGAGGGCGGACGTGCGGAACGGGAAGTTCTGCGCCTACGGCTAGTTTCAGGAGGGATTAATGCAGTTCAAATCTATCGCGCTGGCGACGTCGTCGCTTGTGGCGGCGTACCTGGCCGTGGCGCCGGCAAACGCTGCAAGCAGCATGATGGGCGACGTTAGCCTCGGCTTCGCGGCCAATTGGGAAGAAAACGACTTCGGCGGCGAAGGAACGTTAGACAACGACTATCAGTCTGTCTTCGGCAGCGGTCGCGTCAACATTCCCTACAGCGACACGGTCAACGTGCAGCTGGACGCTTTGGGTCGTACCTCGTTGGACACCAACGACGACGTCTTTGGCGGCAAGTCGATCGGCTTCGGCCACTTCGGCCTTGGCGGCCACATCAACTATCGTGACGAACAGGGCTTGCTCGGCGTGTTCGGGGCGACCGGTCGCGTGCACGACTTCTTCAGCAGCGCCGTGTTCATGGCGGGCATCGAAGGTCAGTACTACTGCGGTCCGTGGACGTTCCGCGGCCAGCTCGCGTATCTCGACTCCGATAGCAACGACTGGTTCTTGTTGAAGAACGCAGGCGTGGCGCGCGCCGGCCTCAACTACTACATGGGCAAGCAGTGGAAGTTCACGGGCGATCTTGCCTACATCGACGGCGAAGAAGGCTTCTTCGGCGAAGACGCCAGCCAATGGGCCTGGGGCCTCGGTGCTCACTATTGGTTTGGCAAGTCGGTCCCGGTCTCGGCGTTTGTCGAGTACCGCGGACGTCACGCAGAAGTTGCTGACTTTGGCGATCCCGACAACGAAATCGACACGCACTCGGTGAACTTGGGCCTGACGTTCCACTTCGGTGGCGACGGCTTCGAGGACGCAGACCGCAACGGCGCGTCGACCGACCTTCCGGACATGGAATGGTACCGCCTGCCGAGCTTCGGCGTGCTCTAGCTTCAAGCAGACAAGAGGCCGGTCCTGAGCGGGCCTGCCTTCCTGGCTCAGACGACAAAAAACGAAAAGCCAGTAAGTGGGATGTCAGATCTGAAGAAGGCCCAAGTCTGCAGCTTGGAACAAGCAAATCGAGTCAGGAGGCATGCATGCGATTGAAAAGATTATTGCTGGCGTCATCGGCGCTGGCGCTGTTCGCGGGGGCCGGCACGGCTCAAGCGGACGGTCTGTACATCAGCGTCTTCGGTGGCGCGAATTGGGCCGAGGATTCTTCAGCTTCGTTCTTCACCAGAGATGAAACGGACGATGCGACGGGCTACAACTGGAGCACCGACGCCGACACCGGCTTTGTGATCGGCGGCGTGGTCGGAACGCATCTCGACAAGTGGGTGCAAGGCCTGCGCGTCGAGCTCGAAGCGTCCTACCGGCGCAACGACGTTGGCGGCGTTTGGAACGCAAGCGACTTCGATACGGGTCCGACCGTTGACTTCACCACCGGCGGCACGATCGACGCGAACCTGTCGACCTTCGCGGTCATGGCGAACGTCTGGTACGAGCACGACATGGGCTGGAAGGTCCGTCCGTATGTCGGCGGCGGCGTCGGCTGGGGGCGCACGAAGTTCGACGGCGCGTTGTTGACGACGACGACGTTTGACACGACGTTCGATCGCGAGAACGACGGCTTTGCGTGGCAGTTGGGCGTTGGCTTTAACTACGAAGCCGCGCCGGGCGTCGACGTGGGTCTCGGCTATCGCTACTTCAACGGTCCGGACATCAACGAGCCGTTCGGCATCGATCCGTTCTTCGGCGGCAAGCAGTTCTTCGGCAAGGTCGAGAACGACAATCACTCGGTGATGGTCAACCTCACCATCGACGTCAACTAACGCCGCTTGAAACGTTCAGTGCAGTTACGGGCTCCTCGCGGGGCCCGTTTCTGTTTCTATGCGGCCCTCGGCCCTCTCATCAGAACAACGCTTGCGCCACACGTCGCGCGTCAGCCGAAAATGCAAAATGTCCGCAAACCCCGCGCCGGTCGCCGAGGGCTTGCGAACCGTGCCCTCATGCGCCCATCGCTGGCGCTTGAGGAACGCGATCATCTGCTCGTTCCGAGCGCTCGCCGAGCAGCGCGCGGTCTCGAGACCGACGTCCTCGAAGAAATACGGGTAGAGCAGGTCCCGCGATTCCTTGAGCGCGCTCTGATCGCGATCGTCCGCGGAACCGACCAGCACGTTGAGTGAAAACTCGCTGCGCTCGGCATTCACATAGATCGACCAGAAGCCGATCAGCTGGCCGGTCTCGCGCCGCCAGATTCCGAGAAGATAGTTCGACCGGGAATCGAATTTGGCGATGTAGGCGCGCCGCTCCTCGACCGACATCTCGCGCGGCACGGCGTTGAGCAGCCGGGCCGTGGTCGGATTGGCCGTCCAGCGGCCCCAATCGAGGCTCGCGTCCGCGTCCTCCATCGTTTTGAGAATATAGCTGGCCGACTCGAGTCGGAGAATTTGACCGCCCAAGGTGCACCTCAAGCATGACCGGCCGCCGTCGAGCATGCCGTAGGGCAAATCCCGCCAGCGACTCAAGGGATAGGATAGACTGTACGCTGAAAGGGCCAGCTGGCGCGACGCTCGCCCAGGGGATGCATCCACGAGGCCGGGCTGCTATATACCCCACCGCCGGTGGGTGCGCGCTTTACGGGCGTCGCCTTGGCCATTATGAGTCCGCCCGGTTCCGATCAATTCCAGGAAGGAAACTCCCCATGGACGCAGACGTCGCCGCTTTCACCGCTGGTTTGAAGAACGCCATCGGCACGAGCTCAGGTTTGAATTCGACCCTGAAGTTCGACTTCGAAGGCAAAGGTCATATTTTTGTCGACGGCAAGTCGACGCCGAACTCGGTGTCGAACGAAGACAAGCCCGCCGATTGCACGATCACGGTCTCGACCGACACGTTCAAGAAGATGGTCGCCCGTGAACTCGACGGCACGACCGCCTTCATGCAGGGCAAGCTGAAAGTCGCCGGCGACATGAGCGTCGCGATGAAGCTTGGCCCGATCCTCGCCAAAGCCGGCTAAGACTGACGTGGCCCGCCTCGGGCCGCAGGCTGACTTGGTGGCGGTGCCGGGTTATCCGGCGCCTCCCGGCGCTGTTGCGGAATGGCTGACGCTGGCCGACGGCGTCAATCTGCGCACGGCGCGCTGGATTCTGCCGGCCAGTGAAGCGCACGGCACCGTGGTCCTGATCCAGGGCCGCACCGAATTCATCGAAAAGTACTTCGAGGTCGTGGGCGAGCTTCTCGCCCGCGGCCTCTCGGTGATCACCTTCGACTGGCGCGGCCAAGGCCTGTCGACGCGCGCGTTCCCCGAAACGCTCAAAGGTCACGTGGCGGACTTCTCGGAGTTCGACGCCGACCTCGCCGCCGTGATGAGCAAGATCGTGCATGAGCACGGCACGAAGCCGTATCACGCGCTCGCGCACTCGATGGGCGGCAACGTCTTGCTGCGTTATCTGCACGACAACCCGCACGAATTCGAACGCGCGGTGCTCACCGCGCCGATGCTGGCGATCAAGACGGCGCCATATCCCGAATGGGTCGCCCGTTCGTTGGCTGTAGGCTCGGCGATGGCCGGCGGGCGCAACGCGTTCGTGTTCGGCGGCGCAGCCCAAAGCCCGCTCGAGCTGACGTTCGAAACCAACGGCGTAACCAGCGACGTACGCCGCTTCGAACGCTTCATGTCCTGCCTCAAGGCGGAACCGAAGCTCGCACTCGGCGCGCCGACCTTCGGTTGGCTGGAGGCCGCGTTCCGCTCGATGCATCTCGTCGCCAGTGAGGACTTTGCGCAGGCTATCGAAACGCCTGTGCTCCTGATCGGCGCGGCCCACGATCAGATCGTCGTCCCCGGCGCCGACCTGATGCTCGTCAAGCGCATCAAGCGCGGCATGTATGTGATGCTCAAGGCCGAGCACGAAATTATGATGGAATCGGACGAAATTCGCCGCGCCTTCTGGGCCTGCTTCGATCCGTTCGTGGGCCTGACCAACTCGGCCTACCGCACGGCGCCCAAAGCCTCCAGCACCGCCGCGTGAAGCGTGGCGTCACCGCACGCCACCACCCGCCCGCCATTCTGCGCCGGCCCCCCGGTCCAAGTCGTGATCAAGCCGCCCGCATTCTCGACGATCGGAATCAGCGCCTGGACATCCCAAGGCTGCAGCGACGACTCGACGATCAGGTCGATGAACCCCATCGCAAGCAGTCCGTACGCATAGCAATCGCCGCCAAATCGGGTCAGCCGCGCTTGCCCTGACAAGGCCCAAAAAGCCTTCTGCTCCACGTCGCTGAAGTAGCCGACCGGCGACGTCGTCGACATCACCGCGGCCTTCAGCGAAGGGCAGGGCCGCGTCTTCAGTTCGCTCTCGCGTCCGCTCCCGTCGCGAAACGACGAACGCCCTCCGCAAGCCACCCACCGCTCACGCGTATAGGGCTGATCGAGAATTCCGATCACCGGCCGCTGCCCGTCATTGAGTGCAATCAGCGTGCCCCATTGCGCCATGCCGCACATAAACGCGCGCGTGCCGTCGATGGGATCGATCACCCACGTCAGCGGCGATGAACCGCGCTCCGCACCGTGCTCCTCACCCATCACGCCATGCGTGGGATAGCGCTGCTTGATCCGCGCGCGGATGACATCCTCGGCCGCGCGATCGGCCTCGGTCACGGGATCGAATCCCGCGTCGCCCAACTTGTTGTGAACGGCAATGCGCTCGCGAAAATGCGGCAGGATCGTCTTGCCGCTCAAGTCGGCAAGCTCCTCCGCAAATTGCGTCAATTCGGAAAGGTCGGCGGCGCTGGGTGTCGCGGTCATCCGCGAAAGTCGCGGACCGCGGCACCCAGTGTCAATTGCGCCGAATTAGGAACGCGGTTCCGAACCGCTCAGAGCCTTGGCGAGGTCCAGAAGCCGGCGACGCGGGCCTTCATCCAGCCCGTAATAGGCGCGGATGAGATCCATCGTTTCCTTGTTCTGCAACAAGCCGTCGTCCGTCGCGCCTTGGCCGTCCTTGCCCGCACCCAGTCCTTCGAAGAAGAACGAGATCGGCATATCCAGCGCACGCGCTAGGTCCCAAAGGCGGGAGGCCGAAATTCGGTTCGCCCCGCTCTCGTATTTTTGAATCTGCTGGAAACGGATACCCACCGCCTGAGCCAGCTGTTGCTGAGTCATTCCCAGAAGCCAACGACGATGACGCACGCGTTGACCGATATGTAGATCTATTGGGTTCTTCACGAGCCTCCCCCGAATGCCACGCGATCCCCAGTTCTTCTCGCACACCCAATGCGAGCGAACCAATCTTGGCGCTCTATCTCCAGGCGATCAACCATCGGTTGGTGCCTGAATGTCACACCAACTTTGCCTCGAAAACCAAGAGAAAGCAAACGCTTATGGACGTAACCTCAGACGACACTCAACCAAAACGGGCGGTTTGGCGAGTGGCCGGAAGTCCACACTGTGGCAAAAACCACGGCTATCCCTCGCCGCTGGCTCGGGCGTAGCGCTTGCGGTCGTTGGGATCGAGCCAGCGCTTGCGCAGGCGGATGGATTTCGGGGTCACCTCGACCAGTTCGTCGTCGCCGATATAGGCGATGGCCTGTTCGAGGGTCAGAATCTTGGCCGGGGTCAGGCGGACGGCCTCGTCTTTGCCCGAAGCGCGGAAGTTGGTCAGCTGCTTGGCCTTCAGCGCGTTCACGTCCAGGTCGTTCTCCCGGCTGTGCTCGCCGATGATCATGCCCTGATAGACCTTGGTGCCGGATTCGATGAACATGAAGCCGCGCTCTTCCAGATACCAAAGCGCATAGGTCTGCGCTTCGCCGTCGCGGTCGGCGATCAAGACGCCCACGCGCCGTCCTTCGATCGGGCCGCGATGCGGGCCGAATTCTTGGAAAACGCGGTTCATGATGCCGGTGCCGCGCGTGTCGGTCAGGAATTGTCCGTGATAGCCGATGAGGCCGCGCGACGGCGCGAGGAAGGTCAGGCGCGTCTTTCCGCCGCCCGACGGCCGCATGTCCGTCATCTCGCCTTTGCGCAGCGACATCTGCTCGATTACGGTGCCGGTATAGGCGTCGTCGACGTCGATGGTGACTTCCTCGACTGGCTCGAGCTTTTCGCCGTTGGGCCCGTTGCGGAACAACACGCGCGGACGCGAAATCGAAAGCTCAAACCCTTCGCGGCGCATCGTTTCGATCAAGACGCCCAACTGCAATTCGCCGCGCCCGGCGACTTCGTACGCGTCGGCGCTTTCCGTTTCGCGGACCTTGATGGTGACGTTGCTTTCGGCTTCGCGGAACAAGCGCTCGCGAATGACGCGGCTCTGCACCTTCGAGCCCTCGCGGCCCGCATACGGTGAATCGTTGATGCCGATGGTGATCGCAATCGTCGGCGGATCGATTGGGTTCGCAGGAATAGGGATCAGGACCTCGGCATCGCACAGCGTGTCGGCCACGCCCGCGATCGTCAGACCCGCGATCGCGACGATGTCGCCGGCGCCGGCTTCGTCCACCGGAACGCGCTGAAGTCCGCGAAAAGCCAGCACTTTCGTGATGCGGCCACGCTCGATCAACTCGCCCTCGCGCGACAAAGCCTTGATCGACCGGTTCGCTTCGACGACGCCGGATTCGATACGGCCGGTCAGAATGCGGCCCAGATACGGGTCCGATTGGATCACGCGGACCAGCATGGCAAACGGATACTGCGAACTCGCCTTCGACGCGATCGTCGGCGGCCTGACGTGCGACACAATCGTTTCGAACAGCGGCGTCAAATCCTTGCGCTCGTCCTTCTCCAGATCGCGCACCGCCCAGCCCGAGCGGCCGCTGGCATAGAGCGTCGGGAAGTCCAGCTGCTCGTCGTTCGCGTCCAGAGACGCGAACAGGTCGAACACGTCCGAGTGAACCTCGTGCGCCCGCGCGTCCTGCCGGTCGATTTTGTTGACGACAACGATGGGCTTCAGCCCCAATTTGAGGGCCTTCGACGTCACGAACTTGGTCTGCGGCATCGCCCCTTCGGCCGAGTCGACCAAAAGCACCACGCCGTCGACCATCGAGAGAATGCGCTCGACCTCACCGCCGAAGTCGGCGTGGCCGGGTGTATCGATGATGTTGATGCGCACGCCGTTCCATTCGACGCTCGTGCACTTGGCAAGGATGGTGATCCCGCGCTCGCGCTCGAGTTCGTTCGAGTCCATAGCGCGTTCCATCACCTGCTGGTTCTCGCGGAACGTTCCGCTTTGACGCAGCAGTTGATCGACGAGTGTCGTTTTCCCATGGTCGACATGGGCAATAATGGCGATATTGCGCAGATTCATTTTGGTTTTTCGCTGAAGGGCCCGTCTCGGCCGGGCGGGCGGGATATAGCGGGTTCGCTGCGTTGCAGCAAGGCGACGGGCCGGGCCCGTTCGTCGCGGGTCATTCTAAGGGTTTACGGCGATATTAACGACCGCTGCGTATCCTTCCCTATGTGGGGGAACGCCGGATGAGTTGGAAGGTCGTCGACAACACTGCCGCCGCACCGGCGCCTCGCGTGTTGGGAGTGCTTCTGAGCGTCGTCGGCGCGTTCTTCTGTGCCGTGGCTTGGGGATGGATTCCCGCACCCGCTGAAAGCTTCAACGCGCCGCGCGAGATCGTGCTCTGCGCCGGCCTCCTTTTCGCGCTGGGCGGCCTTTGCGTCTCTCTCAACGGACTGGCGCCCGTTTGGCTCATGCAGTTGCTCGCCGCCTGCCTTTGGAGCGCGTTCGCCGCGATCCCGACATGGATCGCTTGGGGTGCGGGGCCTCGCGAGTTCTCCGGCGACGGTCTCTGGTTGCTCGCGCTGGTCGGGCTCGATTTCCAATCGCTCGGCCGCACGGTCTTCGGACTGAGCGCGCTGCTGCTTTGGTTTTGCGCAGCCTTGGCGTGGCGCGGCTGGCTATCGGGCCTGCCGCTCGCAGGTCGAGTTCCAGCCATCATGGGCATCGCCGTCGTTGTGGTTTGGATGGGCTGGGGCCGATATCTGGAGCCCGCGGCCGCACCGGGCGAATCCGAACCCGACCGCCTCGCGCGCCACATTGCCGACAAGCACGCCGACCCTGATTTCTCCGCCAACGACCAGAACCAGTTCCTCCAGCCGCGCGAAGAACTCTGGATAAAGAAATCGCGCGCGCGTTTGGCCGCAACGCGCACCGCGCCTAACACCGCGAAGATCACCGACATTCCAGAAGCACAAGCCGCCCCCGACCTCGACGGCGTGATCGGTCCGTCCGAATGGCGCAACGCGCAGACCTTTCCGGCCTACGGTGGACGCGGGGGCCGCATTCACGTGATGCGGCTTGGGGGCAAACTCTACGTCGCGGGTGAAGCGTTTTCCGACCGCACCCAAGGCGGGTTCGATCAGATGCGCGTTTACGTCCACATCGATCTGACGCCCGCACTCATGAATGAACGCGTGTTTGTCTCGGGCAGCGGCGGCGCGACCAGCTTGCGCTCCGTTCGTCTCCCGGGCGCGAAGCACGAAAGAACAGAGTGGGATGTCTTGAGCGACATTCGCGGCGCAAGCGCTGTGCGCGGACACCGCCAATTCGAACTGGCCATCGGCATCGACGAAGCCGGCTTGCCGCAGGGCGGCGTCTTTCCCTTGTTCGTGGAAATCGAAGGCGACCCAATCCGCACCGAAGCCGGCAAGTTCAAAGCCCGCCTCATCGAAGGCCGCGTCGGCACCCTGCAAACGCCGGTTTGGCTACGTTTGCCCGGATAGGCTGAGCGAAAATCACACTGTCCCCTCAAAGGCAGGGTCGCCTTTGCGTTCTCACGTCTTGCCGAGAGGTTAATCCGCCAAATCTTAAGCGGCCGCGCGCTAGGGTGTGGCGCCACAACATGCGCAGCGCAGAACCAACACGATGCCGCCACAGACACCATCGCAGCTTGACGATCGCGCGCTGAAGCCGCGTGTCGACATGGTGTTGACGTCGTTGCCGCTGACGATGATTCTGAATCCTATTTGGGCGGCGCTCTCGATCATTCCGTTGGGCGGCGGCTTTCCGTCATTCGGTGTCATCCCGCTTGAAGTGCTGATCGGCGTCGTCGCGCTGCACGTTCTCAATTCGTGCGTCGCGGGCGGCGTCTATCTCTGGGCGACGCGTACGCAGGCTGCGCCGGAAACGGTCTTCCGCGCCCTTCTCGTCCTGCAGCTGTGGCTCAGCGTGTCATGGGGCGCGGGTGCCTTGGCCTGCTGGGAAGACGGCAACACGACCAACAACACGTTCTTGGCGCTCCTTGTGATCGGCATGACCTGGGCGCTTGCGATCACGCGGTCCGTGCATCCATTGCTCTTCGCCCTCGGCGTGATGCCGATGATGGGGATGTTCTGGCTGCGCGCGACGTTCGCGCCCGGTGAGGCGGCGGCCGTCTTCATGTTCTTCGCGCCGGTGTTTGCGGCGTACGCCTGGTTCCTGGGAACGTCGGCGCGCGACCGTGTGAACCAAATGCTGACGGCGCGCTTCGAACTGGAGGACATGGCGGCCGCGCTCGAGGCGGCGCGCAGCGACGCCGTGACGAAGACGATCGAGGCCGAGGCGGCGAGCGCTTCGAAGTCCGCTTTCGTCGCCAACATGAGCCACGAATTGCGCACGCCGCTGAACGCGATCTTAGGCTTCGCCGAACTCATCCAAAGCCAGGCCGTCGGCGGCGAAGTCCCCGAGCAGTATCGCGCCTACGCCGGCGACGTCCGCGAGTCGGGCGAACACCTCTTGAGCTTGATCAACGACATGCTCGACATCGCCAAAATCGAAGCCGGCAAGATGGAGATCGAGCGCCAAATACTCGACGCCCCGGCGTCGATCGAAAGCGCCGTGCGCCTCATCTCTCAGCGGGCCGGGGACAGACGCCAATCCATCGAGGTTAGCGTCGATCCGCACGCCCGCCTCGTCGCCGATGAACGCGCCTTCAAACAAATTCTGCTGAACCTTCTGTCGAACGCCGTGAAATTCTCGCCCGAAGGCAGCAAAATTGCGGTCTCATGCGTGAGCCAACCCGGCGGGATAACGCGTTTGACGGTGGCGGACGAAGGCCCCGGCATACCAAGCGACCAGATCAAGCAGTTGTTCCGTCCATTCTCGCGCGCCGACAACCGCTACGACCGCAGCACGAATGGCACGGGCCTCGGTCTCGCGCTCGTGCGCGGCCTCGTCGCGCTGCACGACGGCAAGGTCTGGCTCGAAAACCGGCCCGCCGGCGGCCTTATCGCCGCAGTCGAATTCCCGGATTTGAATGCCCGCGCGCACGCCGCATAAGGACTACGCGGGCAGGGGGCCCGTCATCGCCTTGAAAGCCTTCACGCGCGCTTTTGCGTCCGCGATCTGCGCCGGCGTCAACCGCCGCGCCAAAAGCCCCATCGGCGTCTCGTCCGGCCCCAGCACGCGATTGCTCTTCGCGTCGTAACCAATTCCGGCGACACCTTGCGCGGCCGCCAACAGATAGTACTTGTACGCCTCGACCTCGTCCTTGCGGCCCGCGTCGCCCGTCTCAAGCATCGTCGCAAAATTGTACTGCCCCGGGCCATAGCCGTACTTGCCCGACCACTCGTACCAGCGCGCTGCCTCGATCAAGTCGGCCTCTACGCCAAGGCCATGCTCGTGGATCGTGCCCAGGTCCATCATCGAACGCCGCTCGCCGCCCTTCGCCGCCTGCAGATGATAAGTGCGCGCCTTCTCATAGTCGCGCTCGACCACGCCGCCTTTGCCGTCCATGTACTCGACGCCAAGCCGCCGCGCAGACTCGACGTCGCCCTTCGCGGCCTGTTCCGTCCACCAAGCAATCGCTTCCGGATAAAGGCCGCGCCGGTAGAGATCTTCACCCTCTGAGCGCGCGGCAGCGGTCTGCGCGGGCGGCGTCTCCGCCATCGCACGCACGCCGAACACCGCGACAGGAACGGCCGCACCGACGGCGGCCACAAGAGCCAACCGGCCAAGAAAACGGATCATGGCGAGATGCGCCTAGCTGGCCAAAAGCAACAAGCCGGCGCCCATCAACAGCACGGACGCGGATGCCAGCACCAACTTCACGCGCAACGGCAGGTTCAAGAAATTATGCATAGGGCGATGCTCCGGGTTGCGGTCGCCGAAAGCCTAACCCGCGCCGTCAAGTCACCGCAACCCACTCGCCGCTTTCGTGGTCGAGGCGCGACAGCTTTCCGTCCTGAATGTCGAAGTGCCATCCGTGCAGCTTCAGCGTCCCGTTTTCCAACCGTTCGCGCACCCAGGGATAGCCGGACAAATTCATGATGCTGTTCTGAATGACCGCGAACTCGGACGCGCGCCGCTTGCCGTTGTCGTCAAGCGTATCGAAGTTTGTCGGCAGCAACGCGCGCGCCGGCGCGGCCACCTCGACCCACGGTTTTAGATAGTCGGTTTCCGGTAGGCCCTCGCCGTTATTGACCAGCGCTTTGACGCCGCCGCAATGCGCATGACCTTTGACGACGATGTCGGAAACGTTCAGCACCTTGATCGCATACTCGACCGCCGCGCCGATCGAGCGCGGACGTCCGTCCGGCGCATGCGGCGGCACGATGTTGGCGATGTTGCGCGCCACGAAGATCGCGCCCGGCGGCGTATTGAACACGACGCTCGGCGACACCCGGCTGTCGGAGCAGGCGATGATCAGGACCTTCGGCTTCTGGCCCTTCTCGGCCAGACGCTCATACCGGCTGCGCTCGCGGGCAAAGGTCGTACGGCGGAACTTGCGATAGCCGTCGATGAGTTTGTCGACCGGTGTAGCCTTGCCCCAAAACAGCATTCCAAACACCTCGCGCACCGTTCAAGGGTCTCGCGAATACGGAAGTCCGCGCAGGCTCGCAACTCGTCAGTGCACCCCACGTTGGGTGGCGCGTCCGCTGAGACAGATATGCAACAAAAGATGCGCCGGATTCGCCTGCGCCGCGATTACCCGACCCCGCAGGAAGCCGTTTCGTCGATCGATTCACATCGCGCGAATGTGGTTCGTCCTTAAACGCGTTTCAGAAGTGAGTCATCGAGATGATCTACAAGCGCGATCAGGCCTTTCAACAAATCGACCGGCCGCGGCGGGCACCCTTTGATGTGAAGGTCGACCGGAATGACCGCGCTTACGCCGCCGACGCACGCATAGCTTCCGGCAAAACATCCGCCGTCGAATCCGCAGTCGCCGACAGCGACGACCCATTTCGGATCCGGCGTCGCGCGATAAGTCCTCTCAAGCGCGACGCGCATGTTCGCGGTGACCGGGCCGGTGACGAGCAGCACGTCGGCGTGCCGCGGCGAGGCTACGAAGCGCAATCCGAAGCGCTCTATGTCGTAAAACGCGTTGTTCAGCGCATGGATCTCCAGTTCGCAGCCGTTGCATGAGCCGGCGTCGACCTCGCGAATGGACAGGCTGCGTCCCAATCTGCGTCGCGTCGTGCGCGCGAGCGAGACGCCGAGTTCTTTGATCGCGGCGGCGTCCGGACTTGGCGCGCTTTCGGTTAGAACACCGCGAATGATGCCTTCGAGCATGAGCTTACGCATCGCCGGCGGCCCTCACAGATCGTGCCCTGAATACGAGCAATTGAACGACTTGTTGCACAACGGAAAGTCCGCGACGATGTTGCCTTCGATCGCAGCTTCCAGCAGCGGCCATTGAAACCATGACGGATCGCGCAGATGGCAACGCGCGACCGTCCCGTCGCCTGCCAATCGCAACCACGCGAATACGTCGCCGCGAAACCCCTCGACCAGCGCCGCGCCTTCGCACTCGCCCGCGGCCGGGATCTCCGCCGCGACAGGTCCGGGCGGCAGGCGTTCGATGAGTTGCGCGATGAGGGAAAGGCTCTGTTGCACCTCCCGGATTCGCACCCACACCCGGGCGTTGACGTCGCCTTCGGAAAACACGGGCACATCGAACGTCAGATCGGCGTAAGGGGGATAGGCGATGGCCTTGCGGGCATCGAATGCTCGCCCCGAGGCACGCCCCACGATGCCGCCGCAGCCGAACTGCGCGACCAAATCCTTCGCGACGACGCCGGTCGTCACGGTGCGATTCTGAAGCGAGGCGGTGTCGTCGTAGAGCGCAATGAGGTGCGGAAAACGCCGCCGGAAATTGTCCAGCAGCGCACGCAAGGCGGCAATACCGTCAGCGGAGACGTCGATGGCCACGCCGCCCGAAATGATCTTATCCATCATCAGGCGGTGGCCAAAGCACGTGTCGGCCGCGCGCAACACCTCTTCGCGCAGGATCCCGCAATGGGCATGCATGATGGTGAACGTGGCGTCGTTGCAGATGGCGCCGATGTCGCCGCAATGGTTGGCCAGCCGTTCGAGCTCGGCCATGATCGCGCGAACATAATGCGCCCGCGCCGGCACGGTCGCGCCCGTCGCCGCTTCGACGGCGCGCGAAAACGCAAGCGCGCAGGCGACCGTACTGTCGCCCGACGTTCGGCCCGCCAGTCGCGATGCCCGCTCAATCGTCTGTCCCTGCATCAGGGACTCGATGCCCTTGTGCACGTAGCCCAAACGCTCTTCCAGCCGCACCACCGCCTCGCCGTTGACCGTGAAGCGAAAGTGCCCGGGCTCGATGATCCCCGCATGCACGGGACCAACGGGTATCACGTGCAAGCTTTCGCCCTCGACCGGCAGAAAGGCATACGCCGGCCGCGCGAGATCTGGCGCCTGCACGGTTGCCGCCATCGGATGCTTGACGCCCCAACGCCCGTGGTCGAGCCACGGACGCGTGTCGAGCGCACCAAGCGCGACAAGGCCGAAGATATCGTGCACGGCGCGTTCGAATCGAATCGCGGCCGGATGCGTAGCGCCAACGGAAGGATATTCGCCTTCTGGACAATCGAGACTGAACACGCCGATCGAGCCGTTGGCGCTGACGGCAGCGTGGATGCGATCGCTCTCGGCCCACAGGCTGACCAGCGTCAATCGCCCCAACGCCAGCTCGGTGGTCATAGTGCGCCACACCTCGTGGTCGACGACGACACGCGGCCACGGCGCATGCGCCTCCACCTGACGCCCCGTGCGCACGAGATCGAGCATTGATGGGGCGTCTGTCATCCGAGCAACTTTGCGACGTTTTGGAACCACGCGACGACTGGTGCCGGCAGGTACACGCCCGCGACCGCGACAATCGCCAGATGAACGAACATCGGCACGTACGAAGCATCCGCAGGCGCCGTGCTGCCTTTGGGCTCGCCAAACGCAACGCCGCTGACGCGCAGCATCAACGCGCCGAACCCGAGCAGCAATCCGAAAACAAGCAGGATCGCAAGCACCGGCTCGCGCGCGAACGTCGACGTGACGAGCAGGAACTCGCTCATGAAGATTCCGAGCGGCGGCATGCCCGCGATGGCGACTACGCCGAGGACGAGCCCCCAGCCGAGAACCGGATGGGTCTCCGTCAGTCCGCTGATGTCGGCGATCTTTTGTGTGCCTTTGATTTGCGATATGTGCCCGACGGCGAAGAAGATCGCCGACTTCGTCAGGCTGTGCATCGTCATGTGCAACAGCCCGGCGAAGTTCGCGAGTGGCCCTCCCATGCCGAACGCGAAGGTGATGATTCCCATGTGCTCGATCGACGAGTAGGCGAACAGGCGTTTGATGTCGCGCCGCCGGTAGAGCATGAACGAAGCGAAGATCAGCGACAGCAAACCCAAGAGCATCATCAAAGGCCCGGGCGCGATCGCCTGCTCGTTGGCGGCAAGCAGAAGTTTGAAACGCAGCACCGCATAGAGCGCGACGTTCAAAAGCAACCCGGACAGTACCGCCGAAATGGGTGTCGGCCCTTCGGCGTGCGCGTCCGGCAACCAGGCATGCAGCGGGGCAAGCCCGACTTTCGTGCCATAGCCGAGCAAGAGAAAAATGAACGCCACGTTGAGCAGTGCCGGATCGAACGCGTGCGCATTCGCCATCAGAACCGTCCAAACCATGCCGTCCGCGCCTTCGCCGACGGCCGGCCGCGCCGCCATGTAGACCAGAATCGTGCCGAACAGGGCCAGCGCGATGCCGACGCTGCCTAAGATGAAGTACTTCCACGCGGCCTCGATCGCTTGATGCGTGCGATAGATGCCCACCATCAGCACCGTCGTCAGCGTCGCTACTTCGATGGCGACCCACATCAATCCGATGTTGTTCGCGATGAGCGCCAAGTTCATGCTGAACATCAGAACTTGGTACATCGCGTGATAGAATCGCAGATAGGCCGGCGTGAGCCGTCCGCTTTCCAACTCGTGCGCGATGTAGGTCGCGCTGAACCAACTCGTCGTGAACGCAACGAGCGTGTTGAGGACGATGAAGACGACGTTGAGGTCGTCGATCAGCAGATAAGCGTCCGGCTCGGGGCGATCGCCCAGAAGCTGCAACGCCGCCGCGAACGTCAGCGCGCTGGCCAGAACGTTGAGGCGCGACGTCAGTTTGTATCCGGGCAGGACCGCAAGCACGATCGCCGCTACGAACGGGATTGCCAGAACGGCCGAGACGGCGTCGATGGGCTGGATCACGACTGATCGCCCCGAAATCTGTCCAGCGCCTGCACGTCGACAGTGTCGAAGCGTTCGCGAATCCGGAACAGGAAGATGCCGATGACAATGAACGCGATCAGCACCGAGAAGGCGACCGAAATTTCGACGACGAGCGGCATGCCCTTGGCGCCCGTTGCAGCCAGAATGAGTCCGTTTTCCAGCGACATGAAACCGATGACTTGCGACACCGCGTTTCGCCGCGAGACCATCATCAACAGGCCGATAAGCAACACCGACAAAGCGAACGCCAAGTCCTCACGCGCCAGCGGGTCGGCCGTCTCCGTAACACGCAACATCACGACCATCGACAGCGCGACGAGCGCGATGCCGGCCAGCATCGTCAATCCCACGCCCACCGCCGTCTCGACGCCGCGCTGCAGGCCGAGTTGTTTGATGATGCGATGCAAAGCCACCGGGATGATCACCGCCTTGAACACCAGCGCGATGAAGGCCGTCACATAGAGGTGCGGCGCGTTCTGGATGAACGCCTGCCAGCCGACCGACAGCGCCAAAATCGCGGCGTGGGCGGCGAACACATTCACCAGAGCGTAGAGACGAACCTGATAGAGCTGCAAGAGACTGACGAGCACCAGGCTGCCCGCCAGGAAATGCGCCACATCGAAGTTGAGCCCGTACATGCTAGAGGCCCCGCGACACAAAGCGTAACAGCGCGCCCAGCAAGCCCAGCATCAACGCGATTCCGAGAAACTCGGAAACGCGGAACACCCGCATCTTCGCGATCGATGTCTCGAACACGGCGAGCAACACGCCGGCGACGGCGATCTTGATCAAGTAGAGCATAATGCCGAACATGTACGCGCCGACCGGCGCCCCGACATCGGCGATGCCCCAGGGCGCGAAGATGCAGGCGATAAGGGAAATATAGAGCAACAGCTTCAGGGCGGCCGCCATTTCGATGACCGCAAGGTGGCGGCCCGAATACTCAAGCACCATCGCCTCGTGCACCATGGTGAGTTCGAGATGCGTGGCCGGATTGTCGACCGGAACGCGCGCGTTCTCGGCGAGCGCCACGATGATCAGGCCGAAAAGCGCCAGCGCCAGCGAAACGCGCAAACCCACGTCCGACGACGCCATGAACTCCGACACCGCCGACAACTGCGTCGATCCGGCCAAGAGCGCGAGCGTGAACACGATCATGATCAGCGCGGGCTCGGCGAGCGCCGCGATCATCGCTTCGCGGCTCGACCCGATCCCTCCAAAGCTCGTGCCGACGTCGAGACCGGCGAGCGACAGGAAGAACCGCGACGCACCCAGAAGCGCAATGATGGCGATCAAATCGGCCGACCAACTGAACATGAGCCCGCCGGCGAAAGTCGGAACCAGCGCCGCCGCCACCCATGTCGCGGCGAAGATCATGTAGGGCGCCACACGAAACAGCCACGACGCGTTCTTGGCCAAAACGACGTCCTTGCGCAAAAGCCGCAGTAGATCGCGATAAACTTGCGTGATCGGCGGCCCTTGCCGGCGCAACAGTTGCGCCTTCACCTTGCGCACCAGTCCCACGAGCGCCGGCGCCAAGATGAGCACCAACATCATCTGCGCGCCTTGTGTGATGAGGTCGACGATCAGGACCATGTTGCGAGCACCAGCAGAAGGGTGACCAAGGCGAAGAACACCAGCCCGAGATACCTGCGGATGGTGAGAAACTGCAGCACGTTGAGTCGTCCGGCCGTGGACATCACCGCGTGCGCGATGGGCGCGTAGAGTGTCTCCCAGATCGGGTCGTGCAGTTCGACGCGCAGCCGGGCCGGGCGCATCTCGCCGGGCCGGGGCATGTCGATCTCTTCGCGCGCCCGGAACAGCAGCGTCCCGAACACGCGTCGGATCGGCTGCGCGAAACTGCCTGCCGAGTATTGCGCGTTCGTCGGCAATTCGCCGTACCCGCAATCCCAAGGATCTTCCCGGCGGACGGCATTGGAGGCGAACAAGTGGATCGAAACGACGGCCAGCGATGTTGAAATGAAGATGAACACGAAGACGAGCAGCCCGTTGTAGGAACTGCGCGTCTCGGCGATCGGTGCGATCGAATACCAGGGAACGTTGGCCTGATGCGGCAGGGTTCCGCCGACCAAACCGTGGACGACCGGCGCGACCAAGTCGATCGCAAAGCCCGGCAGCACGCCGAGCAGCAGCATCAAGATGCATAGCGTGAACATCGGTACGATCGACAACGCATCGGCTTCGACGGCGTTTTCGGCCGCAGCCGAGCGCGGGCGTCCCAGGAACACGAATCCGAAGGCGCGGATGAAGCAAGCGCCTGCAAGAGCTGCCGCAAGGGCGAGCAGCGCGCCGACGGCGGGAATGGTGAGTCGCAATCCCCATTGCGCCGTCTCGGGGCTGACCAGAACGGCCTGAAAGGTCAACCACTCCGAGACGAATCCGTTGAGCGGCGGCAGCGCCGCGATCGCCGCCGCCGCAACCAAGAACGCGAAACTCGTATGCGGCATGCGATGGATGAGGCCGCCCAGTTGTTCGAGATCGCGCACACCCGTCTGAGTCAAAACCGCGCCCGCGCCGAAGAAGAGCGTGGTCTTGAACAGCGAGTGATTGAGCGAATGGAGCAACGCCGCCGTCAAGGCGAGCGCCGCCGCCCACAGAACGTTGTTGGCCCAGAACGCCAGCGCGAGTCCGAGCCCGACGAAGATGAAGCCGATGTTCTCGACCGTGCTGTAGGCGAGCAACCGCTTGAGATCGCGCTCCATCAGCGCATAGAGCACGCCCAAGACCGCGCTGGCGCCCGCCGGAACCAGCACGACGAGGGCCCACCACCACGCGGGCGATCCGACCAAGTCGAAGACGATACGAATGAAGCCGTAAACCGCGACCTTGGTCATCACGCCGCTCATCAGGGCCGACACGTGGCTGGGCGCCGCGGGATGGGCAAGCGGCAGCCAAACGTGAAGCGGCACCAGGCCGGCTTTTGAACCGGCGCCCATGAGGACCAGCACGAGCACGACGGCTCCGAGCGTCGGCGTTTGCACGCCCGCGCGAATGGCTTCGAACGAATAGTCGCCCTGTCCGCCCGCCAGAATCCCGAACGCAAGCAGTAGCGACAGGGTCCCGAAGCTCGCCATCACGAGGTAGACGTACCCGGCACGTACGTTATCCCCCTCGCGATGGTGCGCCAGCACCAGCGCCCACGAGGCCAACGACATGAACTCCCAACTCAGCAAGAACGAGAACGCGTCCGCGGCCAGCAACACGAGATTCATGCCCGCGAGAAAAGCAGGATAAAACGGCACGACCCGATGCGGCGCCTTTTCGTGCGCGCCGTAGCCGAGCGCGTACAGGCTTGCCATCGCGCCGCCCAGATTGACGATCACAAGGAAGAACGCGGTCAGCGCGTCCATCTGAAAATGCGCGCCGAGCCAAGGAAGACCGAGCGGCAACACGACGTCTGGTCCGTCGAAGTTGTTCTCGACGAGCGCAAACGAGGCGACGCCGAGCGCGAACATGCCCGTGGCGAACGCGCCGCTATAGATGAGTGGCCCGCTGAGCTTTAGACGCACGGTCGCGATCGCCGCCACCGAGAGTACGAGATACGCCGCAACGCACCAAAGCTCGGCGAAGAGCGCCATGTCGCTCAGCTCCCGATCAGTCGCACGCCGCGACCGTTGCCCTGACTTTGCATCCCTTCGCCGATGAGTTCGACCCCTGCAACACGAAGTGCGGCCACAAGCTTGTTGAGTGAATCCACGTTGCCGCGAACGACGTCACCACCGCTCGCTTCCATCCGCTGAATCGTTGGCACGGACAGACCGGCAAGTTCTGCGAGCGCACGCTGATCGATGGACAGCAGAGCTCGAGCGGCGCGTAACTGACCGGACGTAATCATCAAGGAGATGTATAAAAGAACAAAACTGAAGTGTCATAGCGACAAAATGATGCGTCACGCATCAATGTCGAAACGGCGATGTCCGGTCGCGCGCTAGGGCGGGCGGCATAGATCCGCGCACTTTCCGCGCGCGGCGAAGCGGTGCGCTGAGGCCATGATTCGCGTCGATGCAAGAGTCGCGCGCGCAACAGTCGTGCGTTTGACACCTGACTCTGCCGACAGCGAGGATTCCCGCGCGTCGCGAGTGATTCGCTAGAGGGGAATTTTCTGCATGTTTGAGTCGGATCGTTTGGCCGAGATATTCGGCCGTCTTGGAGAGCCTGTGTTCCTGGCCCGTCACGCGGAGCAGGACGGGCGTCATGAAATCACGCTGCACACGATGGATCGCAGAAGCGCCGGCCGCTTGGGCGTCCGCGTGCGCGATGCATTGCGCCGCGAAGGCGCCGAAGCGACCTGCCGCGTCATCGCGCACAATCCGCGCGCTCTGCGCCGGGTGCGCTCTCTGGAGGCCCTGGCTCGCCGTTTCGGCGACGGCCGCGTCGTCTATGACCCGACCGGTTTCGTCGCGCGCTCTGAAGCCGTCACCGACTGCGCCCGCAGACTGCGCGCCACGCTCGGCGACTCGGTTCAAAGCGTTCTCCTCGATACCGCGCGCCGCACCCTCTACGTCATCGTGCCGGAATCGGCCGTCGCCGACCGCGCCGACATCGTTCGCCGCGCCGGCGTCATGATGAGCGAATGGCAGAAAGGCGTTGATCCGCGCTTTGCGCTCGCCGTTCGCATCGGCGTCGAGCCGCCGCGCGGCCTGCGCCTGGTCAGCGTTGACGCGCACTCGACGACGCAGACCATTCGCCGTCAGCTCATCGAACGCAAAGGCTGGATCCGCGGCGCCATCGCCGTCGGTGCAGCCGCCCTGTTCGGCGCGGCCGTCACCGTTCCCGCCCTCGCGGACCCGGCCGTTTCGAAGACGAACGGCTCAGTCTTCGTTCGTGGCGGCGCCTACGACGAAACCGGCAGCGACAGCAACGGCGAAGGCGAAATCCTCGGCAAGGTCACGTTCCCGATCGGCCAACAGTTCGGCGGCCAAGCTGAAGCGGCAGTGGGCACCGAAGAATACTACGGCTTCGGCGGCCATCTCTTCTGGCGCGATCCCAGCTGGGCAATGGCCGGCGCGTTCGTCTCCTACGACGACACCAACGGCGTCGAGATGACCCGCTACGGCGCAGAGGCCGATGTCTATCTCGGCCAGTTCACGGTCGGCGGGCGCATCGGTCAGCAGGAAGGCGATGTCGGCGAAGGTACGTTCGGCAGCGTCGACGTCAGCTTCTATGCGACGCCGAACCTCGCGATTCGCGCCGGCTTCGAACTCGAACCGGATGACGGCCGTGACGAAGTCGGCCGCGTCGGCTTCGAATGGCAACCGGCGTTGGATTCCTCGCCCGGCCTCTCGGTCTTCGCCGACGGCGAATGGGGCGACGACTACGAGCACATCCGCGCGGGCCTGAAGATCCACTTCGGCACCGACGGCATGAGCCTGCTCGATCGCGAACGCAAAGCCGATCCGAAGGAAGTCACCGGCAACCGCCGTCACGGTTACGGCGGCTACGGCTACACGCCACCGGCCTAGCAATGCTATGGCAGTGAGGTCATGAACGAATCGACCGACCTCACTGCCAAATCCGTTCTCTTCGCCTGGGAGCTGGGCGCCAACCTCGGCCACGTCAAGCCGATGGCGGCGCTCGCCCGGGCGCTCGCGCTGCGCGGCGCGAAGGCGACGTTCGCCATCCGCGATCTGACCAACGTCCGTCAGATCGGCAAGCGCGGCGAATTCACGATCCTTCAAGCGCCGGTCTGGCCCGACCATGTCCACGGCGGCCACAATCCCGTCTTCGCAAGCTACGCCGATGTTCTGACCGGCATCGGCTTTGCCGACCAGAACAAGCTCGGCGCGGTGGTCGATGCCTGGGACACGGTTCTGACCATGATCAAGCCCGACCTCATCGTCGCCGACCACGCACCGGCGCTGCAAGTCGCGATGCTCGGCAGGCCGCAACCGCTCGTGACCGTCGGCACGCCGTTCACGATGCCGCCGCTGCACCTCGATCGCCTGCCGCCGATCCGCGCCGATCAATCGCCCGCCTTACCGGAAGCGCGCCTGCATCAATCCGTGAAATCCGTGCTCGCGACACGCGGCCTGCAACCACCCGCGCGTCTGGTCGACGTCTTCCAATCCGACGAACGCTTGATCTTCGGTCTGCCCGAACTCGATCCCTACCGCGCCTATCGAAACGAGCCCATCCTCGCACCGCCCGAGCCGCTGCCGCCGTTTGTTGAGCCGCCGGTCAAGCCGCGCCTCTTCCTGTACGCAGGCAGCGAGGTGCCTCATCTCGAAAAACTGATCCAAGCGCTGGTCACGATGGACATCGATGTGGTCGCATATCTGCGCGGCGACGTCGGCCCGCTGCCGCACTTCCTCAAGCACCGCGGCCACGAAGTTCACGAGACGCCGCCGCCGCTTAACGAAATTCTCCCGCGCGTCTCGCACGTGCTGTCGCAAGGCGGCGCGTTCACCTGCCAAGCAGCGATCGCCGCCGGCCGTCCGCATCTCATCATGCCGCTGCACAATGAAACCGAACTGAACTTCGCGCAGACCAGCACACTGGGCGTTGCGCGGCGCCTCGATCCGTCGAAAGACGAAAAGGTCGTACGCAAGAAGATCGACGACTTCCTCACCGACACGCAGCTCATCCACAACGCGCGCCACTGGGCGCTCACGCTGCAAGGCCGTCAGCAAGGAAATGGCCTGCATGAAGCGGTCGCCGCGGTCGAGCGCTGCCTCGCGCGCGGTCAGATGCGCAGTTCGCGCCTGCGCTCCGCCGCTGCCGCCGCGCAGCCGTCGTAGTACGCCATCAACACCAGGCTCGCCGCCGCCGCCGAATACCAGCGCAGCAGCGTCCACGTCGAAAACCCGACCGACATCTCAAGGTTTTCCTTCATCAGACCCAACCCATGCGCGACGTGGCCCGCGCGACGTGCGATCGCCATCTTCATGTGGTGCGGAGGCGCTGTGGTGAGGCGGCACATCCAAACATTGGAATAGCCGTACCGCCAGTACCGCCGCATCTGCCGCACCAAGCCATCCGACACATCGTGCCGCACATACCAATTGCGATCGACGACGGTCCGCGATCCCGCAGCGGCAAGCCGGGAAGCAAGTTCCGTATCTTCGCCGGCTCCGGGGAACTCAGGACCAAACCCGAATCCACCCAACCGCTCGAACAGCGCCCGCCGGATGGCGACGTTCGCCGTGACGAACAACGGCACGCTTGCCTCGCCCACTGGTTGGGGAATGAGGTCGTAGTGACCGTTCACGCGCTCAAAAAACCGCGGCCGCTCGGGAAGGTTCGGCCGCGTCGTCCCGATAAGGACATCGATCTCCGGATTGGCGTCGAGCCGCGCTTCAAGCCAATCGAGCCAAAACGGCGGCGGCACGCAATCGTCGTCGGTGAACACGATGTAGTCGCCGTGCGCCCGCGCCGCACTCTCGTTACGCGCCCGCGCGATCCCAACATTCTGCGGCAGCGGATGATACGAAACCAAACTGGCGAACGGCTTGATAGCGGCTTCGTATTTCGCGTCATGACTACCGTCGTTGATCACAACGAGTTCCCGCGCCGGCCGCCCTTCAATCTGAGGTCGCAAGGCCTCAAGAAGTCGCGCAAGGCCATCCGGCCGACGATAGGTGGAAACAGCAACCGAAATGCGGGGCGCGCAATCGCTACCGGACAAGGGATCACCTACGGAATCGCCAATGAATGCGCCAACATATGCGCAACGCGTCCGCGGGCGAACGGCCGCAACATCATTCATCCACCGCTTCCCTCGCCCGTCGCACTTTGCCCGACAAGGCGCTGACTGCATTCTCCATTGCGATTCGCAACAAATCGACCCGGGCCACGCTATGAGCAACGATCGTTATGTCAGCGCGAGGGTGGTCTCGACGGACCCCGCCGTCATCTACTCGATGCGCGGCTACGCCATGCCGCTCGGTGTCGCCAATCTACGGCCGGAGGCCTTCCGCGGCCGCAAAGTCCTTCACCTCCTATCACTCGCCTCGACGATCGAGACGGAAGATGGGCCGCGCAAAATCGCCAAGGATTTGCAGGCGGCAGCGGCGGAGTTTCCCGGCAACACGTTCATCGTCCTAACCAACACCGAATACGAGTCCTACTTGCTGTCCGAACTCGGTGTCGTGGCGATGCCGTGCAACTTGCTGACGTTTCTGGACGAGAACCTGTTCGTGCCGATGGGCGGACCGCCCGAATTCGACGCGATCTATAACGCGCGTCTCACACCGATAAAAAGGCACGAGCTCGCGGTCGACGTGGCGAGCCTCGCGCTACTCTACGACCTCGGTCCTGCTGAGCAACGGATCTGCTACGACGAGGTACGCGCGATGCTCCCGCGCGCGACGTTCATCAATCATCAAGTGGGCCAGGGCGCATACCGGCAATTGCCGGTCAAAGACTGCGTTCGCCACATCAACCGCGCACGCGTCGGCTTGTGCCTGTCCGCAAGCGAAGGACCGATGCAGGCCTCGATGGAATACATGCTGGCGGGCCTGCCGGTCGTGTCGACGCGCAGCATCGGCGGCAGGGACCGTTATTTCCTGCCGCCCTTCTGTCGCATCGTTGACGACAGCCCCGCCGCGGTGGCTCAGGCGGTCGAGGCCTACGTGAAAAAGCCGATCCCTAAACAGATCGTCCGCGAGCATGCCCTCTTCATGCTTCGCTTCGAGAGGCACAATTTCCTGATTGCGGTCAACAAGCTGGTGAAAGCGACCTTCGGCATCGACGGTTTGTTCAAATCCTTTGCGCCGTTCGAAATCGGACTGACCCGCTGGCGAAGCGCCGACGAAGCCGTCGCTCCGCTGATGAAGCACGCATCATGACGGCCGCCGCCACCGTACCGTCCGAGCGCCGGCTCGCCGGCGCCGTCGTCAGCGTCGACCCATTGGTCACGATCGGCGCGCACGAGCCGAACCTGCCCGTGGGGCTGGCATCGATGTGGCCCGAACGCTTTGAGAGCGAGCCGTCGTTGCACTTCGTCCGCCTCACCTGGTCGGGCGAACCGCAATACGAAATCGACAAGATCACCGGCGAACTCGCCGCCGCGCGGCGCCGGTTGCCTCGCGCGCGCTTCGTCTTCGTCGTGAACACTCCGTACGAATGCGCGGTCTTCTCGCGTGCCGGCATTCCCAACATCATCGCCACCAGCACGTCGTTCGCGGACGAGCGCTTGTTCGTGCCACAGCCCGCCCGGCAAGCACGCCGTTTCGATGCGGTCTACACCGCCCGCCTTGACCCACTGAAGCGGCATGAACTCGCCGCCTCCGTGCCCAATCTTCTCTTGATTTACGGTCCGCCCACCGCGAACGAACTCGAGAGGACGCGCGGTATTCTTCCGCACGCCAGCTTCGCCAACCACGAAATCGAGCCCGGCGGTTACAAGCACATCCAGGAGCACGAGGTCTGTGGACTGCTGAATCAAAGCAGCGTCGGCCTCTGCCTCTCCGCCGAGGAAGGCGCCATGCGCGGCGCGATGGAATATTTGCTGTGCGGCCTTCCGGTCGTATCGACGGAAAGCACCGGCGGCCGCGATCGCTACCTGATCGGCCCGCATGCGCGCATCGTCCCTTCCGATGCGGAAGCCGTGGCCCGTGCCGTCCACGAGTTGAAGGCCGCCGCCATCCCGCCGCTCGCGGTGCGCGAGTATGTCGGACGGCTCATCACCTTTGATCGCCACAACTTCCTCCTGATCGCGAACAAACTCGTCGAACGCGAGCTGGGTGTGCGCGACCGCTTCCGCTCGTTCGCGCCGTTTGTCGGTTTTCCTGTGAAGTGGCGCTTGGCGTCCGAAGTCGAAGCGGGTTTCGCAGCCCCTTGAGCGATGTCATGAACAGGCGGGCAGGCGGCTGCATCGCCAGCCTCGATCCCTTGGTCACCCTCACCAAGCGCGAGCCTCATCTGCCGATGGGCCTCGCGGCCGCCCGTCCCGATCTTTTCGCGGACAAGCCCGCGCTCCATCTCGTCGGCCTGACGTGGTCGTGCGAGTCTTCGAACGGCGTTGCGGACATCGCCGCCGACTATGCCGAGGCAACACGCACGCTTCCGCGCAGCCGCTTCGCGATCCTCACGAACACGTCGACCGAATCGGCTTTGCTGTCGCGGGCGGGCGTGCCCAACATGCTCGCGAACGAACTCATGTTCGTCGACGAGCGCATGTCGACCGTCGTCGTGCACGAACCGGCGCGCACGCGCTTCGATGCGATTTATGTTGCACGCATCGAACCCCTGAAGCGGCACGAACTGGCGGCGGCCATTCCAAGCCTGGTGCTCGCGCACGGCCCCCCGCGGCCGGTCGAGGTCGAACGCGTCAGGAGCCTGCTGCCCAAGGCGCGCTTCGCGAACTTCGAGGCGGGCGGTGGCGCCTACGTCTACCTGAAGGACGCAGAGGTCGTAGAACTCATGAACCGCGCGGCCGTAGGGCTTTGCTTATCGGCCGCAGAAGGTTCGATGCGAGTCTCGATGGAATATAGACTCTGCGGAACCCCTGTGGTCTCGACGCACAGTATCGGCGGGCGTGACCGTTACCTCCTGGGTCCCCACGTCCGCATCGTCGACGACAACGCCGATGCCGTCGCGGCCGCCGTGCATGAACTGAAGGCGAAGCGCTTCGACCGTCTTGCCGTACGCGAGTTTGCCGGCCGCCTGGTGACGTTCGACCGCCACAATTTCCTGCTCAACGTGAACAAGTTGGTCGAACGCCAATTCGGCGTCAGGGACCGCTTCCGCTCCTTCGCGCCGTTCGCGCGCTTCCCGGTGACGTGGCGCGAACCGTCGCGGATTCTTGAGCCGTTCGCGGCGTCAGCGCGCTGACTGCCGCTCGTCCGGCGTGGCGAGGTTCATCAGGAACTGCCGCGTACAGGCTTCCCAGGAAAAATTCATCGCAAACGACCGGCACGCTTGCGGGCTGAGCTGCAACGCGCGCAACGCGGCGCGCTGCAGATCTTCGTCGAGCGCACCGACGGTTTCATTGCCGCCGATGATGTCGATCGGCCCTTGCACGGGATGCGCCGCGACAGGCAAGCCGCTCGCCAAAGCCTCAAGCACCACGAGCCCGAACGTGTCGGTGCGCGAGGGGAAGACGAACACGTCGCTCGCGCCATAATACCGGGCGAGCTCCGCTCCGAACTTTGGTCCGGCGAAGTGAACCTGCGGATAGCGTGCGCGCAATTCGGCCAACTGCGGCCCGTCGCCGACGACGAGCTTCGAACCTGGCAAGTCGAGCTTCAAGAATTCCTCGACGCTCTTCTCGATCGCAACGCGCCCGACATACAGAAACACCGGCCGCGGCAGATCGAGCCAATCCTTCGCCCCCGGTTTGAACAAGTCAGTATCGACGCCGCGCGACCACGGCCGCAGATTTTTGAACCCGCGCGCCGTCAAATCACGCTCCAACGTGCGGGTCGCCACCATCACGGCCGTTGCCGGCCCATGAAACCAACGCAGGCCCGCATACGGCCAGGCCGTCGGCACACCGAAGCGTGCGTGGATGTATTCGGGAAAACGCGTGTGAAACGACGTTGTAAATGAAATGCCGCGCCGCATGCAGTTACGCCGCGTCGCAAGACCCAGCGGCCCTTCGGTCGCGATATGGATCGCATCCGGTTTGAACGTGTCGATCACGCGTCCAACCGCGCGCCGCGCAAATAGCGCGAGCTTGATCTCCGGATAGGTCGGCATCGGGATCGTGCGAAACCCATCGGGCGTCACGAACCGAACATCGTGCCCCAACCGGACAAGTTCCTTGCCCAACGTCTCAAGCGTCCGCACGACGCCGTTGACCTGCGGCGCCCATGCGTCCGTCGTGATCAGGATCCGCATCGGCCGTCGCCAGCGCGGAAACGCGAGCGTCTCGTCTGATTGCTGCGGACGTCCGTCGGCCGAACGCGGATGGGCTCGCGCCTGCGTGCGCGGGGCCATCTTACTCGGCCGCCTGTGGCAGCATGGCCGCCTGCGGCTGGTGCGTCGGAAGTGCTTGAGTCCACGTCACAATTTGCAGCTTTCCGGCATAGTCTTCAACCAGCGCGGTACAGCTCTCGACCCAATCGCCGTCGTTGCAGTAGAGGATCGGGCCGATCTGCCGCATCTCGGCCTTGTGGATATGGCCGCAAACGACGCCGTGGACTTGGCGCCGTTCCGCTTCCAGCGCCACCGCCTCTTCAAAGCGGCCGATGTATTCGACCGCGTTTTTGACGTGATCCTTCAGCCAGCGTGACAGCGACCAATACGGCATCCCAAACCGCCGGCGCACACCGGCCACCACATCGTTCAGCCGCAGCGCCAGCGAATAGGCCCAATCGCCCGCATGCGCGAGCCAACGCGCATAGGTCACGATGCCGTCGAAATGGTCGCCGTGCAGGACGAGCAGCCGCCGTCCGTCCGCCGTCTGATGGACCGCATCACCCGCAAGCTCGATGCCTGCCAAACAAAGCCCGGCGTAATCGCGAAACGCCTCGTCGTGATTGCCGGGAATATAGATGACGCGCGTGCCCGCTTGCGCTTTGCGCAAAATCTCGTCGATCACCGCGTTGTGGCTCTTGTGCCAAAACCACGACCGGCTCAGCCGCCATCCGTCGACGATGTCGCCGACGAGATAGAGCATGTCGCACTCGTTATGGACCAGGAAGTTCAGCAGCAATTCGGCCTTGCAGCCGCGCGTGCCCAGATGCGTGTCCGAGATCCAGATCGTTCGATGCCGTTTCGGCGCCGCGACCCAATGCCGGGGCGATGACCCGCCGCCCGTTTGCTTCCACCGCTCGAAAAATGCGCCCGCATCAGCGACGCGGCTCAATGCATCTACGCCGGACATTTGGACCCCCGAAACACATCGCGGCGGGAAAGCCGCGAATCAGCCGTTTTCCGCGCATATCCAGGTGCCGATGTGCGGTGAAGCTTTGATGTCGAGGCGATGATTTATTTATGGAATGCCGAGCGCTGGCTAACATTAGTAAGTAATTAACCAAGTATTCGCAAAGCGCACTTTGAGCGCCTATCCACCTCCAACACATCGGCGACGGTCGGCGGCGCTGCTTTCCGTGAACGTAACTTCGGCACTGCAACAAAACTTGAGAGCCACACTTTCAAGCCCTTTTTGACGACTGGAACCCTGCCTTTCAGAATCGAAACGCTAGGGAAATCAACGTGATGCACCACGAGTGCCGATCCGGGACTGAACGTTTAACGCTTGATTTATTCCCGCAGTGGGGGCATATTTGTGCAGCGCAGTAAGGCTCCGGCTTTGCTCCGCAGCCCTTCCTGGGCGTTTCCTCCCTTAACTTGGGCCGCTTGGCACCCGCCTCGCGGTCCTTTTTTTGTGCGTGCTTCAGATCGGGCGCCAAGCGCCCGGCCCCGCCGGCATCGAAGCTCCGCCGCCGTTCAGCGCCCGCTGCATGAAGACGATGTCGACCCAACGGCCAAGCTTGAAGCCGACGGCCTTCACCGTCCCCGCATGCGCGTACCCGGCCTTGGCATGCAGCGCGATCGATCCTGCATTCTGCGAGTCGCCGATCACCGCAACGACCTGCCGCGCACCCACGGCGGCGCAACGCTCGATCAACGGTGTCAGGAGGGAAATGCCGATCCCGCGTCCACGTCGGTCGTCGCGGATGTAAACGGAATCCTCCAGCGTAAAGCGATAACCGCTGCGCGGCCGAAACGGCGTTGCATAGGCGAACCCCACCACCTGGCTCTCGTCAACGGCGACAAGCCACGGCAAACCCATCGCAACGACATCGCGCCATTTGGCGGTGTAATCGCCAAGCGGCGGCGGCGCTTCGTCGAACGTGCCGAAGCCGTGCAAGACGTGATGGGCGTAGATGGCGTGAACCGCCGCGATGTCGTCGCCGTTCGCGTCGCGAACGCTAACCGTCATTGCGCCGCTTGGCTGGACGACAACGCGGAGCGCAAGAAGCGCCAATCGACTTCGCCCAAAGCCCGCACCAACGTCGTCATCGCATGCGTCACACGCTTGATGCCGGCCGACCGCTCGATGCGCTCTTCGTCCATATAAAGCGCGCGATTGATCTCGATCTGCAGCGCATGAAGACCCAGCGCCGGCCGCCCGTAATGCTCCGTCGAGAACCCGCCCGCATAAGGATTGTTCCGCACGACCGCAAAGCCCTGCATGGCGAGCGCGCGTTCCATCATGTCCGTCAACCGCCGCGCGCACGACGTCCCGAAGCGGTCGCCCAGCACGATATCAGGACGCATCGCGCCGATATCTTGATCCAACGGACCGCCGACCGACGGCATCGAGTGGCAATCGATCAGCACCGAACAACCGAACCGCTTATGCGTGGATTCCATCAATCCCCGCAGCGTCGCATGATAGGGCTTGTAGTAGGCATCGATGCGCGCCTGCACTTCGCTGAAGCTGATTTTGCGCGAATAAATCTCGGCCCCGTCGCGCACGACGCGCGCAATGGTTCCCAGACCCGCCATCACCCGCGGGCTGCGGCTGTTCACGAATTGGGGCAGCGGCGCATCGAACATCGCCGGATCCAGCTCGTAAGCTTCACGATTAGGGTCAACATAGGCGCGCGGGAAATGCGCCTTCAGAAGCGGCGCGCCCAAGGTTGGCGCCGACCCGAAAATCTCGTCGACGAAACTGTCTTCCGATCGGCGGATAACCGTACCGTCAAGGCGCGTCGCCTGAAGGAAAGACTTGGGGTAAACGCGGCCCGAATGGGGTGACGCGAACACAAACGGCAGCGTTTGCTCGGGCGGCGACACAACCTCAAACGGGGGATCGATCGCCAATCCCCGCTTTTCACCGCCCGTCAGCCGCACGATTTAACCTTTGTTTGATACCAAGAGTGGAGCATCGAAGAGGGGCGCGATCAAGACCGCCGTCGCTTGCCGCAGGTTGCAAAAATAACCGAACAACGGCAAAGCCTTGGCTGTTGCAGGGATTCCGCCGTAAATTCACGTCGACGCTTCCACCGCGCACTGCAGCGGTTGGGTGCCGAAAACGGGGGCTATAAGGACCATGGCGAAAATACTTCTCGCCGAAGACGACGAATCAATGCGCCGTTTCCTGGCCAGCGCCCTCGAAAAGGCCGGTCACGAAGTCGCATCCTTCTCGCAAGGCGACGAGGCGTTCGATTGCCTGCAAGGCAGCGACGGCTTCGATCTCTTGCTGACCGACATCGTCATGCCGGTGATGGACGGCATCGAACTGGCCCGCAAAGCCGCCGACGTCGCGCCCAAGATGAAAATCATGTTCATCACCGGCTTCGCCGCCGTCGCGCTGAACCCGAAAAGCAACGCCCCGAAGGACGCCAAGGTCCTCTCAAAACCCTTCCATCTGCGCGATCTCGTGAACGAGGTCGAACGCTTCATGGCCGCCGCCTAGGGGCTTAGGTCCCCGAAGTTTCCGCCCTTGTCTTGGGAAAGGCCCGCCGCTATAGGGTTGCCCCCGGCGCGGCCAGGCCGAAGGCCTTGTCCGCGCGCGACGTGAAGTGGGCGTGTAGCTCAGCGGGAGAGCACTACGTTGACATCGTAGGGGTCACAAGTTCGATCCTTGTCACGCCCACCATTCCCTTCAATAGCTTAGCGATATCCGTTAACGGCATCGGCATCTGCCGATCCGCGCAGCGATTTGCCCTCTAGCCATAACCGGCAAGCCGTGTCTTTTCTCACACCTAGTCTGGCCGCCCGGGAGAGCAGGTGGACGGCATGGTTGTGGATTTGATCGACCGGCAGAGAAATGGTGGCGACGACACGCCTGCGATGGCTACGGTCGTCTTCTTCGACATCGTCGGCTCGACCGAAACGATGGCGCGTCTGGAAGACGAAGGCTGGCGCGACGCGCTGGACGACGCGCGCGACCTCCTCGACCCGCAGATCGACTTCATCATCGACGCAGTGCGCGAACTCGGCGGCACCGTTGCGCGCGTCCAGGGCGACGGCGTTATGGCCGTGTTCGGTGCGCCGAAGCCGCTTGAGAAGCATGCCATTGCCGCCTGCGCCGCCGCGCTAAAGGTGCGCGATCACTTCCGTGATCGCATGCTCATGCTGGGGCCGGGCAAGTTCGCCGCCGTTCGCATCGGCATCCACTTCGGCCGCATCGTCATTCGCCATCGAAAGCACGACGTCGGCGGTGTTCTCGACATATTCGGCCACGCCACGCACCACGCCAAGAAAGTCGAGGCGCTGTGTCCCCCGAACGCGGTCTTGGTCACGCACGAGACGCTGCTGCTCGCCGGCGCCGCCGTTGAGGCGAGGCACTGGGAAGGCGCGCTGTTCGAAGTCGTGGCCGTCGCCCTGCATCACGATCTCGATCGCCAATTCCCGGCCGACCTGCTCGAACCGTTCGTCGGTCGCAAAGACGTGCTCGACCGCTTGGTCGCCAACATGGGCCAAGCGAACAACCACAAGGCCAAGACCATCGCACTGGTCGGAATGGCCGGCGTCGGTAAAAGCCGCATCTTGTTCGAACTGTCGCGCCGCGTGGAATCCCAAGGCGCGCGCGTGATCGAAATGCGCGGACACGCGGCTCACAGACTAACGCCGTTCGCCCCCGTCAAACCCCTTATCGCCAAACTACGCCCCGCCGGCGGACAGGCGGACCAGGCGACGGCGCGTCCACTGCCGCCGTCGCTTGAACAGGGCATTTTGGAACTGACCGGCGCGCCGACGGACGACGACTGGAACAAACTTGAGGCGGCCGCGCGCCGTCAGATCATGATCGAGGCCGCCTGCATGCTGGTCGCGCGCGCCGCCAGCACCGGTCCCCTGCTTGTCGTCGCCGACGACGCACAGGACTTCGACGCTGAAACGCACGATTTCCTCACGCGTCTGAAGTCGCTCGCCGCGGATGCAAAGGTCGCGATCGTCGTCACCGCGCGCACGCGCAAAGCCGTGCCCGCCGCGGTCGACGAGGTTATCGGCCTCGAACTGTTGAACGACGATCAAGCCTGGCAATTCGCCCATTCGACGGCGGCAGGCGCCGATATCGATCAGGCCGACATGGCGCGGGCGGTCAAAAACGCCGGCGGCAATCCGCTGTTCCTGCAATCGTTGATCCGCCATCTGCGCAGCGGCGCGAAGAACGGCGCCCCGCCCGCCGAATTGGCGAGCCTCGTGCAAGCGCGCATGAACAATTTGACCGATCATGCGCGCACGGTCTTATGGGCCGCCAGCGTGTTGCGCGCGAACGTCGCGAAGCGAACGCTGGCCGCGACCGTCGACGTGGACGACGCGTCCCTTGAGCCCCTGCTCGCGGAACTCGAGCGCGAGGATCTCATCGCGATCGATGCCGGCGGCGTGCGCTTTCGCCACGCCATGCTGCACGACGCCGTCGACGGCTTGCTGGCGCGGCGATTGCGTAACGAACTTCACGCGCGCGCACGCGCCGTGCTGGAGACCCAGCCGGAGACCGCCGAGCTCCTCGATCAGCTGGCGTATCACGCCGAAGAGACGGAAGACTTCGTCGGCGCGCTGACCTATCTGTCGAAGTCGGTCCAACTCGCCAAGCGCACGTCGTCGCTCAAAACCATCCGCGCTCTCTACGACCGCGCGCAAGAGTTCAAGAACAAGGCCGGCGCCAACGCGGTGCCGGCCTGGGCCGCCGTCACGATCGAAAGCCTCGATGCGCTCCAGCAATCCGGCGATCGCGAAGAGTATCGCAGAGCGCTCGAGTTCGTGGCCGAGCACGCGGCGCGCACCGGCGACCTCCCCAACGAGGGCCTGGCGCGTGCGCATTTGGCGCTGCAATGTTGGATGAGGGCTGAACACGACGTCGGCCTCGAACATGCGCGTGCCGCGCTCGCCATTGCCGGAAAACTGAAGCCGGCGCAAAGTCTCGCATTGCGTGCGCTGGCCCAACCGCATCTCGCAAACATCGAACACGCCCGCGGCAACATCGACCGTGCAATTGCGCTCCACGAAGAAATCGTCGCGGCGCTGGAGGGCGAGTACGAGAGGACGACGCTTGGCCGCATGATCGTCCCAAGCGTTCGCTCCCGCGCCTTCGTAGCCTGGTTCATGATCGACCGCGGCCGCTTCGACGACGCCCGTGCCCACATCGCGCGCGGCGAGGAAACGCTGCTTGCGATCCAGCAACCTTATTCGCGCGTGCTGCTGAACGCCGCGCGCGGCTACCTCGCGCTGCGCACCGGTCGCCCGCAAGAAGCGATCGCGCCCTTGGAACAAGCGCGCGAATTTTGCCTCCAGGGGTTCTTTGTTATGGAGGCCTGCGTCAGCGGTTGGCTCGCCGCCGCCCTGATCGAACTTGGCGATCACCAGCGCGCCCGCGAAATCGCCGCGCACTCGATCGAGAAAGAGCTCTATCGCTACGGCGGCCGCTATACGTGGGTCTTCGTCCACGTCGCCTTGGCCGAAGCGCTCCTCCTTTGCGGCGAAAACGAAAAGGCGCTGACGACCGCCGACGCCGCTCTCGACATCGCGCAGACCAGCAACGAACCGATCAATATCGCGCAGGCCCTGTTCGCGCGCGGCCGCATCAAGGCGAGATCAGGCGATACCGCCGCCGGCCTGGGTGAGCTTCGCGCCGCTCTCACGCTGGCCGAGCGTCACAAACTCGACCCGCTGGCCGGCGACTGCCGCCGCGCGCTCGACGAGTTCGGCCCCAAATAACTACCCGACCTGCGTTGGCGAAAACCGCACATGCAGACTGTAGGGCAGGCCGAGTAGGGGCGCCGTATCGCCCTTCGGCCCGGCGGCCCGGCGCATCAGTTTCAATTGTGCGCAAGCCTTCAGCATCTCGCGCACGAGCAACAACCCGATGCGTTCGCCCCAGCAATGATGCAGTGCCGTGCGATCGCCCGAAGCGTCCTTGTCGCCGCCCGGATGCGGCGCGTCCGTATTCTTCGGACCGCCGAACGTCAGATAGGCGTTCGGATCGCGCGTCAGCGAAAACTCGTCGGGCAGGGGGCTGCCGAACACGCGCCAATCGCGATTGGCCGCCATCACCATCAGCACGACGAGATCGCCGTCTTCGACCGTGCCGCCCGACGGCAGCTTGTTCCAATTGGGATCATCCGGATCGGCCTTGACCGTGCGGAACTGAATCGCGCCCGCGGGATTGAGCCTCAGCGCCTCCTCGATGAACCGCGAGAGCATCCGATCATCGGTGGCGCCCTGCGCCGCGAACAACACGTCCGTGTCCATGCTGTGATCGATGATCAGCTCCATCACGCGGCAGAACGGCGACCCCACATTGACCATCAACGCACCGAGAAGGTCGGTGATGATCAGCCGCGTACGCCGGATCTTGTCGTCCAAGCTGCCCGGCGCGGTCGGCCATTGTTCGACGAGCTTGGCCAGCAGATTGCGCGCGCCCGACGGCGACGCCGCCTCCTTTGCGATCAGCTGCTCGATGTGCAATTGCATCTCGACCGCCGCCTGCCGCGCCATGCCGGCAAGATCGCTGCGCCGGTTGATATTGGTGAACACCTCCGCGAACGCGAAGCGCGTCCACGTCTGCAGCGTGAGATAAGGCGCCGAACTCTCCGGCACCGCGGGCGCACGCATCAACCACTCGCGCGGCGTCTCCGCCGCGTTCGTGCGCCCGTATTTCGCGGCGATCGCAACCGGCGTCAGCCAACCCGGTCCCGTCACGCCGAAGAACTGATGGACGAATTGGAACGGGACCAGGAATCCGAACTGCTGCAGCAAATCCATCCGCCCGGCTGGCCCCACGCGCATCAGCGCCTGACGCGCCGCCTGCGCCGTGAACGCGATCATCTCCTCGTGCAGCCCTTTGACGCCGTTCGGTGAAATCGCGCTATAAGCGCGCCACAGCATCTCCGTGCGAATTTTCCGGTCGGCGTCGCCATCGGGCAGGCCAATGATCACCGTGTCGGCGGTCAGTTGCTTGCCGATGTCGAGATAGTGCTTCTCCGTGAACACCTTGCTGTTCGTCTGCGCATGCGCGACGTCCGCATGCCGTCCGACGAACACGACACCTCGTTCTTGTCCGGTACTCGACGGTGAAAGCACCAAGCGCTTCGTCGAGGGCGGCGGTGGCGTGAGATCGGGCCTGCCGATAATGGGCTTCGCGTATTCCTGAAGCCGCTCCTTCGAGATCAACTCGAACCCCAGCCGGATCGACCCTTCACCGGGCCGGCAAAAGGCCGTGGTCGCATCCGGCGGCAAACGATCCTTCTCGTCCGCGATCCCGCCCAACTCTTTCAACGCACCAAGCGCATCGAGACTCGGCACGAAGAAATAATCGCCGCCCCGCGTCGTGACGAAACGCGGCAGGTGCGTCTCCGGCGCCGTCCGGCCGCTTTCTTGGAACGCATCCGTGTGCCGCTCTTCCGACGCGCCGGTCAGTGGGCAAAGCCCCGCGCCGGCCCGCCCGAACATCTCGCCCGAATTGAGCCAGTCGCGCTGAATGAACTCGAACTGCAAATCGATCCGCGCGTTCAGCGCCACGAAGAACAAGCCGCGCGGCTCGCCGTCGCCGTTCGACCCCGGCGGCAGCAACGAACCGCCATACGATATGCCACGCCGCAGAACGCGATGCCGCCGCGCCGCCTCGCCGTTCAGATGATCGCGCGGGTTCACGCGCCGCACATGCGAACCGATCGGGCATTTCTGCCCATGCGTGTCTTCCGCCTCAAGGCGAAAATCGTTGATCGTGTTCGCGTCGTTGGTCGTCGTCGCCGCTTGCGCATCAGGATGGCGCACGACCGGCATGCCGTTCGGCCAGCGCCCCATCATCTGCGCGGCAAGCCGCGCGCGCTCTTCCGGGTCGCGCCGCCGTTCTTCGAGGAAAGTGTGAAACCCGCCGACATCTTGCTCAAGCTTGCGCCATACAAGATATGTCCCGCCGTTGCGCAAGGTCGCGTTCGCGGGCTCGACGGCCGTCAAGCCGTCTTCATCCTTGAACCCGAGGAAGAGCTCGCCCGTCGCGACCGGCGCCCAAGTGCCGTCCGTCATCGGCCGTCCGCCGCCGGGCGGCGGTGGCGAGGGCAGGGCGCCGCCGTGAACGTCGGTCAGCACGAACGGCTGACTGATGCCGTCGCGAAAACCGAAATGCTCCATGCGCCACGGGTACTCGTGAACTTGGCCCTCCTTCGCCGTGAACGGATCCTCACCCATCTCGATATGCAGAATCTCCGCGCCGATCACATCGATCGCGATCTCGTTGACCTGCGCGCGCAGGCGGCTCGCCGCGCCGTTCGCCCCGACGCCGCGGTTGAATTCGCGCACGACCGCGCGAAGCTTCGCCCGTTCGCTCACGTCGCGCGCAATCAACAGCGGGCTCGACAGCATCAGCAACGCATGCACCCGCCGATCGCCCAGCGCCCCATGCCAATTCTCCGGCGCGGATTCGCCGGTGTCGCCCAAAAGATGCGCCCGCGCCGCCATCCCTTGCTGAAACGCCTCGGGAAACGTGCGCAGCGTGCCTTCGTTGACGCCGAGCGTCTTCAGCCCGTTGAACGTGAACGACAATGTCGACCGCCAAGGCAAACTGCCAAGCGCCGAGGTCACATCCGCAAACGACGTCGACCGGCCGCTTGCCACCGCCTCGATCGTTTGCACGATGCGCCCGGCGCGATCGTCCGCGGCCTTCTTGCCGTCGCGCAATTCCCGAGGCTTGCGCGTCTCATCGGCCGTATTCGTCCGCAGCACGAATTCGATCAAGTCCTTCGCGTTGCCCGGTCCGTCGTTCGATGAGCCGTCCAGCGCGGGCAGGGCGAACTGCGCACGGTTCTTCTTCTCGTTCTTCGACAGAAAGCGCAGAAACAGAAACAACGCCAAGCCGCGATGCGCCGCGGTCGTCGTGTGCGACTGAAGGTGCGAAACGTCGACAGCTAGGTTTGGCGTCGCCATTTTCTGAGCTCCGAAAGCCGATCCGATTGTTCGTTGTCGTAAAGCCCCGCATCATCCGGGAAATTCTTCGTGCAGGCCTGTTGCTCGATGACGAATTCGTCGAACAAGGCCGCGATATCACCGACCGACTTGCCGTCGGGTCCGCGCGTACGCGCGACGAAGGCGTCGAACTGATCCTTGAACACGCGCAGCTGCTGCACCCGCGCCACCGACAGATCCGGATACGCCGCAAAGAATGCGTTGGTCTCGATCTGATGCGCGCGCACATAAAGCCAGAACCGCTCGAAGTCCTTCGCCCCCGCGCGCGGATAGCCCTCGCAATTGCTCCAGATGCGATCCATCTCCGACGCGATCCGCTCCGAGAACATGCGGATGTAAGCCTTTAGATCGCCGTCGTAGTTCGAGGTGAACACCAGCCACGACGGCAGAACCGGCGCGTCCGCCGCCGGCATCTTGTCGGCAAGCCGGTAGTCGGGCGAATACGGCATCGGCACGTTGGGCGGCAGCGTCGGCGGCGAAGCATGCGGGTCCGCGCCCGCCTGCTGCGCAGGCTCGTAGTCGACGCCTTTGACCGCTGAGTAGCGCAAATACTGCTCCGGCCGAATGATGAACCAGCGTGCGAAGTGAATCGTGGCGATGGCGCTGATCGGCGTCGGAATGCCGGCATTGGCCCGATCGTTAAGAGATGTGAGCAGCGATCGCAGCCGCTCCTCATACGTCCGGTACTCGCCGGGAATGAACCCGCGCTTGATCGGCGTCAGCACGGTGACTTCCGTCACCCTGTCGCGGACAATGGATGTGGCCCAAGGATGCATGGCGGATCACTCGCTGATCACGCGCGCGATTGACGAACTATGTTATTCGGGGAGTAATGGCGCGCTTGTTAAATCTTATCGATTGTGGCGTGTATTCAGAAAAGAACGATCGACGATAAAGACTCTTTCGGCAAAAGATCAATACAGAGGCAGAAAATTTCGAAGGACAACTGTGTGAGCCAGGGTGCGCCGCCGGGTGACGTGACGAAACCATACGCACGCCTGCGTTGTTTCTTGTGCATGGCCAAACATCGTCGGCTTGCCAAACGTGGCACGCCTGCCAATAGTCGGCGGCGATCTCACTCCCGTTTCAGTTGCGCACGATGACCCTGCCAGACTTGATGTCCTGCCTCATGCCCGACCAGCAAAAGCTCTGGGAGCCGCTGTCCGCGCCCGTCGTCGAGAAACAGGTCATCGTCAGTCCCGATACGCGCGCCACCGACGTATATTACGTGGTGAAGGGCGAGTTCGAGGTCTCGACCTACTCGGAGCGAGGGAAAATCGTCTTCTATCGCGTGATCGGGCCTGGTGACCTATTCGGCGAACTCGCCGCGATCGACGGTGAGCCGCGTTCGGCAACGGTGACCGCCCTCGGCAATGGCCAGTTGTCCCGGATCAGTGGCGCCGATTTCAAACGCCTTGTGGAGACGTCGCCGGATTTTGCGATGTGGCTCGTTCGCCGGCACACGGCGCTCATCCGCGCCCTCACCGCCCGACTGTATCAGCAGATCGCCTACGACGTTGCGACGCGAATCCTCGTCGAACTGATCCGCCTCGCGAAAGTGGCAGGCGTTGCGGATAATCGTGCGCACATCTTGCGCTTCCCGCCGCATCACGTGCTGGCGACCCGCCTGGGCACGACGCGCGAAGCCGTCACGCGCGAATTGAATTATCTCGGCCCCAGGGAAGAAGAGCGTGAGGCCGCCGACACCGCCGAAAGATCGAAGAAGGGCGAAAAGAAAGAGAACCTCAATCTCATCGAGCAAATTGGGCGCGCGCTGATCGTCCACGATTTCGCCGCCCTGGAACGCCTGCTGAGAGAGCGCACGACGATTCCGTGACACAGCGCCCCAGAATTGCAGAGCGTGTGCGAAAACACACCACTGAGAGCGCCACGGCAGCCCTACCCTGTCCCGGACTGAGGGGAGGAGGCGAAGCGTGGGAAAAGCACGCGCGCCGCTGCTAACGCATGTACGACGACCGAAGCGTGCTTGAAAGGTCGAACGGGCCGTTTCCGCGGGCCAGGGCAACGGCACAACGGCAAAAGGTGCGGGCGCAGCGATGCCCCGAAAAACCGGCGACGCCGTCGCTGCAGCAAGCGCTCGCCCTCAAACGCTATCTCTGTCTTTTGATCGAGGACCGGAAGATCGCACAGCTGCAGGTGACGTTGCGGCCCGATCTCTCCGATGAAGCCCGTGCAAGCGTCATGGCCTTGTTCCGCGGCGCCCGCGTGATGGCTTTCGCCATCGACAGAACGACGCTGCTGGTGGCTGCCGGACTGCCGATGACGCGCGCCTTAGCCGGGTTTGCGCACGCCTACGGCGTTCTCGGCCAGAAACTCAAAGCGCGCCTGAAGAAGGACTTCGGGACACGAATGCCGGTGTTGTCGGAGGATGAGCTCCAGCGCATGATCATCTTGGATCGCGCTCTCGCGGCGGTCACGTGCGTGGACCTACCCCGCCCGCGCGCCTTCGAAGACGCCGGCTTCGATCTCGCTACGATTTATAGCAGCCGACAATCCCGGTGAACTTCGACGCCTCGCTGCCGACATCTGCTGCCGTTTGCGCCTGCGTCTGCGCCGCATCCGACCGCGCGTAGGTCACGTTGTTCCCGTCAAGGAACGCGCGCAGCACCGACTGCTTCAGCGCGAAGTTCACGTTCTGGGAAATGTCGCCCGTGGTCTTCAACTCGCGCGCCGCGTTGAGCTTATAGGTCACAATCCCCGCGATCCGCCCGCTCTGGTTCAAAACCGGCCCGCCCGAATTGCCGAGCTGAATCGGCGCCGACATCTGGAAATAACGCGCATCGTCGCGCAGGCCGGACAAAGCGGTCACCGACCCGCGCGTCAGATTTCCGCTACTCGCAAGTTGGCCCAGAAGCGGGTAACCGAACACGATCACGTCGTCGCCCGCGCGCAGTTTCTCCGGCTCCTGAAACACCGCCGCCGCCTTCGTGCCCGTCGAGAGTTTGAGCAGGGCAAGGTCGTTCACCGGATCGCTCGCTACGACCTTCGCGTCGGCGGAATTGTTGTTGGCGAGCAGGAAGGAAACCGACCCGCACGACTGCACGACGTGATAGTTGGTGACCACCGCGCCGCCCGTATCGACCACGAAGCCAGTACCTGTGCGCAGCAATTGGCCTGCCGTCGCTTCGGCCGGGCTCGCCGGATCGGCCGGGGCCGCCGCTTGCAGCGACGCAAGGCGCGCCTGCGCAACGTCCGGGAAATCGAATCCGTCGCACATGCTCATCACTTTGCCGCGGCAGCTATGGCTGTACTTGCCGGACTTTGTGCGGTCGAGGCTCCGCTGATAATAGGTGCGCGCGAGTTCGACATCGCCCAGCCCCTCGGCCGCGCGCCCCAAATAGTACCAAGCAAGATCGTTGTTGATGCCCTTGCGCTGCACCAGGTCGGCAAGCGCCCGCCACTGTTGGGCGGCGAGCATGTCGTAGGCATTCTGCCTGTTGATCGTCCAGTCGGCCGCCTCGATCGTTCCCATCGGCAACACGACGTTGCCGCTTTTGAACGCGTCATAGCGCGCGACAGTCGCCTGGTCCTTCGTGTCGACGGATGTCGATGCACAGGCCGCAAGCAGAACGGAAATCAGTACGAACGAAACGAACCGCACGAGTCAGCCGTCGGCCTTTCGGCCGCCCCCATTCACCACACCCTATGAATACAGTGCGTCGGGCGATCACGCTAGGTTTTTAGCCACACGCGGAACGCGCGCGACGGCGCGTTTACCACTATCGGCGGCCTCAAAACTCGCCGGCCGACGTGTCTTTCGCTGTGGGCGCTGCCTGCGATTGCATAACGGTCGCGCGCTGGGACAGCGCCAGCGTCAGTTGCGTATCCAGGCCATAGATGTCCGGCCGGAACTGCACCAACCCGTCGTCGCCTACGAACGCCGTCTCATAGACGATGATGACCGGCATGGGCTCGCTCAGCGGGACGCGCCGCGTCGCGCCGTCACGTATCGTCTGTTCGATCGCCTCGCGCGTCCATTTCGGATCGCCGCGCAGAAGCTCTTCCGCCAAATCGACCGGCCGCTCCAGTCGAACGCAGCCGTGGCTCTGCGCGCGCTCGGCATCCATGAACGCCCGCCGCGACGGCGTATCGTGCAGATAGACGCTATAGCGGTTCGGGAAATCGAACTTCACCCGCCCCAAGGCGTTGTGCGGCCCCGGTTCCTGGATCAGTTGATCGCCCGCCCAATACATGCGGTGCTTGATCAAATAGTCCTTGTTCCGCTTCAGCGCCGGCTTGATCTCGTTGCGGATGATCGACTGCGGGATCGTCCAGTTCGGATTGAGGACGATGGTGTCGATCGTACTGGCCAGCGTCGGCGTGTCGTGCCCGGGCTTACCGACCACGACATTCATCGCCATATGCGGAATCCCGTCGCGGTACAGCACCATGGTCGCCGCAGGCGCGTTCACCTCGATCCGCGTCACCGACGGATTGCGCCGCTCGATGCGCAGGCGTTCCAGGTTCACGGCCAACTGCACCACGCGCTCCGACGCAGAGACGTTCAGCCGGTCGATGGTCTTGGCATTGAGCAGGCCGTCCGCCTTCATCCCGTTCCGTGATTGGAACCGCTCAAGCGCCGCGCGCAAATCCTCATCGAACTGATCCGACCCGTCGTCGGTCATGAGGTCGCCCTCGATGGCAAGCCGCTGGCGCAGCGCCGGAATGAAGGCCGCCCGCTTCTTCTTGCTGAGCAACTCTTTCGGCATCGGCTCCCAACCACCGGCCTCGGCCATGGAGCGATAGGTCGCCAGCGCCGCCCGGATCTGCAGATAGGAATCCGTCCGCGGCGCGAGGCTATCGAGCCACGCGCCCACATCGCCGGCCTCCAGAGCCTGGCTCAGCGCATCGATGATCTCGCCGTTCTTCGGCGATCCGGCCGCCCGATCGACTTTCGCCACCGGCGCCGCACTCAAGCCTCGCAGCATCGCCGAAGCGAACTTCAGCGCGCCGTCGGTCATGAGAACATCGCGCCCCGTTGCGTCGACGTCGGTCTTTCCGGTCAGCATATCCGCGTGGAAAAGTCTGGGATCCAGCCCGTGATCCCCCGCAGCCTGAACCACTGAAATCAGCGCGGCCCCGCTGTCCTTGTCCCAGGCGCAGCCGCCACCGCGGCTGTCGTAGAAGGCAAGCGTCGTCTCGACGTCGACCGCCGCATAGGCGCCAAGGTCCCGCACCGCGCCCGCGATGTCGTCGCAAGCCGCCGCCCAAGCCGGAAAACTGAATACCGAAGCCGCCGCAACCGCGCCGTTGATCAGCGCACGTCGTGCGGAAAACCCAAAACCGATGTGTTTGCTCATGTTTGCTCGTGCTCGTTCCCGCCGCGAGACTTCAGGACCCACGCCCAGTGCGGGAAACACCGGCGCATGGAACAACCAGTGGAGGACGCCCGCAAGAGGTGATTCGCAACGTCGGACAATCGCTGCCACAGACGCGCCCGCGGCGCATGCCCGACAACGCGAAAATGCCTCAAAGTCCCCGACTTTGCGACAAAAAGCCGTCATGATGCGTGTCCACTGTGACGGCTGCCGCTAACCTGCGCACATCACGCCGTGTTGTGCTAACAACGCGGCCGGCGCGTCGAAGCGATCGCGCCGTCGAACTTCATCTCGGGGACCTTCTATGCAGCGCGTGCTGATAGCTCTTGCCGTTGTCGTCGCTCTCACGGCGACTATTTTCCTGGCCGTTCGCTACGTCGGACAGCAAACAGGTCCGATCGAAGTCACGGACACATCGTCGACCACCGGCGCCACGGGCGCGACAGGCTCGACGACCGGCCCCGTCACCGCCGCCGCGGAATTACCGGCGCCCTATTTCGCTTTCCGCCGTCTTGAAGTGCAAACCTCGGGCGACGAACCGGAAGCGTGTCTCGTCTTCACGCGCAAGCTCGACACCGACGCGAAGTATCAGGATTACCTGAAGTTCGATCCGGAAGTGACATTCGCATTGCGCGTCACGCAAGACCGCCTCTGCATCCAAGGTCTCACCTTCGCGCAGACCTATGAGCTTGAGCTCAAGGCAGGTCTCCCCGCCGCCGGCGGCACCGAGAAGCTGACCAAGCCGGAAAAGATCACCGTCGAACTGCGCGACAAGCCCGCGCTCGTCCGCATGAGCTCAGGCTTCGTCCTGCCGCGCGACAGCGCCGACGGCGTACCGATCACGACCGTCAACGTCTCGAAGCTCAACATCAAGGTCCTCCGCATCGGCGACCGTCTGCTGGCGCAGCTTCAGACCGGCATCATCGACCAGCGCGAATTCTACGAATACGAACGCAACAACATCGAGAACGAGCAAGGCCGCGTCGTCTGGACGGGTCAGCTAACGGTCCCCAACAACCGCCGCAACGACGAGGTCGTGACGCTCTTCCCGCTGCGCCGCGCGCTGAATGAGAGCAAGAACGGCGCCTACATGATCCTGGCGACCGACGCGGCCGACGAAGACTCGACCGAAGAAAACGCCAACTGGAAGCCCAAGGCCGCCCAGTTCGTCGTCGACACCGATCTCGGCCTGACCAGCTTCAAGGGCAAAGACGGCCTCAACGTTTTCGTCCGCTCGCTCAAGACCGCCGAAAGCGTGTCCGGCGTTGAACTACGCCTCATCGCGCGCAACAACGAAGAGCTTGAGGTGAAGAAGACTGGCAGCGATGGCCGCGTCACCTTCTCAAGCGCCATGACGCGCGGCACCGGCGGTACGGAGCCCGTGGCCGTCATGGCCTACCAAGGCAACGACTTCTCGTTCCTCGACCTGCGCCGCCCGGCATTCGACCTCACGGACCGCGGCGTCGACGGCCGCGCCTCGCCCGACCTGATCGACGCCTATCTCTACACCGACCGCGGCGTCTATCGCCCCGGTGAGACGGTCAACGTCGTCACGCTGCTGCGCGATCAGCAAGCGAAGTCGCTGAACGACCGCCTGACCTACGTCCTCTCGCGTCCCGATGGTCTCGAGTCGAAAAAATGGGTCGTTGAATCGAACCAGTTCCAGGCCGGCGGCGCGGCACGCGCCGTGACGCTGACCGCGACCGCGCCGCGCGGACGCTGGCAGATCGCAGCCTTCCTCGACCCGAAGGGCGAAGCGATCGGCCGCGTGGCGTTCGACGTCCAAGACTTCGTCCCGCAAAAACTGAAGGTCGAACTGACGGCGACGCAGAAAATCCTGCGCCCAGGCACGCAAGCCGTCATCGACGTCAACGGCCGCTTCCTCTACGGCGCGCCGGCGTCAGGTCTGGCCGGTGAAGGCACGATGACGATTACGAGCGATTCCGCGCCGTTTGACGGCGTCCCCGCGCTCAAAGGCTTCCGCTTCGGCAAAGTCGACGAGACGTTCGAAGGCACGCAAGTGACCATGAGCGTCCCCGAAACCGACGCCGCGGGCAAAACGCAAGCGACCGCCGCGATCGAAGAACTCGCGGAGACCTCGCTGCCGCTGAAGGCCGTGATCAACATCGCGATCTTCGAACCCGGCGGCCGCACGACCTCCGATCAAGTCACGCTACCCTTGCGCACGCGCGATACGCTGATCGGCGTCCGCCCCGGCTTCCAGTGGGACTCGGTGCAAGAGAACACGCCGGCGAACCTCGAAATCATAGCCGTCGACGCCGAAGGCAAGCCCAAGGCCGCGCGTGGCGTGACCTGGGAACTCGTCAACGAAGACGTCGACTACCGCTGGTACCAAGTCGACAACGACTGGAAGTACGAACGCGTCGTCAACGACCGCATCGTCGAAGGCGGCACGACCGACCTCGACGGCAACGCGCCGTTCAAGGTGTCGAAGGCATTGCCGTGGGGCTCTTACCGCCTCACCGTCCTCGATCCGGCGAGCAAGGCGACGACCGCTTACCGCTTCTGGTCCGGCTGGGGCGGCGGCGCTGAAAACGATCGTCCCGACCGCGTCGCCGTTGCCGCCGACAAGCAGCAATACGCCTCCGGCGACAACGCGAAGATCGTGATCAACCCACCGACGGACGGCAAGGCGCTGATCGTCATCGCGTCGAACAAGATCCATATGACCAAGATGGTCGACGTCTCGGCCTCCGGCACGACGGTGTCGATCCCGGTGTCGTCGGAATGGGGCGCAGGCGCTTACGCGCTGATCACGCACTACCGTCCGCTGTCGTCGGCGCAGACGCGCGCGCCGGTGCGTGCGATCGGCGTCGCCTGGCTCGCCGTCGATCCGGCCCCGCGGACGCTCGCCGTGACGCTCGGTGCGCCGAAGAAGATCGCGCCGAACCAAAAGATCTCGATCCCGATCGAGGTGAAGAACCAAGGCTGGGGCGAGGCGGTCTACGTCACGCTCGCCGCCGTCGACGAAGGCATCCTGCAGTTGACGGACTTCGTCAGCCCGGACGCCAACAAGCACTACTTCGGCAAGCGCCGCCTCGGTCTCGACATGCGCGACGACTACGGCCGCTTGATCGCCTCCGACCGCGCCATCGTCGGCGAACTCCGCACCGGTGGTGACGGCGTCGGTGGCCGCTCGCTAGCGGTCGTGCCGCAGAAGACGGTGTCGCTGTTCTCAGGCCTCGTCGCACTCAGCGACGGCGGCAAGGGCAACATCGCGTTCGACATCCCCGACTTCAACGGCGAACTCCGCTTGATGGCGGTAGCCTACACGCCGACGAAGCTGGGCCATGCCGAACAGCCGCTCACCGTGCGCGATCCGGTCGTGGCCGAAGTCGTGTTGCCGCGCTTCATGGCGCCCGGCGACAAACTCACGGCCGCCCTCAACATGCACAATGTTGAAGGCACGGCCGGCCAGTACACGGCGACGGTGAAGACCTCGATGCCCGGTCCCACGGGCGTGGTCAGCGCCGAAACGCGTCTGACCCCCAACCTCAAGGCCAACGAGCGCATCCTGCTGCCCGTGCCGATCAATGCCAACGACGCCGGCATCGGCACCATCTCGCTCGACGTCCAAGGTCCGGGCGGCTTCAAGGTCGCCCGCTCGTGGCCCATCGAAGTGCGCGAACCGCAACTCGAAGTCTCGAGCGAAGACACGGTCGCCATCGCGCCCGGCAAGGAAGACCGCTTCAGCAACGAGAAGCTCGCCTCGTTCAAACCCGGCACGGCAAAAGTTGCGGTGACGGTCACGGGCGGCCGCGGCTTCGATGACGTGCCCGGCCTTCTGCGTTGGCTCGATCGCTACCCGTATGGCTGTATCGAACAAACGACCAGCCGTGCCTTCCCGCTCGTCTACTACAACGACATGGCGCTCCTCGCGAGCGTGAAGCAGGACAAGAACATCAAGGATCGCGTGCAGGAAGCCGCCTACAAGGTTCTGGATATGCAGACCTACGGCGGCAGTTTCGGCATGTGGTCGTCGATCTCGGGCGAAGCCGACAACTACATCGGCATGTTCGCGATCGACTTCCTGATGCAGGCGAAGGCCAAGGGCTACGTCATTCCGGAAGAAGGCATCGAACGCGCCCTCGGGTGGGCGCGCCGCGCGGCCGGCTCGGAAAGCAGCACCGACCTCTCGCGCGCCTACGGCTTCTACCTGTTGGCCCGCGCCGGCTCGCTGAACCCCAGCGAACTGCGCTACTTCGCCGACACGCGCACGGCCGGCATGACCAACGCGTTCGCGCTGGGCCTGACGGGCGCAGCCTTAAGCGACATCGGTGATCGCGCACGCGCGGCGCCGGCCTTCACCAAGGCGCGCGATATCGCGCTTCAAGTCGAACCCGCGAAATACGCAGTCGACAGCTACTACGGCTCGATGCTGCGCGACGTGGCCGGCTTGACGGCGATGTCGGCCAAGGCGGGGCAGGCGGGTCTCATCCCGGCGCTCGTCACGCGCGTCGCGGGTTTCGATCCGCGCATCAACTACACGACGACGCAGGAAAAGGCCTGGATGCTCCTCGCCGCGCACGAGGTTGAAGCATCGACGCCGCCCGTCAACGTCGCGGTCTCGGGCGCCAGCGTCACCGCCGGCGCACCGGGCGGCAAGATCCTCCGCTTCAGCCCGTCGCTGACGCAGGTCGGCCAAGGCGTCGCCGTGAAGAACAATGGCCAGAAAGACGTCTGGCGCATCGTCTCGGCCGAAGGCATCCCGGCGCAAGCCCTGCCTGCGTCTCAGAACGGCGTCACGTTGTCGAAGGCGATCCTGACCATGACCGGTCAACCGGCAAGCCTCACGAACGTGAAGCAGAACGAACGCTTCATCGTGCGTCTGTCGGGTGAGATGGCCGACAACCGCGCACGTCTGATGGCGCTGCTCGATCTCCTGCCGGCAGGCTTTGAGATCGAAGGCGCCGTCCAACGCAAGGACGACGGCTCGACGATCTATCCGTTCCTGCCCGTCCTTGCCTCGGCGAACATCACTGAAGCGCGCGACGACCGCTTCGTCACGACCTTCGACGTCGGCTCGACCTACCAACCGACCGACCCGAAGGAAATCGCCAAGCAACGCCGCCCGACGTTCAACTTCGCCTACATCGTCCGCGCCACGGTCCCGGGTTCGTACACGGTCCCCGCCGCCACGGTCGAAGACATGTACGCACCCGACGTCCAGGCGCGCACCAACATGGGCACGATGTCGATTGCCGCGAACTAAGACGCGCGCAACCTCATCATGAAGACCTCCGCCATCCAACTTCCCCCCTCTCCCTCCTCGGAGGGAGAGGGGTCGGGGGTGAGGGAGGGACTATCAGCCACCTCCGAGTCAGAACGAGTTCAGTCCACGGCGTGTCATGCGTGCCCTGCGTAACTGGTTCGGTCCCCGCGCGCGCACAGCGTCGATCATCGCCGCCTTCACGTTCGTAGGCCTCACCCTCGCGCTCGCCGTCATCGATCGCCTGAACCCGATCGGCCGCACGCGCGCCGACGACCGCTCCGTCGTCATCACCGCCGTCGACGGCACGCTGCTCCGAACCTTCGTCTCGCGCGACGGCAAATGGCGCCTACCGGTCAAGCCCGACAAAGTCGACGCGCGCTACTTACGCATGGCGCTCGCCTGGGAAGACCAACGCTTCCGCGAACACCCGGGCGTCGATCCCTTCGCCATGCTGCGCGCCGCCTACCAGATGGCGGTGAAAGCGCGCGTCGTCTCCGGCGGCTCGACCATCACGATGCAGGTCGCCCGCCTGATGGAGCCGCGCGAACGCACGCTCTCCGCCAAACTCCTGCAAATGTCGCGCGCGATCCAGCTCGACATGCACCTCACCAAAGACGAGGTACTGGAACTCTACCTCACCCTCGCCCCCTTCGGCGGCAACCTCGAAGGCGTGCGCGCCGCAAGCTTCGCCTGGTTCGGCAAAGAACCGCACAACCTCAGCATCGGTGAAGCAGCCCTTCTGGTCGCGCTCCCGCAATCGCCCGAACGCCGTCGCCCCGACCGCTTCCCCGCCATCGCCAAGGCAGCGCGCGACCGCGTTCTAGCAACACTCGCCGAACGCGGCGTCATCACGCAGCAAGAAGCGAAAGAGGGCCAAGAAGAACCCATTCCGCTTCGCCGCTTGCCGTTCCCATTCCACGCGCCGCATCTCGCGCAAGATCTGCTCGCGCAGAACAAGGCCGGCGACCCCGTCATCGTCTCGACCCTCGACGCGCAAACGCAAACGAAACTCGAAGACCTCGCCAAGCGCGAACGCGGCTATTTCGACGACGACGCCAACATCGCCGTGATGGTCGTCGAGAACGCCTCGCGCAACGTCGTCGCCTACCTCGGCGGCGCAAATTTCTGGGTCAACGCCGGCCAAGTCGATCTCGGCAAAGCCGCGCGCTCGCCCGGCTCGACGCTAAAGCCCTTCATATACGGCATCGCCTTCGACGACCTCGTCGTTCACCCGCAAACGCTCATCGATGACAAGCCGACCTTGTTCGGCGACTACGAACCGCGCAACTTCGATCGCGGCTTCCAAGGCACGGTGACGGTCGCAAGCGCGCTTCAGCAATCGCTGAACGTCCCCGCCGTCATGCTGCTCGACCGCATCGGCCCCATCCGCCTCGCATCCCTCATGCGCAACGCCGGCGCCGAACTCCAATTCCCGAAGAAGGGCGCAATCCCCTCGCTCCCGCTCGCGCTCGGCGGCGTCGGCATCACGCTGCGCGATCTGACGAAGCTCTATGTCGCCATCCCGAACGGCGGCGAAGTGAAAGACCTGCACTTCCGCGTTGGTGCACCCGAAGGCGAAACCCACCGCCTCTTCGGCAAGCCCGCCGCCTGGTATCTCGTCGACGTGCTGAAGCACGCGAGCCTCCCCGACGGTTGGTCGATGGGCCAAGGCATCGAGCGCGACCGCCAAATCGGTTTCAAGACCGGCACGTCCTACGGTTACCGCGATGCCTGGGCGCTCGGCTTCTCGCAGCGCTACACAGTCAGCATCTGGGTCGGCCGCGCCGACGGCTCGACCCGCCCCGGCCACATCGGCCGCAACGACGCCGCCCCGCTGCTGCTGAAAGTCTTCGACCTCCTGCCCAGCGAAGAACGCTGGTCATCCCCGCCACCGGAAGGTGCCTACGTCGTCCAGAACGCGGAACAACTTCCGCGCGGCCTGCAACGCTTCCGCCGCAACACGCAGCTCGTTGCCGGCCTCAAGCGCACGCAACCACCCCGCATCGCCTTCCCACCGAACGGCGCAACCGTCTCGCTCGAAGACCCGAAGAAACCGCAGGCCCTGCCGCTCAAAGCGCAGGGCGGCCGCGCACCCTTGCGCTGGGTCATCAACGGCATGCCGCTCGAGAACCAATCGATGCTCGGCACCGACAGCTGGTGGACCCCCGAGGGCGAAGGCTTCGCACGCATCACCGTCGTCGACGCCGACGGCCGCAGCGACACCTCTCAGATCCGACTGAAAGCGGAAAACTAGCAGCCGCTCTTGCGCGCATATGCCACGCTGCGATGACGCGCAGCTCTCGCCAGAAACGTCGCGATGCAAACCCCTGATCCGTCCCCGTCCAAGTTGAGCTGGCTCGAAAGAGCGCGCGCCAGCTTCGCGCCTGAAGAAGAAGGCGGCGGCACGACGGATGAAGGCCGCAAGCGCGCCATCACGCTGCTCTTTGTCTGTCTGATCGCCAACGGTCTCGGCCAGACGCTGATGTTCGCGATCCTGCCGCCGCTGGCGCGCGATCTGGGCTTGAGCGAATTCGAAGTCGGCTCCATCTTTGCCGTCTCCGCCACGATCTGGGTTTTCTCGTCCGCCTACTGGGGCGTGCGCAGCGATTACTGGGGCAGGCGGCCGGTGATCCTGATCGGCCTCGCCGCCTTCGGCGTCTCGACCGTTGGCTTCGCCAGCGTCATGCAGTTCGGCCTTTGGGGCCTGACCGCCCCAATCGTCACCTACGCGCTGCTCGTCGCCACGCGTTCGATCTACGGCATCTTCGGCGCAGGCGCCTATCCCGCCGCGCAAGCCTACATCGCCGACCGCACGACGGCGGAGGAACGCACCGAAGGCATGGCGACGCTGAACGCCGCCTTCGGCCTCGGCGCGGCTATCGGTCCGGGCGTCGGTGCAGCGCTCATCATCTTCGGCGAGGTCGCGCCGCTCTACTTCGTCGCCTTCTTGGCATTCCTGTCTGCGCTCGCCATCTGGCTTCTGCTCCCCGAACGTTCCCTCCCGCGCAAGCGCGAGGAAGTAAAGCACCTGTCCTGGTTCGATCCGCGCGTCGTGCCGTTCATCATCTTCGCCGTCGTCCAGGGCACGGCCGGCGCCATCCCGATCCAGACGATCGCCTTCCTCCTCCGCGACACGCTGCAGGGTTCGACCGCCGAAATTCAGCAGCTCACGGGCGTCGCCCTCATGTGCTCGGCGATCGCCACGCTCTTCGCGCAATTCGTTCTGGTTCAGCGCTTCAAGCTGACGACCAAGTTCTTGATCTTCGCCGGCACACTGATCGCTCTGGTCTCGAACCTGCTGCTCATCGTGGCTTCCAACTACGGCCTCATCGCCTTCGCGCTGGTGCTCTCGGGGCTGGGCTTCGGCATGCTGCGTCCGGGGATCGCGGCGGCGGCTTCCCTCGCCGTTGGCCAGGACGAGCAAGGGGCGGTGGCGGGGCTAACCAGCGGGGCAGGGGCGTCGGGGTTCATTTTTGCTCCTCTGATTGGGAATGCACTCTATTCATGGAGTCCCGATCTCCCATATTGGTTGGGCACAGCGCTGCTTGCGGGCTTGTTTCTCTTCATTGTGAACAGCCGGCGCCTAAAAATCGCTGTAATTCAAAGACATGACGATACAACTCCACCTGGGCCACCGGCTTGAAATCCGGTCAGCGACAAACTAACTCAATGAAACTCGACCCCGGTCACATTGCGTTGACAGCCGGAAAACACTATTTGCCACGAAATCGTCTTATTCCGATGTTGCAATGCACAATGTCGGAATTTCCGGCAGACGAAGAAGGCTCCCAGGGCGCAAGCACGGCCTTCGTAACGGGTTGAAGCCAGGACGATCTGGCAGACGCTTTTGCGAGGACTAGTGCAATGGAACGCATCGTAGATGCGGCGCGCTTTGTGCGCCGCTTGGGAGTGATCGGCGGCCGGGACGAGCTGTGGGCTCAGTTCAAGGCCATCGCCGCTCAGCACGGCTTCACGTTTCTGACGGTCCTAAAGGCGCCGGAAGGCGAGCCAATATCGCTCGTTCACACCAACGCGCCGGCGGAAGTGATCGCGGCCTTCGACGGCGGCGGCTACAGCGCCGACGACCATCCGGTCCTTTCACGCGCATTTGATCAGATCGAGCCGTTCTCGCGCGATGAGGCGAAAGCAACCGAACTGACCGCGCAGCAGGGCAACGTGCTCGCCTATGTCGGCGACACGCTGGGCATCACCAACGGCTGGACCTTCCCGATCACCAAGGACGGCGTCCGCGAAGGCATCGTGGTCATCGCAGGCGCCAAGCCCGACATGTCGCCCGTCCTGCGCTCGATGCTCCATCTGCTGGCCCACTTGGCGTTCCAGAAGAGCGAAACGCTGGCCGAGGGCGGCAAGAGTGAATCCCGCACGCTGACCGCGCGCGAACTTGAATGCCTGCGCTGGGTCGCGGTCGGCAAAACCGACTCCGAGATTGCGGTGATCTTGTCGATCAAGCCCCGCACAGCCAGATTTCATATCGAGAACGCGAAGCGCAAATTGGGTGTCGCGACGCGCGTGCAAGCCGTGGCCGAGGCAATGCGCCTCCAAACCATCGCGGCTTGAAGCCTGAACGGACAAACGAAGATGATGAGCAACTGCTGGGTCACCACGACAAGCGCAATCGACGACATCGAAGGCGCGCGCTCGCCGCAGGCCGTGTGGGCCGCGATGAGCGCCGTCGCCGCTGCGTTCGGTTTCGAGCAGGCGTTCGTCCTGCGGGCAGGCGATGGCGAACCCCGCTTTTCGACGCTGCACGGCACGCTGCAGACGGATCTGGCTGAGGCGTTCGTCCAAGCGGGCTTTGCCGGCAACGCCGCGCTGGCGAAGTACATCCTCGACGCCCGCCGCCCGCTCGTGACCGATGACGTGCCCTCGGACCTGTTCACCGAAGCGCAGCGTCAGGCGCTGGAGACCACACGCGCAAAGCTCTGCATCGGAGCCGGCCTAATCGTGCCCGTTCAGAACGGAGAGGCGAACCTCGGCGCGCTTCTGCTCGCCGGTCGCGATCCCATGACGACGCCGATCGCGCGCTCCGCGCTGCATTTCCTCGCCCAACTCGCTTTCACGCGCGTGACGTTCCTGGAAGGCAAGCGCGAGGTCGAACTGCTGTCGCCGCGCGAGGCCGAATGTCTGCGCCTCTCCGCGCACGGCAACACCGACGGCGACATCGGCCGCAAACTCGGCATCAGCGCGCGCACCGCACGCTTCCATATCGAGAACGCGAAGAAGAAGCTGGGCGTGGCAACACGCGTGCAAGCCGTCGCGGAAGCGCTGCGCCGCAAAGCAATCGCCGCTTAAGGCGACGTCCGCAAACTCTGCAGCAGCGACATCGTCGCAAATCCGTCGGCGGGCAAGCCTTTGGCCTTCTGATACGCGCGAATAGCCTCGCGCGTCTTGCGCCCGATCACGCCGTCCGGCTCGCCCACGTCATATTTGCGTTGCGCGAGCAGCGTCTGCAGCTCGACCCGGTCGGCGCGCGCCAGGATCGGCTGCTCGCCACGCGGCCACGGCGTCACGAACTCCGGGCCGCCCTTGAACCGCACCGACAGCTCGCAAATCGCCAGCGCGTAAGAAATCGCGTTGTTGTACGCCAGCACGACCTTGAAGTTCGGGTAGGCGATGAACGCCGGCCCTCTATAACCCCCAGGCAAGATCAACGCCGCCGGCGCATCGGCGTCCTGGCCCTTGCGCTTCAACAGCGAACGCCCGTCCATCTGCCGGACGTCCATCTCCGACCACTCGCGAACGGATTTCTCGATCGAGATATCCGCGTTGCCATAGTCGAAGTTGCTCGGCAGCTTCACCTCATCGAAACACGGCGCGCCGGTTTGCCAGCCTTTCTCTTTCAGATAATTGGCCGTCGACGAGAACACGTCCGCCTTCGTGTCCCAGAGATTCCGCTTCCCGTCGCCGTTGCCGTCCTGCGCGTATTGCAGGAACACGGTCGGGATGAACTGCGTCTGCCCCATCGCGCCGGCCCAAGAGCCGATCATGCGCTCCGGCGCAATGTCGCCTTCTTCCAGAATCTTCAGCGCCGCCAACAGCTGCTCGCGCCCGAAGGCCGCGCGTCGCCCGTCGAAGGCCAGCGTCGACAACGCCTCGACCACACGAAAGCCACCGAGGTTCGTGCCGAAATTGCTCTCAAGCCCCCAAATCGCAGCGACGATGCTGTCGGGCACGCCGTAGTGCCGCTCCGCGCGCCCCAAGGGTTTGCGATACTGGCGCAGCAGTGAGCGCCCGCGTGATACCCGGTCCGACGACACCGCGCCGTCCATGTAGTCCCAGATCGCGCGGCTGAACTCGGGCTGATTCTCATTAAGCTCGATGACCCGCGTGTTGAGCCGGACGTTGCGAAAGGCGTTATCCAGCGTTCGCTCGCTGATCCCCTTGGTCCGCGCCTCGGCCTTGAAAGCCTCGATCCAGGCCGAAAACTCGGGCGAGCGATCCGGATCGTCCGGAATGGGCTGCGACATCCGCACGCCCGAGGGCTGCGCAGAGACGGCCCCAGCCCCCAATCCGGCCATGGCCAGCATCAGGGTGCAAAGAACCGAGAGCCGAAGGCCCGGAATCGAAAGGATACGCAAGCAACACATGCCCCTCGGATGGCACGATGTCGCCCCGAAAAGCAAGGGAATCGGCGACACACGCGGTGCTTTGGACCGTTGACAACCTGCAACTGTCACCTTAATGGTCCGCCCTCTTCGACAGACCCCCTCAAGGCCTTGCCTCAGCGGAACCAGACCTATGAAAGTTCGTAACTCGCTCAAATCGCTGAAGGCCCGCGACAAGGACTGCCGCGTCATCCGCCGCAAGGGTCGCGTCTACGTCATCAACAAGAAGAACCCGCGCTTCAAAGCGCGTCAGGGCTAATCCCCAGACGGATTGCTGGTGCGTCAAGGCCGGGCGGCTGATACTGCCCATCCCATGCGCATGCCCGAACTAGACCAAGGCATTCTCTCCCGCCGCGCCACACTCGTGGATGCACTGCGCCGCCTGGTCCCCGACGGCGTTGTGGCCGACGACGACGCCCTCGTCGCCTACGACAGCGACGCGCTGACCGCCTACCGCCAAAAGCCGCTCGCCGTTGTCCTTCCCAAATCCGCCGACGAAGTCAGCGCCGTCCTGCGCTTCTGTTCCGCGAACAAAGTGAAGGTCGTCCCGCGCGGCGCCGGCACATCGCTCTCCGGCGGCGCACTGCCCGTCGGCGACGGCGTCCTCCTCGGCCTCTCGCGCATGAACAAGATCCTGCAGATCGATCTCGAAAACCGCTGCGCCGTCGTACAGCCAGGCGTCACGAACCTCGGCATCACCCGCGCCGTCGAACGCGACGGCTTTTACTACGCCCCCGATCCCTCCAGCCAAGTCGCCTGCACCATCGGCGGCAACGTCGCGGAAAATTCGGGCGGCATCCACTGCCTCAAATACGGCCTGACGACGAACAACCTGATGGGCGTCGAGTTCGCCATGCTCGACGGCAACCGCGTCCGCTTCGGTGGCAAAGCCCTCGATCCCGGTGGCCTCGATTTGCTGGGACTCGTCACCGGCTCAGAAGGCCTACTCGGCGTGGTCACCGAAGTCACAGTGCGCCTGCGCCCGAAGCCCCCATGCGCGAAGGCCCTCCTCATCGCCTTCCCGTCGATCGAACAAGCCGGCGCCTGCGTCGCCGACGTCATCGCCGCCGGCATCGTCCCCGCCGCGATGGAAATCATGGACCGCTTCGCCGTCGACGCGGTCGAGGCCTATTGCGCGCCGGGCTACCCGCGCGAGGCTGCCGCCATCCTCATCGCCGAAGTCGACGGCATGGACATCGAAGTCGACGCCGCGACAAAACAAATCGACGCCATCGCGTACCGCAACGGCGCGCTCACCTGCGAGTCGAGCACATCGGACTCTGATCGCGACCGCATCTGGCTCGGCCGCAAAGCAGCCTTCGCCGCCGCGGGCCGCATCGCCCCCGACATGCTCTGCATGGACGGCACCATCCCGCGCCGCGCGCTGCCGCGCGTGCTCAGCCGCATCGCCGAAATGTCCACGGAGTTCGCATTGCCCGTCGCCAACGTCTTCCACGCCGGCGACGGCAACCTGCATCCCTTGATCATGTTCGACGTGATGAAGGAGGGCGACCTCGACCGCGCCGAAAAATTCGGCGCCGAGATCCTGAAACTCTGCGTCGAAGTCGGCGGCGTCCTCACCGGCGAACACGGCGTCGGCGTCGAAAAGCGCGATCTGATGCCGCTGATGTTCTCGGAACAGGACCTAGCCGTCCAAGGCGCGGTAAAATGCGCCTTCGACCCCGACGCCCTCATGAACCCCGGCAAAGTCTTCCCCGCACTCTCCGCCTGCGTCGAAGGCGGCGCCATGCACGTGCATCAAGGCCGCATGCCCTTCGCGAATCTGCCAAGGCTATAGATGCGCGTCCTGAAACCCGACACCGAAGATCAAGTCGTCGAAGCCATCCACGACGCGCGCGCACCGCTGATCCTCGAAGGCCGCGGCACCAAACAAAACCTCGGCCGCACGGTCACCGCCGACACAGTGCTCAGACTGTCCGGCCTCACCGGGATCACGATGTACGAGCCGGACGAGATGGTCTTCACCGCCCGCGCCGGCACGCCGCTCGCCGAGATCGAAGAAGCGCTTGCCGCCAAAGGCCAATGCCTCGGCTTCGAACCCGGCAACCTCGGCAAACTCTGGAACGCCGACTATGGCGCCAGCATCGGCGGCGTCGTTGCCGCCGCAGTCTCAGGCCCACGCCGCTTCGCCGCCGGCGCCGCGCGCGATCACTTACTGGGCTTTACGGCGGTCAACGGCGAAGGCGAACGCTTCAAAGCCGGCGGCCGCGTCGTCAAAAACGTCACCGGCTACGACCTACCGAAACTCGCCGCCGGCTCCTTCGGCACGCTCTTCGCGATGACCGAACTCACGCTGCGCGCCATCCCGCGCGGCGACACGACGTTTCTCGCCGTCCAAAACCAAGACCCCGCCGATGCGCTCCAAATTATGCGGACCATCGCGCGATCGCCGTTCGAACCAACCGGTCTCGTTCACTTCCCAGCAAGCGCCGCCGCCAACGTAGCCGTCCCGCGCGCCGTCACCCTCATCCGCCTCGAAGGTCACAGCGAGGGCGTCGCCGCCCGCGCCGCCGAACTCACGCGCACGATCGCGCCGCGCGCACGCCCGCTCGAAAGCGAAGTCGGAAAGAAACTCTTCCGCGACGCTGCCGACATCCACCCGCTGTTCGATCCCGCAACAACGCTCTGGCGCATCTCCGTCCCACCGACGGAAGCACACCGCACGATCACGCGCCTCAATCCCGCCTCATGGTTCGCCGACGCCGCCGGCGGTATCCTCTGGCTCGCCTTCAGCGAAAGCCCGCATGCGACCGTCATCCACGCAGCAGCCCGTGATCTCCACGGCCACGCCACGTTGATCCGCAAAGGCGCAGGTGCCACCGACGACGTCTTCCCGCCGCTTGACGCGGCAACGCACGCGCTGACAGCGCGCATCAAACGCGCCTTCGACCCCGCACGCACGCTCAACCCCGGCCGCATGTACAAAGATATCTGACGCGATGCGCACCAACTTCAACCCGGCGCAACTGGAAAACCCGCAACTCGCCGCCGCGGAAAAGCAGCTGCGCGCCTGCGTCCATTGCGGCATCTGCACGGCGACATGTCCGACCTATGTCTTGCTCGGCGACGAACTCGACGGCCCCCGCGGCCGCATCCAACTGATCCAGCACATGCTGGAAACCGACGCGACGCCCAGCGCCAAGGTTGTCACGCACATCGACCGCTGCCTGTCGTGCCTCGCCTGCGTCAGCGCTTGTCCGTCAGGCGTGAACTACCCGCGCCTCATCGACAAAGCCCGCGACCACATCGAACGCAAAGCAACGCGCCCGTGGCCCCGCCGCCTGCTGCGCGAGATGCTGGGCAGAGTCCTGCCGCGCCGCGACCTGCTGCGCCCGCTGCTCGCCCTAGGCCGCATCGGCGCGTCATTCGTGTGGCTGCTGCCCAACGCATTGCGTGCACCCGCACGCGTCGCCGCGCGCTTGCCGGCGCCGGAGCGCACGTCCGCCATCCCGCGCGTCTCGCGCCCGAACGGCAAACCGATCGGCCGCGTCGCGCTTCATCTAGGCTGCGTACAAGAAGTCATCGCCCCGCGCATCACCAGCGCCACCATCCGCGTCCTCGTGCGCCACGGCTACGAAGTGACGACGGTGGAAGGCACCGGCTGCTGCGGCGCACTCAACCACCACCTCGGTCAAACCACCGAAGCCCACCGCCACGCGAAGGCGCTCGTCGACGACATCACGCGCCAAGAGGGCGAAGAACCGTTCGACGCCATCGTCACGACAGCGTCGGGCTGCGGCAGCGTCATCCGCGACATCGGCTTCCAGCTCAACGACGAACGCGCTGCTGCCGTCGGCACGCGCACCCGCGACATCACCGACCTGCTGCGCGACGTGCCGCTGAAGACCGGGGGCAGGGCCCACCGCTCCGTCCGCGTCGCCTACCACGCCGCCTGCTCGCTGACGCACGGCATGAAGCAGGCCGCAGCCGCGCCGCAAATCCTGCGCGCGCTGGGCTTCGACGTCGTCGAACCGCGCGACACGCTCTGTTGCGGCTCGGCCGGCGTCTACAACGTGCTGGAGCCCGATATCGCCGACCGCCTGCAGGAGCGCAAAGCCGCAACGCTGATGGAAACGACGCCGAAATTCATCGCCACCGGAAACATCGGCTGCCTCACGCAAATCGCCTCCGCCGTGAACGTACCCGTCGTCCACCCAATCGAACTCATCGATTGGGCGACAGGCGGCTCTAGACCTTGAGCAGCTTCAAGATCCGCCGCGCCGCGCGTTGTCCGCTCGCATAGGCGCCGTGCACCGTCTGCACCGCCTTGCCGCCCTGCGCCTCACCCGCGAAGAAGATGCGCCCGCCCAGCGGCGTCTCCAGCGCCGCGCGCGCCTTCCACTGCCCAGGCAGCGCCGCCGCAAACGCACCGCGCGAAAACGGATTGCGGCCCCAATCCGTCACCAGCGCATTGCGCAATCCGGAATCGCCCTTCGACCCCAACAGCGCCCGCAACCGCTCACGCGCAAAGTCGATCACCGCACGCTCCGTCTGCGTCGAGAGCTCCCAAGCCAACGATCCACCGACATGACATACGGCAAGCGGCGCACCGAACGGACGCACATGGAACACATGCCCGCGCTCGTCGCTCGCCTGCGGGATGAGCATGGAATCCTGCGGGAACTTCAGCACCGGCGCATCCGGCGCAAAATGCAGGGCGATCTTCGCCAGCAATCCCATCTGCAAACCGTTGAACGCGCCAACCATCGCGGCATCAGGCGCCGGATCGAACGCAATCGCCTCACGCGCCAACACGCCCACCGAAGCGGTGACGATCGCCGCGCGTGTGAGAATCGTCCCGCGATCCGTCTCCACGGCAACGCCATCGCCCGACGCCACGAGCCGCCGCGCCACCGTATTCACCGCCACCGGCAACCCAAACCCGATGCGCGCGACCAAGGTGCCTAACCCCTGGCGCACCATCCGCCGCGTTTCATCCTCGTCGCGCTGGAACCAATCCTTCGCCGACAGCGTCGCCAAATCGACGCCCATATCCAGCGGCCCCACGGCAGCCGAAGCCGTCGCCGCCCACGCGCGAATGTCGTCGTCCAGCAGCATCGGCGCGATATCGCCCGCCGGCGTATCGTCAGGCTCCTCGCCTGCTGTCGCGATCGCGTCGCTGATGACGACAAGCGCCCGCTCATAGGCGGTGTTCGACGCCGTGGGTCGCGTCGACCCGCGCGCAAACGTCAACTCGCGCGTATCATGATCGCCCAGCTGAAACTCATACAGCTTAGCAAACCCAGTCAGTGGATTGCCGTCGCCGCCCTTCACCCACGCGGCGCCCCGATCGAACGGCACGCCGAACGTCGCGGTATCGGTAAAGCAGCGTCCGCCGATACGCGGGCTCGCCTCGATCAGCTGAACGCGCCGTCCGCCCGCGATCAGCACTTGCGCCGCGGCGATCCCTGCTGCCCCCGCGCCGACGATCACGACATCGGGATCGGAAACCGTGGCCGCGCCAGCAGCGCGCGCAAACGCCAGCGCCGCCGCAAATTGCGCGAAGTTCCGCCGGTTCATTTTCATTGCGAATGCCGCTTGGCCATGTGCCCCCGACCACATTAGCATGGGGCATGCGAACATTCTTCGTCTGGCTCGCGCTCAGCGTGGCACTTGTGGCTCCGGCCCAAGCCGACCAAACCGACAAACGCCTCGACCGCCTGTTTAACCAACTGGCGGCCGTGCGCACCGCGCCCGAGGCCTCTGCCCTCGAGGCGCAGATCATCGACATCTGGCTCAAGTCGGGCAGTGACACGGTTGACGTGCTGATGTCCCGCGCCGAAGCCGCGATGGCCGCGCAAGACGTGGCGACCGCCAAGAAACTTCTCGACGCCGTGGTCGAAATGAAACCCGACTACGCCGAAGTCTGGTACCGCCGCGCCGAACTTCTGCTGCTGATGGACAGCCAACAAGAAGCCGAAGCCGACCTCGCCAAGACGATCGAACTCGAAGCCCGTCACTTCAAGGCCTTGGCGATCGCCGGCCGCCTCGCCGAAGCCGCCGGCAACAAAGCCGCAGCCCTCGCCGCCTACCGCCGCGCTGCCTCGCTCAACCCCATGATGGAAGCAGCCGCCCGCCGCGCGATGCAGCTGCAAGAAGAAATCGACAGCAAACCGCCGCCGATTTAGCCGACAAATCCGCCCGTCTTGCCGCCGACGAAAGCGACGCGTAGCAAGTTCGTCGCGCCCGGCGTGCGCAGCGGAACGCCCGCGGTCACAACAAGCCGCTGGTTCAACTTCGCAAATCCCTCGCGAAACGCGATCTGACACGCGCGATCGACCATATCTTCGTTGTCGATCGCATCCTCCGTCACCACGCAGTGCAAGCCCCAAGCGATCGCAAGCTTGCGCCCCGTCGCCTCGATCGGCGTCAGCACGACAATCGGCACGCTCGGCCGCTCGCGCGACGCACGCAGCGCCGTCGACCCCGAACTCGTCCAGCACACGATAGCCGCAGCCTTGACGGTATGCGCAACCTGCCGCGACGCCGCGGTAATCGCATCGGCCGTCGTCGCCTCAGGCTCGGTCCGCTGCGCGTCGATGAAAGTCCGGTAGTGGTCGTCGCCCTCGATCGAACGCGCGATGCGGTCCATCATCTCGACCGCTTCGACAGGATACTTGCCCGAAGCCGATTCCGCCGACAGCATCACCGCATCCGCGCCGTCGAACACAGCGGTCGCAACGTCGGACACTTCCGCCCGCGTCGGCATCGGGCTCGAAATCATGGACTCAAGCATCTGCGTGGCAACCACGACCGGCTTACCCGCCGCGCGCGCCGCCCGGGTAATCTGCTTCTGCCGCCGCGGAACTTCCTCGATCGGCAACTCGACGCCCAGATCACCGCGCGCAACCATCACCGCGTCTGACAACTCGATGATCTCATCCAGCCGGTCCAACGCCGCCGGCTTCTCGATCTTCGACAGCACGCCCGCGCGCCCCGCCACGATCTTCCGCGCCTCCGCCACGTCTTCAGGCCGCTGCACGAACGACAGCGCAATCCAATCGACGCAGTGCTCCAGCGCGCGATCTAAGTCGGCGCGATCCTTCGGAGACAGCGCCGCAATCGGCAGCACGGCATCCGGCACGTTCACGCCCTTACGATCCGTCAGCCTCCCGCCGATCTCGACGCGCGCCGTCACGCTGTCCCCGGAAACCGTCTCGATGCGCAGCCGTAGCCGCCCGTCGTCGATCAGCAACTGTCCCCCGGGCTTCAGCACCGCGAAAATCTCTTTGTGCGGCAGGGTCAAATGATGCGCATCGCCCGGCGACGGATCGAGATCAATCGTCACCGTCGATCCAACGACGAGGTCGACACCGCCGCCCGCCATCGCGCCGACGCGCAGCTTAGGCCCCTGCAGGTCGGCCAGAATCCCGATCGGTCGCCCGATCTCGGCCTCGACCGCGCGAATGTTCGCGACGAGCGACGCCAGCATCGCGTGGTTCGTGTGGCTCATGTTGATGCGAAACACGTCCGCGCCCGCTTGGAACAGACGCTTGATCATTTCGGGTTCGCTCGACGCAGGCCCCAAGGTCGCGACGATCTTCACATTGCGGCGCCGGCGCATCTTACCTTCGCAGTGTTCTTGGTTTGAGAGACTTCAGTCGGAAAGATTCTGCACCCACGTCGTGTAGTCGCCGGTGTCGATTTCGAAGAACCCGGCCTGCCCATACCCACGCTTCGCGCAATTCCCGCGGCCCTTGATCGTAAAATTGTTGCGCGTCACGCAGAACATGCGATTGCCGTCCCACGCGCCGTCGACGCCCAGATGCACGCCGCGAAGATAGTAGTACCGCGCCTTCAGCGCTCCGCGCAAAATGTCCGTGCACCCCTTTGGTTCCACCCGCCACCAGCCCTCGCTGACCCATTTGCCGCCGCTCATATGACCAAGCGCGACGGCGAAGGGATGCTCGGTCTTGTTGCACACCTCAAATTTCGCCTGCGCGGTTGAGGCGCCAAGCGAAACGAACAACGCCAAAGCCAAAACAAGAACGCTGAAACGAGGCATCGAACGGGCGCAAATCCGTGAGGGCAGAATCACTGTGCGCGAGTCTCATCCCCCCTGCACGCCGCGTCAAACCGCGGGCGTGATCAAAATGGCGCGGAAATCGTTGACATTGGTGCGCGTGGGCCCCGTCACAACGGCTTGCCCGAGCGCCGCAAAGAACGCACCGGAATCATTCGCGGCCTGAAACGCCCGCAGATCCAACTGAAGCGCAGCCGCCCGAGAAAGCGTCTCCGGTCCAACCCAAGCCCCCGCAGCATCGTCGCTGCCGTCGATCCCATCCGTATCGGCAGCAATTGCCCAAATCCCCTCAGCGCCGTTCAAGGCCCGCGCCAGCGCCAGAACATATTCCCGGTTCGGCCCGCCACGCCCCTGACCCGAAACCGTCAACGTCAACTCTCCTCCCGACAACAAAACCAACGGCCGCGACGACGCGGGCGAATGAAGCGCAATCTCCGCATGCGCCAAAGCAACCGCCCGCGCATCGCCCTCAACGTTCACGCCCAGAACGCGCGTCTCAAACCCAAGCCGCTGCGCCTCATCCGCCGCCGCCGCAATCCCATCCGCCCCGCGCGCCACAATCTGCATCGCCGAAGACGCCAACCGCGCATCGCCTGGTTTGATCGACTCAAGCGCCGGATCGCTCAACACAACGTCAGCGGCACGCGGCAAACTGACCCCGTATTTCGCGAGGATCGCCCGCGCGTCCGCCTGCGTGGTCGGATCCCCAACCGTCGGTCCCGAAGCAATCACCGAGGCATCGTCACCCACCACATCCGAAATCGCGAGCGTCAACACCCGCGCCGGAAACGCCGCAGCCGCCAACCGCCCACCCTTGATCGCCGATAGATGCTTGCGCACGCAATTGATCTCATGAATCGAAGCGCTCGAGCGAATAAGCGCCCGCGTAATGTCTTGCTTCTCAGTCAGCGTCAGTGGCGCCAGCGGCACGCCGGTCAAAGCCGACCCGCCACCCGACAACAAAACCAAAACGAAATCGGCGGCTGTCAATCCGCGAACCAACTCAAGCAACCGCCGCGCCGCAACCTCACCGGCCGCATCCGGATAAGGATGCCCCGCCTCAACAACCTCAACGAACCGCGTGGCAGCGCCATGCCCATACCGCGTAACGACAAGCCCGGATAAAGGCGGCCCCCAGACATCCTCCACCGCAGCCGCCATCGCCGCCGCAGCCTTCCCCGCGCCGACAACGACAACCCGTCCCGCAGGCCGAACGGGCAGGGCAGGTCCGACGACGCGCGAAGGATGGCAAGCCGTGACGGCTGCATCGAACAAGCGGTGAAGAATCTCGGGAGCGTTCTGCATAAGCCGCGTTATGGCACGCCCCTCTCTCATCGTCATGGCCGGGCTTGACCCGGCCACCCAGTGGCCTCGCGTCTGCGCGGCCGGTGAAACTCATCTACCGCCGTCTACTCATTGATGGCTCAAGCGAGTCTTCAGCGCGCACGGACGTGCGCGCACTGGGTGGCCGGGTCAAGCCCGGCCATGACGAAGTTGAGTGCCGAGCGCGCCTCCAGCACGGAGTCTTCGTGCAACTTCGTGCCCTTGGTGCCTTCGTGGTGAGGCTGAAGCGACGCTCCACAAGCCGATCCAACGTGGCCTGGGACCACATGGCCCCTTCGCTGTGCCCTCTCCAATCACTACAGTCACTAAGCAAACCGGAACCCGCGCAATGCCCGCCTACGAGATCGTCAATCCAACCGCATCGCCGGATCTCATCTTCGTCTGCGACCACGCCTCGAACGCGGTACCCGAAGAGCACGGCTCGCTTGGCCTGGAAAAAAATCTCTTCGGCCTCCACATCGCCTACGACATCGGCGCCGCTGACGTCACCCGCGCCTTCGCGCAAGCCTTCAACGCACCCGCCATTCTCGGCGTCTACTCGCGCCTGCTCATCGATTTGAACCGCGGCGCAGACGATCCGACGCTGGTGATGAAACTCTCCGACGGCGCCATCATCCCCGGCAACGCCAAAGCCGATGGGAACGAAATCCGCACCCGCATCGCGGCCTACTACCAGCCCTACCACGACGCCATCGAAGCCCAGATCGCGCGCGCCAGGGCGGCGAACGTCAAACCCGTCCTCGTCTCGATCCACAGCTTCACGCCCGAATGGAAAGGCCGAAAGCGCCCCTGGCACATCGGCATCCTGTGGGACCACAAGGACGGCCGCCTCGCCCAACCGCTGCTCGACGCCCTGCGCGCCGAAGGCGACATCGTCGTCGGCGACAACGAACCCTACGCGGGAGAGCTTGAGGGCGACTGCATGGCCCAACACGCGCTCGCCCACGGCTTCGCCCATATCCTCATCGAGATCCGCCAAGACCTGATCGCCGATGCTGCAGGGGCGGCAAAATGGTCCGCACGCCTCACCCCCATATTGAGAACCGCCCTCGCGCGCCTACATTCGAGGCAACCCAGCGAGGATCAAATGAACGACGCCACCCGCAACGAAATCGAAGCCAAGGTCTTCCGCCGCCTTGTCGCGCACCTGCAGGGCCGCACCGACGTACAAAACATCGACCTCATGAATCTGGCCGGTTTCTGCCGCAACTGCCTCGGCGATTGGTACAAAGACGCCGCCGCCGAACATGGACACGACGTCACGAAAGAGGATGCCCGCGCCCGCGTCTATGGCATGCCCCAAGCCGGATGGAAGACGCGCTACCAGAAAGAGGCGTCAACGGAGCAAAAGGCGCAATTCGAGAAAGCCCACAAGAATCATGGCTAGCGCGACAGGCGAATCCAAGTTCGCGGCCAAACGCAACACCGCCGTGCCGGCAAAACAAAAAAATCCCACAAGAATCATTGCCGTTCGCGATTGATCGCGCGCGCGTGCCGAATTAGGTTTCGCGCCCTTCCGATGCGTTTATCGTCATTTTGAACCTGGGTTTCCCTCGCATGGCCAAAGCCAATTTCGCCAAGGATCAGTTGAAATCCCTCGTTGAGCGCGTTGAGCGCCTCGAAGAGGAAAAGACCGCGCTCGCGGGCGACATCCGCGAGGTCTACGCCGAAGCCAAAGGCAACGGCTTCGACACCAAAATCATGCGTCAGGTCGTGCGCATCCGGAAAATGGAATCGCATGAGCGCGAAGAACAAGACGCGCTCCTCGACCTCTATCTCTCGGCACTCGGTATGGCGAACTAAAGCCGGCTGAAGATCGCGTCGCACAGAACTTTCGAGCGCGGATCGCCCACCAGATCCGCGCCCATGCGGTTCATCGTATAGCCGATGCCGATCTTGGCGTCGGTGTCCGCACAACCGAACGACCCGCCCCAACCCGAATGCCCAAAGGCGCGCGGGTTCGGTCCATAGACGCCGATCCCGTTGGTTGCAAACCCCATCGCCCAATTCGGACTGAAGCCCAGCATCAAATCCGGCCGCGTGGTCTGCACCTCGGTCATGCGCGCAATCGTCTCGCGCGAGAGCAAACGCACGCCGTCGAGCGACCCGCCATCCGCCACCGCGCCATAAACCCGCGCCAGCCCTAACGCGGTCGCATGTCCGCTCGCCGCCGGCACTTGCGCGGCGCGCCACGCCCGCGAGTTCGGCCGCTCCGGCTCGACAGCAGGATTCGTGAGCGCCGCAATCGCTTCCGGCGGCAGATTGAGCGCCGCCATATCGACCTCGACCGAAGGCTTGATCATCTCTGCCACACGCGGCTCCAGCGCCGCGTCCAACCCAATGAAAACGTCCGCGTTAAGCGGCCCGGCAATCTCGCGCGCAACGAACGCGCCCGGCGACATCCCGCTCAACCGCCGAACCAATTCGCCGGCGAGAAACCCATACGTCATCGCATGATACGAGTTCTGCGTGCCCGGCGCCCACATCGGTGCTTGCCGCGCCAGCCGCGACGTCACGCGCTCCCAATCATAGAAATCCTCGACCGAGGTCGGTTCGCTAAAGCCCGGCAAGCCACCCTGATGCGACAGCAACTGCGCAACCGTGATCGCCCCTTTGCCGTTCGCCGCAAACTCAGGCCAGTGCTTCGCAACCGCATCCGCGTAAGAGAGCTTGCCGCGATCGACGAGCAACGCAACGGCGAGCGCCGTGATCCCTTTCGTCGTCGACCACACATTGATCAGCGTATCGCGCGTCCAAGCCCGCGCGCGCGCACCGTCGCGATACCCGCCCCACAAATCGACGACGCACCGCCCGCCGCGATAAACCGCAAGAGAGGCGCCAACATCCTCATACGCGTCGCCCCGCGAAAAATTCGAAGCGAAGGCGTCGCGCACATGCTCGAACCCCGGTGCGACGGTGCCTTCGATCGAAAGGGCAGGCGCATCCACCTTGCGCAGCGTCGAACCAGACATGCCTACCTCCGTCGCAAACCGCGTGTGAAAAGCTCCGTCGTCTCGTCGGCGAGTTGCCACGGCGAGCGCCGCTCATCCGGCTGATACCACTTAGGGATCCAAGCAAAGACGCCCGCGCCGAGCAGCGCCACGGTGTCGAGATCGCAGTCGCGATAACTCCCGTCCACGCGTCCCTGCCGCCCGAATCCTTCGAACGTCTGCTCGATGCCGAGCGCCCGTCGCGTAACGTCCGACCGCGCACGCGCCGGCAAAGCCTCAAGCCCCGGCTGCGGCATCAACGGCGCAAGCCCCGAAGCCTGCGCCTGCACGTTCAGATGCGTGCCGATCATGCCGCGCTCAAGCCCGCTCTTGCCCGCATGCGCCGCCGTCTCGGTGAAAGCCTCGAACAAATCGAACCCGCGCTTATAGCAATGCACCACAAGCTCAGTCTTATCGGCGAAGTAGTGATAGAGCGCGCCCTTCGTCGCCCCCAGCGTTTCGCAAATCTGATCCAGCGATGTGCCGTCGATGCCTTGCCGGTTGAACAGATGCGACGCCGTCATCGCAATCTGCTCGATCTTCATCGCCTGCGCATCGCGCCGGTCGAACACGTTCGCGGGCCGCAATCGGAACGTTTCGACGTTGATCGGACAACGCACCGAAACCGAAGGATCGCTCGCCAATCCCTGATCCAGCAGATCGCGCGTCGCCGCCGCCACGCGCCGCCGGAAATTGCGCGCCGTCTGCGCGGTACCGCCCAGCCAATCCGGCCACAACGGTGCCCAAGACACCAACCCCGTCACCGTCTGCGCGACGAGATAGGGATCGCACGCCCGAATGCTCTTGTCGGCAATCCCTTCGCTGACGAAACGCTGCAGCGCCTCCAGATTCCGCCGCTGCGCCTTCTCCACCATGGCGCGCGGCGAGCCGGTCAAATACGTGACCTCGCTCAGCACCGCTGCCGGCGGCCGCTCCGCATCCAGCGCACCCTCGACGTAAGCCAAAATACGCTGAAGCCCGTTGCGCCCGCTTTCGTAAGCCGCCTCGAGATCATCCGCCGTGATCTCGCACGACCGCAGATATGTCTGAAACACCAGATCGTCGCGATCGTCGACGTAGTAATAGAGCGCCGCCCGCGTCAGCTCGAGCTTCGTCGCGATATCGTTGAGCGCCGTCCCCGAAATCCCCCGCGCGTTGAACTGCAGAGCCGCCTCCCCCAGCACCGCATCGCGCTTCGACGCGCGCTTGGGAGCCAACACGGCGGGCGCGCCGGATTTAACCAGGCGGGGTCGGGCAGGCTTTCGACTCGTCGCTGTCATCAGAAAAACATACCGTACCGTCAAATCTGTTGACAAGTGCATTTGAACATGAGGAGATAAAAACATACCGGAGTGTCAAAAAGGCGGATGACCGCCGGGACGCCTCGGCCCAGGGGAAGGGGACGTCATGTTGGGTTCAAAGCGCCGGCTTGGCCGGATTGCGCGCTATTCCGTTTCGCATCTTGCGGTCGCGGCCGCTCTCGCCGCGACGCCGGCCTTCGCGCAAGACGCACCACCGCCCGCGAACGACGAGGTCGAAAAGGTCACCGTCACCGCGCAGAAGCGCAAACAGAACATCCTCGACGTCGGTCTCAACGTCTCCGTCGTCACAGGCTCCGACACCCGCGACCGCCGCGTCGAACAGATGCGCGACCTCACGGGCTCCATGTCGAACCTGGACGTGAAGGAACAAGTCCCCGGCGCCATGCCGGTCATCACCATCCGCGGCGTCGGCCTCGACGATTTCTCATCGACCAACAACCCGTCGGCCGGCGTCTACATCGACGAAGTCTTCCTAAGCTCGCTCGCGATGATGAGCTTCGACGTCTTCGACCTCGAACGCATCGAAGTGCTGAAAGGCCCGCAAGGCACGCTCTACGGCCGCAACTCGACCGCCGGCGCCATCAACGTCATCACCGCGAAGCCCAAAACCGACGCGTTCGACGCCTTCGCGTCCGCCGGCTACGGCAATTTCCAAACCTTCGACGCCGAAGGCATGCTGAACCTGCCGGTCAGCGACACCTTCGCCGTCCGCTTCGCCGGCAAGACGATCCAGCAAGGCGAAGGCTTCTGGTACAACCGCGTCATCGGCGACGACATCGGCCAACGCGACTTCATGGCCGGCCGCGCCCAAGCCGCCTGGACACCCAACGACACGCTCGATTTCAACCTCAAGATCGAAGGCCAACGCTCGCGCTCCGAAATGGGGCAGGGCGAATTCTTCGGCCTTCTCCCCAACGCCGCGTTCCCGACGGTGCCGTGCCCCGGCAATCCGCAATGCACGGACTTCTTCGGCTACTTCGACAGCGACGGCGATCCGTTCACCGGCGATTGGTCGGGCGACCATTTCTACGACATCGACCAATGGGGCGCGACCCTGCGCGCCGACGCCGACCTCGGCGGCGCGACGTTGACCTCCGTCACCGGCTACGCCTGGTTCGACCGCGCCTTCTACATCGACACCGACGGCACGCCCGCCCTTCAAACGGACTTCATCCAAACCGAAAACGTCAACCAAATCTCGCAAGAACTCCGCCTCGCAGGCTCGCAAGAAAACCTCGTCGACTGGCTCATCGGCGGCTTCCTCTCGCACGACCACGTGAAGGTCTACACGCCGGGCTTCCACCAGCATCTCTTCAACACCAACACCCTGACGCTGGCCGATCAGGAAACGGATTCCGCCGCAGCCTTCGCCCACGCCGAATGGCATCTCTCCGACAGCCTCAAATTCATCACCGGCCTGCGCTACACCTGGGAAGAAAAGAGCGACGTCGGCGGCACGATCGACCTCGTCCCCTTCGCCCCGGGCAGCGCACTGTCCGGCTGCGTCGCGACGTGTCAGATCGCCGCCGTCAACGAGACGATCACCGACCGCAACTGGTCCTGGAAAGTCGGCTTTGACTGGAAGACGGACGAAAACACGCTAATCTACATCAACGCGTCGCAAGGCGTGAAAAGCGGCGGCTTCTTCTCCGGCATCGCCACCTTCGACTTCCAACTCGCTCCCTACAAACCCGAACAGCTCATCGCCTACGAACTGGGTCTGAAGAAGCAATACCGCTCACTGCAATTCACCGGCAGCCTCTTCTATTACGACTACTCCGACGTCCAAACCTTCATCCGCGAAGACGTCCTCATCCCGGTCCAGCGCCTCGGCAACGTCGACGAAGCCACCATCTACGGCGCAGACCTCGACCTAACCTGGAAACCGCAAGACATCGAAGGCCTCACCATCGACGCGCGCTTAGGCCTGCTCCACAGCGAACTCGGCGCCTTCTCAACGGCGAACGGTCCGGTCCCCGAAGGCAACGAACTCCCGAACGCGCCCGAAATCACCTTCTCCGGCCGCGTGAAATACGACATCCCCGTCGGCGAAGCGCTCTTCCTCGGGCTCCAAGTCGGCGCGCACTATTCGGACGACGTGTTCAAGGACGCGATCAACGACCCCATCGTCACCGCAGACAGCTTCTGGACCTTCGACGCCGGCGCGTCGCTCTTCTCGACCAACGACGGTTGGGAGGCAAAACTCTGGGGCAAGAACCTCGGCGACGAACAACACGTCACCCAAGGTCTCAACGTCCTCGCCCTCGGCTACGGCAACCGCACCTACAGCGCCCCGCGCACCTACGGCATCACGATCAGCAAGCGCTTCGAGTAGCCGGCGCCACACCTGACACCAACGCCTGCTCGGGCGACGCGACGTTAAGCGCCCGAGCATCAACCGGCGTGATGCCGCGTCGCGGCGGCAGATTCTCCGGCAGCTTCACATTCCACGCGAGGCCCATCGCGCGCAGCAGCCGCACGAACTCCCATCCCAAATCGATTTGCCCCGGGTAAAGACCGTGCCGCGCCGAACTCGGGAAAGCGTGATGATTATTGTGCCAGCTCTCACCCATGGTCGGTATGGCCATGATCGGAACGTTGTGTGCCTGGACGACGGCGTCATCGACGATCCAGCTCTGCGGCCCTTGCGTATGCGCAAAATAAGAAATGCACCAATGCATCGTCGTGCAAGCCGCGACGCGCACGAACACGCCCCAAACCACCCACGGCCAACCGCCCAACGCAAACAGCACCAGCCCGATCGGCACCTGATGCAACATCCAGGTCCGATCGAGAAACCGATAGAACGGATCGTCGCCGATGCCAGGTCCCGGATCGAAGCCGGGCGGACGCGCCAGCACCAATCGGCCATGCAGATAGAACAACCCGTCCAGAACGAAGCCCCTCTTGTGGGCCAGGAAGGCGTGACAGTCGACCTGGCGCTGCGCCCAATCGCGCGTGTCGTGCAGCCGAATGGTCCACAGCGGCCCACCCATGCCGACCGCGGTGCCCAGCCAGACCATCACCCGCTCCAACCATTTCGGGCATTCGAAACTGCGATGGATGAGACGCCGGTGGAACCCGACCGAATGTCCCGCGCACAACGTGACCGCGCTCGTGACGAGAAACACCGCGAACGCATCCCAGCTGATCGTCAACGGCGCGAACACCAGCGCCGCGATCAACATTCCCCCGTTCCAAAGCGAGCGCGGCGCATCCCACACAATGCGCCCTTCGACCGGACTGGCCGTATCGAGCTGGGTCAGCGAATTGACGCGATACGGATCGGACGACGACGAGTTCGACATGCGCGCCTCCAAACGGCGTTGTCTCAAGACCTCTTGAACAAGCGGCTCGCGCTCGCGCCGAAACTGATGATTTGCCGCATCGCGCGCGACGACAGTATCTGCCGCGACGGATGAATGGCCTCAAGATCGCGGATCAACGAAAGCATGTCCGCCATCTTGTCTTTGGCTTGACCGGGCGTCGCGCCGTCGCTCTCGGCCTGCGCGACGCACGCTTTCATCAGAGCCAACGCTTCCGGCATCTCACGCTTGCGCCGCTCTTCAAGCCCGGTGACCAGCAATTCCCAAGGATCGTCGCCGACGACCCAGCCCGCCGCAGTGCGCTCGGCCATCTTCCAATCCGTCAAGTCGGTCAGCGCTGCGCCAACATCCTCGTCGCTCATCTGCAAAGCGCGAGCGACAACGTCGGCGGTTGTCGGCCCATCGGCGAGATAGAGAAACGCGTGCACGCGCGCGGTCGCACTGCGCAAACCCCACCGCGGTCCCAGTTCGGCAAAGTAATCGGCGAACTGCAACATCGCTGCCGTCGGAGATCCCGCATCGTGATCGGCGATCGATTCCCCGCGCTTCTTAGCGCGCGGCCCTGCGCTTCTTGCGGATCTTCTGGCAGAATCGTCCATGCCGTTTCCTAATTGGCAAGCTACACTGTTGCAAGCTCAAAGCGACTGCAGTGTCTGCGAGACAAATATGAATGCAGATCGAACCCTACGCGAAGCACAAACGCAGTTCCTGACCGCCAACGGGTTACCGGCCGATGGCGGCGAACAGGCGCGCACGTGGAACTGCCGCATCGGGCCCATCACGCTCACGCTTCCGAATTTCGAATGGCGCAAGCGCGCGATCGTTCGTCACGACCTGCATCACGTGATCACCGGTTACGAATGCGGCATCGTCGGAGAATTCGAGATGGCTGCCTGGGAATTTGCGGCCGGCCCGTTCGACCACGTCTGCGCAACCGCTTTCTGCCTGCCGCTGGTGACGATGGGCGCGGTCGTGGCGCCCCGCCGCACCTTTGCCGCCTTCATGCGAGGCCGCGACAGCGAGACGCTCTACGGGTCGCCGATAAGTGACGCGCTGCTGAACATGCCGCTGCAAGCCGCGCAGCGCCTCTTCGCGCCACTAGAGGTGCGGCCGGCGCGAGCCGCCGATCGCACCGCGTTCCTGATCCTGGCCACACAAGGCGCGGCGATTATGGCGTTCCCCGCCTTAGCCGGTTTGCTCGCCCTAGTCGTGCTCTAAGCGGAGATCGGCATGACGCGCGGCGCTTTCGCCGCCGTCTGGCCGTCGATCAGATGCGCGGCGACGTTCGCCAGATCCCGCGCGTCCCACAACGTCAGGCCGCAGCGCTCTTCGTGCTCCTTCATCTGCGGCGTGTCTTCGAACGAAGACGCCGCGCAGATCGCGATACCGGCGCCGTAAAACAACTTCGCGCCGGCGAGTTGGCGAACGTCATCGACGCTCGCCCGCCCGTGCCGCTTGCATTGCGCGACGACCGTGGTCGAACCGCCGCTCACGACGATGTCGGACGACTGACTGCCCGCCGGCGTCAACGACGCGGTTCCGTCCGGAAAGAATCCGAGGATCAAGTCCGCAACCGCCTGATCGAAATTCCCCGCTTCCAGCGTAGCCCAATACTGCGGATCAGTCTGCTGCTGACGCCACGGCAAAATATGCGTCTCGAACTGCGCCGCCGCGTGCTTGAACGCATCGCGCCGCGCCGCGGCCGCATGAAAGGCCGTCACGCGCTTCGCATGCGGCGTTGACGACAGCCAATACCCGGCGATCGCAACGACGCCGACCGCGAACAACAGAACGCGAAACACCGACGCGTCGATGATGCCGAACACCGTCATCGCCGCGCCGCCCAGGATGGCGATCGACGCGCCGGCAATGGTCGCAACGCCAAGCCGCGACAAACGCCGGCCCGAGGCGACAGACCCCGAACCGTCGAGTTCGAACTCGCTTAGCTGAAAATCGGATGCCTCCGGCTTCTTGCGCGCCCACAAGCCCGTCAACCCTGCCGCGGAAGGCGACGCCTGAGCATCGCCGAGAATGTCTGCTGCCACCGCGTCCCCCAACACGATTTATGGCGACAGCGAAGTTCGCAAGCCCATGCACAGTCAAGAAAAACCGGCGCACGCCCGCCGTTTGCAAGCGGTAAGGGAATTCGCTGGCAGGCGGTCCGCCAATTTCCGGGCACGCTGCCCAGCGCCAGGGCAGAACGGAACCGCCCAAGTCGCGGTCGTTTGTCAGCGCCAGACCGCTCTCAAAATGATAGCTGCTTTTCGGACAAAGACTTCCAAAGGACGAACCATGACGGACCAAGGCGACGCTTGGGAACAACGCCTGGCCGCGCTGTGGGCCACGCTCGACGACAACGATGACGCCGATTTCGTCGTCAAGATGGAAACGCTCGCCGCCGAGCGCGGCGCGGGCGACGCTGTCGCGCTTTTCGAACGCGCCGCCGCCAACGACTCGACCGGCCGCCCGCACTACGCCGTCCCGCTCTACCGCCAGGCGCTCGCCGCGGGCCTGCCCGGCGACCGCCGCCGCCGCGCCGTCATCCAATTGGCCAGCAGCCTGCGCAACGTCGACCAAGCCGCCGAAGCCGTCACGCTCCTCACCGCCGAACGCGACCGCACATCCGACCATCTCGACGACGCCGTCACGGCGTTCCTGGCGCTCGCCCTCACCGACGTCGGCCGCGAACGCGAAGCCGCCGCGATGACGCTCACCGCCCTCGCCCGCCACCTCCCACGTTACAACCGCTCGCTCACGAACTACGCCAAGGCGATCAAGCCGAAAGCCGACGCACCGCAGAAGTAGGAGCTACACAGCAGACGTGGTTATTCCTCGAACGACGGCTCTTCGATCGGCGGCGCTTCGTGGGCCGACGACGGCCGAAGCTCGACGTTCTCGATCTCGGTCACCTGGTCCTGAACCGCGCGATAGACGTCTTGCACGCACGTCTGCATGCCGCCGCTCGGATCGAGGAGCGTCTTCTGGCGCGCTTTGCATCGGCTCATGTCGATGCCGGCGCGTTCCGCACCGGTAACATAGTCGTCCTTGATCGACCCCAACACGATGGAAGGGCCGGCCGCGACGAACCAACCGAGCGCCGCGCCGGTCACCACGACGGCGCCAAGAACAATCCGAAACATCATGGCTTATGCAGCTCCACGTTCGTCGTCGAGGCCCATCTCACGCAGCTTGCGATAGAGCGTCGACCGCCCGATGCCCAGCCGCCGCGCGACTTCCGACATGTGCCCTTCGTACTTCTCGATCGCAAAGCGGATAAGTTCGTGCTCGATCTCTTCCAATTTGCGCAGATGCCCGTCAATGCCCATGACGTTCACGCCTTCCGCACGCGCACCGGCAACCGCCTCATGCGCAAGCGGCGCGGATGGCGTCGCCGCCACATAACGCTTCGCGGCCTGACCGACGAAGCTGTCTTCGTCGTGGCTCGCCTTCACCGTGATTCCCAGCAGGCTGGCGATCTGCGGAAAATCTCCGGGATGCAAACATTCGCCGTCGCACATCACGACCGCCCGGAACACGGCGTTCTCAAGCTGACGAATATTGCCCGGCCAGTTATAGCTCGCGAGCATCTCAAGCGCCGCGGGTTCGATGCCCACGATCTTCTTGTTCTCTTCAACCGCAAAGCGGCGGATGAAATGCGCCACCAGCGCCGGCACGTCTTCGCGGCGATCGCGCAGGGGCGGCAACTGAATCGGAAACACGTTGAGGCGATAGAACAAATCCTCGCGGAATTTGCCCTCTGTCACCTGCTGCTGAAGATTGCGGTTCGTCGCCGACACCAAACGAATGTCCACCTTCACCGGCCGCTTGGCGCCGACCGGATCGACTTCGCCTTCCTGAATCGCGCGCAGCAACTTCACCTGCATGTCGAGGCGCAGCTCGCCGATCTCGTCGAGGAACAGCGTACCGCCGTTCGCCTCTTGAAACTTGCCGATATGCTTGTCGACCGCGCCCGTGAACGAGCCCTTCTCGTGCCCGAACAGAATGCTCTCGATCAGCGTCTCCGGAATCGCGCCACAGTTCACCGCAACGAACGGCTTGCCGGCGCGATCCGACCCGCCCTGAATGGCGCGCGCCAGAACTTCCTTGCCGACGCCGCTCTCGCCCTCGATCAAAATCGGAATGTTCGACTGCGCCGCACGCTCCGCCATGCGAAGCACCGACCGCATCGCCGGGCTCTCGGCGATCAGATCGCCGAACGACAAACGATTGTCGTTGGTCTTCTTCAGACGCTGGATCTCACCGGTCAGCGCCTTCACCTTCAGCGCGTTCTGGATCGACACCTGCAAACGCTCCGGCGAGGCCGGCTTCACCAGAAAGTCGTCGGCGCCGGCGCGCATCGCGCCCACAGCCGTATCGACGCCGCCTTGCGCGGTCAGCACGATGACGGGTAGGGCAGGGTGCGTCGGCCGCAGCTGCGCCAGCACGCCAAGCCCGTCCATCCCTGGCATAACGAGATCGAGCAGCAACAGCCCGATCGACGCGCCCTTGGGCGAATTCAACGTGTCCAAAGCCTCTTGGCCCGACGCCGCGGTGATGGTCTGGAATCCGCACTTCTCGGCCTGCGCCTGAAGCAGCCGGCGCTGGGTCGGATCGTCGTCGACAACAAGTATCGTGTGCGCCATAGGGCCCTCAGATGGAGCGGGGCGAGAAGTCGTCCCGAAACCGGCCGCCACAGTGCGGGGTGCGCGGTAAAAGCCGCGTTTAAGTTGTCTCAGCTTGGGTCGAATTCGGCAGAAATTAGCGCTTCGTTAAACTCTCGTGTGTTCGGCGCGCTACACTCTCCGCGATTCCGAAGCTTAACAGCCACAACGTCTTGAAAGTGGCAGGGGTTAATGGAAAGTTTAGCTCGCTTTTCTGTTGTCCGGCTCGCGGGGGTTGCTCTGCTAAGTGAGCGAGCGAATGGGGGAACTGGAAAGTTCATCGAGGGGGTGAAGCGCGGCGTGCTAGGTCCTACGGACTGGGCACGCCGCTGCTGTTTTCTGGCCCTCGCAACCCTGTTTCTGACCAATTGCGCCAGCGTCTCCGACACCTTCGACGTCGGCCCGTTCATGCGCGAACAGATCACCGGCGATACCTGGCGTTCTTGTCTAGCGCGCGAGTACCAAACCCAGGCCCGTGTCCAACTCCGCGCCGGCCGCCACTGGGACGAAGCGACGACCCTGGCCGCCAAAGGCCGCGACGCCCTCGCCGGCGTCGACGTCACACCTGAGCCCCCACCGCCGGTTCTGATCCAAGAACGCGCCAAACTCGACGCCGCGCTCGCCAACCGAACCCAAAGACCCTGCGAGTGCGCCAAGGCCCAAGCCCGCTACGACGGCATGACCGAAGCCGTGTCGCGAAAAATGGACACCACGCCGCACGCCAAATTATTCGAGGAAGCGCTCAGCGCATGCCATATGAGTTGAGGCGTCATGACCGACGAACGCAACTCACTGACACGCCGCCTGAAGCGCTATGCCGATGTCACGTCGGCTGTGGGCGGCGCCGCCGCGCGCATGGCGGGCAACCGTATCATGGGCCGCGAGCGCGACACGCGCAGCGAAGCCGCTGACCTCAAGGCTGCGCTAGGCAATCTCAAAGGCCCGCTGATGAAGGTGGCGCAGATGCTGGCATCAGTGCCGGATGCGTTGCCCGCCGACTTCGCCGTCGAACTCGCGACGCTCCAGACGCAAGCCCCGCCGATGGGCTGGCCCTTCGTCCGCCGCCGCATGATCGCGGAACTGGGCGCGGATTGGGAAAAGCGCTTCAAAACTTTCGAACGCGACGCCGCCGCCGCCGCCTCGCTCGGCCAAGTCCACCGCGCAACCGACAAAAAGGGCCGCGCGCTCGCCTGCAAACTCCAATACGCAGACATGGCCTCCGCCGTCGAAGCCGATCTCGCGCAGCTGAAGCTCATCTTCGCCGTCTACCGCCGCATGGATCGCGCCATCGACCCCTCGGAAATCGCAGAAGAAGTCGGCGCGCGCCTGCGCGAAGAACTCGACTACCGCAGAGAGGCCGCGCACATCGCCCTCTACCGCGACATGCTGAAAGACATCCCGCAAATCCACGTGCCCGAAGTCTTCCACGACCTCTCGACCGAACGCCTGCTGACGATGAGCTGGGAAGAGGGCCGCCCCATCCTTGAGTTCAAGAACCGCCCGCTCGCCGACCGCAACAAACTCGCAACGCTGTTGTTTCGCGCCTGGTGGCACCCCTTCAGCCGCTTCGCCACCATCCACGGCGACCCGCATCTCGGCAATTACCAAGTGCGCGAGAATCTGGATCTGAATCTGCTCGACTACGGCTGCATCCGCACCTTCAAGCCGAAATTCGTCGGCGGCGTCATCGACCTCTACCGCGCCCTCGAACGCAACGAACCGGACCTCGCCGTCCACGCCTACGAAACCTGGGGCTTTAACGGCCTGAAGAAAGAAGTGATCGAAACCCTGAACATCTGGGCCCGCTTCATCTACGCGCCGATGCTCGACAACCGCGTACGCACGGTGGCGAACGGCGTCGAACCCTCAGCCTACGGACGAAAGGAAGCGTTCGAGGTCCACAAACGCCTCAGCCAACTCGGCCCCGTTAAACCGCCGCGCGAATTCGTCTTCATGGACCGCGCCGCCATCGGCCTCGGCGCCGTCTTCTTGCATCTCGCCGCCGAACTCAACTTCCACAAGCTCTTCAACGAAGAGATCGAAGGCTTCTCGCTGGCGGAAGTGGGCAAGCGCCAGAAGACGGCCTTCGCGGCGGCTAAGGTCCCGCTTCCTTAATTCCGGTAAAACAACCTCGCACAAATCTGAGCGAGAACTGATCCGGTTCCTTAAAGGCCCGCGCGCATACTTGATTCAACGAATCAACGCGCCGGAGTGGTTTTCATGCTCAAGGTCATCGGCATCGCATCCCTCCTGGCGACCGCACTCGGCGGTTGGGCCATTGCCGAAACGGCGAACCCTTGCGATGCCCGCGTCAGCCAACTCCAGGCGTCGTATGAACAAAAGACCGGCGATTTCGGCTACGGCGAGATGATGTCCGGCCTCAGAAACGCCGAAAGCTATTGCGACATCGGTGATGAGCGCATGGCTCAAAACGTCCTCGACCTGCTCGCCCAAAGCTGCCGCAACGAAGGCGGTTGCGCCTAGCAAGCACGATGACCGCGCGCTAGGAATGGCGCCGGTCATGACCAAGCCAGCCCCCACCGACTATTGGACGTTCTTCGCCGGCGAAGCCAAACGCGGCCACTCGCCGCTTTACGAACGCCTGGCGCTCGGCATCCGCGACGACGAGAAACTCCGCGGCCTCGCGGCGCGCGTCAAGCCGGGTCAACCGCAAGCCAACCTCATCCTCGCCGCCGCGCATTATCTCCTGCTCGAAGACGCCGATCATCCGTTGGCGGATCATTATCCAAGCGTCCGCCACCCCGCGAAACGCGCGGGCGATCCCGTCCCGCTGTTCCGTGACTTCTGCCTCGCGCACGAAGCCGCACTCCTGCGCCTGATCGAAAACCGCGTCACCAACACGAACGAAGTCGCCCGGTCGACCTCGCTCTATCCCGCCTTCGACTTCATCGCGCGCGAAACGAAAGAGCCGCTGCACCTGATCGAGATCGGCCCCTCCGCCGGCTTCAACCTCAATTGGGACCGTTACAAATACATCTATCGCGCCGAGCAAGACGCAGTCGCACGCGGCCCGGCAGACGCAAACCTCGTCCTCGAAGCGAAGCTGCGCACCGCAGACCTGCCGCCGCTCGCCGAAGCGCTGCCGCGCGTGGCAAGCCGCGTCGGTCTCGAACTGAACCCCGTCGACCTGTCGAGCGCCGAAGATCGTTTGTGGCTGAAGGCGCTGATCTGGCCCGAACTCACCGCGCGCTTCCAACGCCTCGACGCCGCCATCGAAACCGCTCGTGCGCATCCGCCACACGTCGTGATCGGCGACGCCCTCGCCAATCTTGCCGACGTCGGGAGCAGCACACCGCGCGACGGAGCGCTCGTCGTCTATCACAGCCACGTCACCTATCAGTTCAGCGAGGACATGCGCCGCCGCCTCGACACCATCATCAAATCGCTCTCGCTGGCGCGTCCGATTTATCGCGTTTCGATCGAATGGGACGGAAACAGCGACTACCCCATCAAGGTCGAACGCTACGAAAACAGCGCGCCGCAGGCCCGCACCATCGCCCTATGCGACCCGCATGGCGCTTGGCTAGAGTGGCGCGGCTGAACCGCAGAGCCCCGATGACCGACGACCTCCTCGAAGAATACGCGCCCGAAATCCCTGAGGGCTACGAGCGCATGAATTGGTTTCAAGGCTTCGGCCGCCAAATCGGCCCGCTCTACGAACGCATCAACGCGGACAAGACCTACACCCGCGCCTTCCTGGTGACCGAGGCCCACACCAACGGCATGAAGAATTGCCACGGCGGCATGCTGATGGCCTTCGCCGATATGGCGCTGGGCCACGCGATCTCGCTCGAAGAAAATCGCTATTGGGTGACGGTGCGCATGGTGACCGACTTCATCGACGCCGCGCAGATCGGCGACTGGATCGAAGGCACGGGCCACATCGCCGGTCGCGACGACGACATCTACACCGTGACAGGCCGCATCTGGTGCGGCGAGCGCACGGTGATGACCGCGACCGGCATCTTCAAAGCACTGGGCCAACGCCCCCCGAAGCGAAAGCCCGCCACCGCATGACCACGACTCCAACGCCGGGCCCGCTCGGCCGCTTCAACGGCGAGCCCGTGCCTGCCCCTGCGTGGTTCGAACACGCCGTCGCGACACCGGCCGAAAGCGCCTTCGTCGAAGTCGCAAACGCACGCATTCATTACCTGCGCTGGGGCGACCGCAAACGCCCGGGCCTCCTGCTCGTCCACGGCAACGGCGCGCACGCCTATTGGTGGAGCTACATCGCCCCGTTCCTCGCGCGCGAATACAATGTCGCCGCGATCGACATGTCCGGCATGGGCGATTCCGATAAGCGCCCACAATACAAGATGGATTACTACGTTGAGGAACAGCTCGCCGTTCTGCGCGATGCCGGCATGTTCGACAACGCCGAGCCGCCGGTCATCGTCGCGCATTCCTTCGGCGGCTTCGTCACCATCCTGACCGGCGCGCTCCACGGCGACAAACTCGCAGGCACCGTGATCGTCGACTCACCCGTGAACCCACCCGAACGCGGCGAACAAGGCCCGCCGCATCGCGAAATGCGGCCACACCGCATCTATCCCTCGCTGACCGAGGCGCTCGCCCGCTTCCGCCTCGCCCCGGAGCAGCCGTGCGAGAACGACTACGTCGTCGACTTCATCGCCCGCAAATCGCTGAAGCAAGTCGACGGCGGCTGGACCTGGAAATTCGACCCGGCGATCTGGACCCGCTTCTCGATCGGCGACACGGCCGAACGCCTGCGCGCCACCAAGTGCCGCATCGCCATCATGCGCGGCGAGATGTCCGTCCTGCTCCCCGCCGAAGTCGGCGACTACATGTTCAACTTGCTGGGCCGCGCCGCCCCGGTCATCGAAATCCCCCAAGCCCGCCACCACGTCATGCTCGACCAACCGCTCGCCTTCGTCGCGGCCTTGCGCGCGCTCCTCGCCGACTGGAACCACTCCGTCCCAACGCGGCGCATCTGAAAGACAAGAAATGAAACCGCTTCTCGCGTTCTGCGCCCTCGTCGCGCTCGCCTTTACAACGCCCATCGCAAACGCCGACGCCGCGCTCCAAACCTTCCTAGAACAAACGCTCGCCGCCGCGCGCGACAAGAACCATCTCCCCGCCGTCGCCGCGGTCGTGCAGATCAACGGCAAGCTCGAGGCAGAAGCAGCACTCGGCATCCGCGCCGAAGGCCACCCCGAACGCGTCACGACGAACGACCGCTGGCACATCGGCTCCGACACCAAAGCCTTCACGGCAACGCTAATCGCACGTCTCGTCGAACAAGGCGTGATGAAATTCGACGACACGCTCGCCGCCTCGTTCCCGGCATTCGCGAAGGACATTAACCCCGCCTACCGCAACATCACGATCACGCAGCTGCTGAGCCACACGGCCGGTCTCCCTTCGCTCACCGACAACAAAGACCTGCCGCCCTTCATCGCGGTGATAAAAACCGCGCCCGACGTCAAAGGCCAACGCGCCGCGATCGCGCGCAAATATCTAACGATGCCACCGGCATCGAAGGCCGGCGAATTCGAATACTCGAACCTCGGCTTCATCATTGCCGGCGCCATCGCCGAAGCGCGCACCGGCAAAGCCTGGGAAGACCTCATCCGCGAACAAATCTTTACGCCGCTCGGCATCAAGAACGCAGGCTTCGGCGCTCCCGGCACCTCCGCAACCTTCGACCAACCCCGCGGCCACGCCGAGCAAGCCGGCAAACTCGTCCCCCTCGATCCAACGCAAGACGCCGACAACCCGCCGGCCTTAGGCCCGGCAGGCACGATCAATATCGCGCTGAAAGACTGGCTGCTCTTCGCCCAAGACCAACTCGACGGCGTTCACGGCCACGGCAAACTGTTGAAGCCGGAAACCTACCGCAAGCTCCACACGCCCGTGACCGGCAACTACGCCCTCGGCTGGGGCGCCAAACTCGGCGCCACCGGCATCCCCGAAATCATCACCCACTCCGGCAGCAACGGCTACTGGCTCGCCGACATCCGCATCCTCCCCAAACACGACATGATCTTCCTCACCGTCACCAACGCCGGCAACGAAGCCGCCAACGAACTGATCAAAGACGTCGGCACGCCCCTAAAGGACCGCTTGAAGCCATTGGATTAGCCAACGGCGTCGCTGCCCTCATAAATTAACGGGCGTGGATCACCGCAAAAGCGCGGCAAAACTGCGGTTGCCGGGGCGATTTCCGTTGCTATAGTCCCGCCCGACCGGCGAGTTCTCGCCATTCCGTCAAATCCCGTAGTTGATCACGAGGCAGTTCGATGGCCAGCGCGCCGCACACGTACCAAAAAGGCAAAATGGACCTCAGCGAGCACCAGGCGACGTTCGGCCTGTTCTGGTGGTGGACAAAGGTCAGCATCATCGGCTTGGTCATCCTGATGGCCTTGATGGCCTACTTCCTGACCTAACGAACGCTGTCATCGCGCAAAGCCTCCTCCAACCGGCACAGGTCCTATGAAAGTCGGCATCCCCAAGGAACGGCGCGCGAACGAATCGCGTGTCGCCGCAACGCCTGAGTCCGTGAAAAAGCTGAAGGGCCTGGGCCTCGACGTCGTGGTGGAATCGGGCGCCGGCGCGCCCTCGCACTTCGCCGATCAAGACTACGCCGCCGCCGGCGCCGAAATCGGAACGCAAGCCGCGGCGCTCGGCGCCGACATCGTACTGAAGGTCATGCGCCCGACGGACGAAGAACTGCCGCAACTGAAGCGCGGCGCGATGCTCGCCGCCATCCTCGCGCCCTACGCCGACAAATCCGCTGCCGCGAAATACGCGACCGCAGGCGTGAACACCTTCGCGATGGAATTCATGCCGCGCATCACGCGCGCACAGTCGATGGACGTTCTGTCGTCGCAATCGAACCTCGCCGGCTACAAAGCGGTGATCGACGCGGCCGCCGCCTACGGCCGCGCCTTCCCGATGATGATGACGGCGGCCGGCACCATCGCCCCGGCGCGCGCCTTCATCATGGGCGTGGGGGTCGCAGGGCTCCAGGCCATCGCGACGGCAAAGCGCCTCGGCGCCATCGTGTCGGCCACCGACGTGCGCGCCGCGACCAAGGAACAAGTGCAGTCGCTCGGCGGCACCTTCGTCATGGTCGAGGACGAAGAATCCAAGCAAGCCGAAACCTCCGGCGGCTACGCCAAGGAAATGAGCGCCGCTTATAAGCAGAAGCAGGCCGCCCTGATCGCTGAGACGATCAAGAAACAAGACATCGTCATCACCACCGCCCTCATTCCCGGCCGCCCCGCGCCGGTGCTGGTCACGGAAGAGATGGTGCGCTCCATGAAGCCCGGTTCCATCATCGTCGACCTGGCGGCGGAGCAGGGCGGCAACTGCCCGCTGACGAAACCCGGCGAGACGATCCAAGTGAACGGCGTAACGATCATCGGCACGCTGAACCTCGCGGGCCGCCTCTCGGCCGACGCGTCGTCGCTTTACTCGCGCAATCTGTTCAACTTCCTGGCACCCCTGATCGACAAGACGACCAAGGCCCTGAAGATCGACTGGAACGACGAAATCATCAAAGGCACCTGCCTGACGCGCGACGGCGAAGTCGTCCACGCCTCGGTCAAAGCGGCCTGACGGAGAAAACCCATGGACGTGATGGATCCTGCGGCAGTCGACACGGCGTTCTTCATCTTCCGCCTGTCGATCTTCGTACTCGCGATCTTCGTCGGCTACTACGTGGTGTGGAGCGTCACGCCCGCGTTGCACACGCCGCTAATGTCGGTCACCAACGCCATCTCCTCCGTCATCATCGTTGGCGCGCTGCTCGCGGTCGGCGTCGATCTCATCGCGGCGGGCGACGGCGGCTGGGCCGCAAAAATCTTCGGCGTCATTGCCGTCGCCTTGGCCAGCGTCAACATCTTCGGCGGCTTCCTGGTCACGCAGCGCATGCTCGCGATGTACCGCAAGAAAGAAAAGAAGTGACCGACAACGTCGTCACCATGTACGACGCGATCGCAGCCGGCCTTGCCGTTCTGGCGCTCGGCGAAGTCGTGGCCGCACGCTTCTTCGACAGCCAAGACCACGCACAAAGCAAACTCATCGCTTCGCTCCTGCTCTGGGAAGGCGTCGCGATGCTAGCCTGCGCGGCCGTCGTCTACATCCGCCAGGACTTCGACGTGTCAACGATCGTCAGCATCGTCGCCATCTGGATGGCGGGCGCCGGCGTCGGCCTCCTCCGCGCCGGCATATTCGACGCCCCCCGGGAATGAGAACCCTTAGCCCAAGGCCAAACTGACGATGGACGCCAACCTCGCCGCACTTCTCTATCTCGTCTCGGGCGTGCTGTTCATTCTTGCCCTGCGCGGACTGTCGAACCCGGAATCGTCCCGCCGTGGCAACAACCTCGGCATGATCGGTATGGCGATCGCGGTCGCGACGACGCTCGCCGTGTCCGCGCCTGCCGACGCCATGACCTGGGGCTTGATCCTGCTCGGCGTCGCCGTCGGCGGCTCGATCGGCGCGATCACCGCGCGCCGCATTGCCATGACGCAGATGCCGCAACTCGTGGCCGCGTTCCACAGCCTCGTCGGTCTCGCAGCCGTCTTCGTTGCCGCGGCCGCGCTCTACGCGCCGCTCGCCTTCGGCATCGGCGAACCCGGCAACATCCACATGCAGTCGCTGATCGAAATGTCGATCGGCGTCGCCATCGGCGCGATCACGTTCTCGGGCTCGATCATCGCCTTCGCCAAGCTCAACGGAAACATGTCCGGCGCGCCCATCATCCTGCCTGCGCGCCACGTCCTCAACATCGCGATCTTCGGCGCCATCATTGCGCTGATCGTCCTGTTGGTGATGGGCCACGGCGCCGACACCTGGGCCTTCTGGGCGATCACAGCGCTCGCCATCATCCTCGGCGTCACACTCATCATCCCCATCGGCGGCGCAGACATGCCCGTCGTCGTCTCGATGCTGAATTCGTATTCGGGATGGGCAGCGGCCGGCATCGGCTTCACGCTGGAGAACTCGGCGCTCATCATCACCGGCGCGCTCGTCGGCTCATCCGGCGCGATCCTCAGCTATATCATGTGCAAGGGGATGAACCGCTCCTTCATCTCGGTCATCCTCGGTGGCTTCGGCGGCGAAGTCGCGCACGCCGCCGGCAAAACCGAAACGCGCCCCGTAAAGTTGGGCTCGGCCGAAGACGCAGCCTTCATCATGAAGAACGCCTCGTCCGTGATCGTGGTCCCCGGCTACGGCATGGCCGTCGCGCAGGCGCAACACGCGCTCCACGAAATGGCGAACAAACTGAAGAAGGAAGGCGTGAAGATTTCCTACGCCATCCACCCGGTCGCGGGCCGCATGCCCGGCCACATGAATGTGCTGCTCGCCGAAGCCAACGTCCCCTACGACGAAGTCTTCGAACTCGACGACATCAACAGCCAATTCGCCACCGCCGACGTCGCCTACGTCATCGGCGCGAACGACGTGACAAACCCGTCCGCGAAAACCGATCCGAAGTCGCCGATCTACGGCATGCCCATCCTCGACGTCGAAAAGGCCAAGACGGTGCTCTTTATCAAGCGCGGCATGGGCTCCGGCTACGCCGGCGTTGAAAACGAACTCTTCTTCCGCGACAACACCATGATGCTCTTCGGCGACGCGAAGAAGATGACGGAAGAAATCGTCAAGGCGCTCGGATGACCGTGCAGATTCGCGACCTCGACCTGGCTCGCGACAAGCCCGCGCTTCTGCGCTTCATCCTCGGCTCAAATATCTACGAAGCCCAATTCGAATCTGACCGCCGCCTCGACAAGGCCTGCCCCGAAGAATTCCTGCCCGTACTGCTCGATCGCGCGAAGACAAGGCGGGGCCACATCTTCGTCGCCGAAGAGGCGGGCGAGCCCATCGGCTGGGCGGTCTGCTACGTCAACGAACACGACGTCTACGTACGGCCCGAAGAGCGGCCCTATGGCTACGTCTCCGAACTCTTCGTCGACGAAGCCGCCCGCGGCCGTCATGTCGGCCGAAAGTTACTGAATGCTTGCGAGGATTATTTCCGAACTCTGAACGTGAGGACCGTCCTGATCGGCGCGCTCAGCGCCAATACCCGCGCCGTGAACGCGTACAAGGCGGCGGGGTATGCTGATTACGATGTTAACCTCCGCAAGGTACTGTAGGACCGCATTCTCAAGGCTGACACCGCCCGGCGGATTGGCTAGAGAGTGCCAACGAAAGCCGCTTCGAAGGAACCTGAAGATGAAGATGCGTCGCTTCCTGATCGCGCCCGCACTCGCGGGAATTCTGCTCGTCTCCACCTCGTGCTCGAACCCGTTCGCGCCGACGGCGACATCGGAAGAAGCGGCCGCGACCGTCGCGCCCGAAGTCAAAACGGCGGTTGAAGAATTCCTCGGCAAATACAACGCCCACGAAGCCGAAGGCGCCGGTGAATACCTGGCCGACGATCCGGGTTTCCAGTGGCTCGAAGACGGCCGCGCCGTCTATGAAACGCGCGCCGCCGCCATTGCAGGCTTCACGTCGTTCTTCTCCGGCTTCGGCAGTTCGCGCTTGGAAGCTTATGACATCAAGGTCGTGATGCTGGCCGACGAAGCCGCCGTCGCCACCTTCCGCTACGCCCAAACGATCGCGGCGGGCGGCCAAGCCGCACTGAAAGGCGAGGGCACGATGACGCTCGCGCTGACCCAGCGCGACGGCTCCTGGAAGATCCTCGTCGCTCACAAGAGCGCGAGCGCGTTCCCCCGCTAACCAAGGCCCAAGGCCACACCTCAAGGCCCCGCAACACCCTGTCTTTTCCTGGTGTTGATCTTGCACCGCGCCGCATGGTTCTGTGCGGCCGGGGTAAGTGGGGCATATGGGGGACGCAGTCCTCGAGTTATCGGGCGTAACAAAACGGTACGGCGACTTCCTCGCCGTCGACCGCGTAACCTTTACTGCGCCCAAGGGTAAGATTTTGGGCCTATTGGGCCCCAACGGCGCCGGCAAGACCTCGACCCTGCGCATGATCCTCGGCATCACGCCGCCGACCGACGGCAAGGTCGAAGTCTTCGGCCGCCCGCCCGGCCGCAGCGTTCAGCGCCGCATCGGTTACCTCCCCGAAGAACGCGGCCTTTACCGCCGCATGACCGCTTTCGACACCGTCGTCTACTTCGCAAAGCTGAAGGGGCTCTGGGGCGGCAAAGCACGCCAGCGTGCGCACGACCTGCTCGAAGAACTGGGCCTGGGCCACGTCAAGGACCGCAAGATCGAAGCCTTGTCGAAAGGCATGGCGCAAAAGGTTCAGCTCATCACCGCGATCGCGCACGAACCCGAACTCGTCATCCTCGACGAACCGTTCTCCGGTCTCGACCCGATCAACCAGAACGAACTCGAAGCCGCGATCCGAAGGCTCGCCGACGGCGGCACGACGGTGTTGTTCTCGACCCACACGATGAGCCACGCGGAACGCCTCTGCGACCGCTTCGTCATTCTCGTCAAAGGCCGCAAAGCCTTCGACGGCACGCTGAACGAAGCGCGCGCCGCCATCCCGCGCACGGTCAAACTGGAATCCCCCAACGACTTGAGCTTCCTACGCGGCGTCAAAGGCGTGACCAATGTCGTGCCGCCCGCCGAAGGCTCAACGCACTGGGACATCATCTTGGCCCCCGGCGCCGACCCGCAGGCCGTTCTCGCCGCATGCTTTGAGCACAACGTCAAACTCACGCTCTTCGACACCTCGCCGCCGACACTGCACGAAGTATTCGTCACGCTGGCCGGCGGCGACGCGGGAGATGCCGAGCCATGAGACAAGTCTGGCTCATCGCCTGGCGCGGCTTCGTTCAGCACGCAACCTCGCGCGCGTTCCTGTTCGGCCTGCTGCTGCTGCCGGTCTACATGCTGATCGGCGGCATCTTGCCGACCGCCTCGACCTCGCAGCTTGCAGCGTTGGGCGGCCCGATCCGCCACTTCGCCGTCATCGACAAGACCGGCGTCATGATCCCCGCGATCGACGCCGCGCTCGACCGCGACATCACCGCGCGCGGCCTGCTTTCGCTCACCGCCTACGCGGAAGAGAATGCCGACGAAGACCGCCTGCGCAAAGAAAACCCGGACCTCGCGCGCCTGCTCCTCGACGGCGACATCGACAGCACCCGTTCGATCGACGAAGTCGAGGCCAAAGGCGGCATCATCCAAACCTTCGTCGAACTGCGGCCGTACCTGAAACCAAACGCGCCGCAATTCCACGAACCGCACCGCCGCTTCTTCCGCATCGAGCCGCCCGCCGATGTGGCCACGGCCGACAACGTCGTCGAAGCGGCGTCGCCCTATCTCAAGGCGGAAAAGCTCGTCGGCGGCGACTTCGGCCCCGTACAGCTCTGGGCCGTGCTGATCATTCCAAAAGGCTTCATCGACGGCAGCGAAGGCGCCGAATACCTCACCGACGACACCGACCGCATCGGCCTTCGCGAGTTCCTGCGCGTGCCGCTCGACAACGAGTTGAAACGCATCCGCGCCGGCGCTTACGTGCCGAAAGAAGCGATCGAAGGCGTCGTCGGCGCCGCCGGAACGATCAAGACAACCGACCCCGACCCCGAAACCCTGGGCGCGCTCTCGAACATCAAACAGTTCACGGTGATCAGCGCCATCGCCGTCTATCTGCTGCTCTTCATGGCCGTGTTCATGACGGCGAACATGGTCGTCATGGCGCTCGTCGAGGAAAAGAGCAACCGCGTCGCCGAACTCCTGCTCTCCTGCGTGCGCGCCGAAACGCTGATGGCGGGCAAACTGTTCACCGGCCTGCTGCTCGCGATCCTTCTGGTCGGCGTCTGGATGATCAGTGCGGTGGTCAGCATCGACGTTTTGTTCCCGACTGCCCGCATCATCGTCGACACGTTGATCGAGAACGTCTCGACCATGGAAAAGGCGGCGCAGATCTTCATCTTCTTCGCGCTCGCTTACCTCACGATCGCGACCTTCTTCCTGGCGGCAGGCAGCGCCGCCACCTCGATCACCGACGCCCAAGCCATCGTCGCCCCCGCCACGATGATCACGCTCCCCATCTTCATGCTGCCCATCGCCGTCGCCTACGACCCGGCAGGCCTCGTGGCGCGCGTCGCGTCCTACCTGCCGTTCTTCGCGCCCTTCACGATGATGGTCCGCTCGCTCAGCGCCCCCGACGGCATCGACATCCTAGGCGCCCTGGTGGTCAGCCTGCTCACGCTGTGGTGGATGGTCCGCCTGGTCGCCCGCGTCTTCCGCTCAAACCTCCTGCGCCCCGACTCGTCGATCTCCTTCATCGCCTTCCTGCGCGACCTCTGGCGCCCCCGCCAAACGTAAGCGCGTCGACAGAGTCAGCTTCACCACAAAGCCTCGAAGCACTCGGAGTTACACAAAGCGGGCTGCTGATCTCGCGCCCCGACGCGTCAAATTCTCTTGGGCGCGAAGCGCCCATCCAATCTTCTTCGTGAACCTTCGTGCTCTTCGAGGCTTTGTGGTGAAGCTGAATCGACAAACCGCAAGCACAAACGAAAAGGGCCACCGGTCGAACCGATGGCCCTCAAATCCAGTATCCGGAAAACTAGCCGCGCGGCGCGCGAACCGGCTTCGGCGTCTTCGGCAGCAAACCCTCGCGCTGCAGCTTCTTGCGGTGCAGCTTGCGCGCGCGGCGAACGGCTTCCGCCTTCTCGCGTGCCCGCTTCTCGGACGGCTTCTCGTAGTGGTTACGCAGCTTCATCTCGCGGAACAGGCCTTCGCGCTGCATCTTCTTCTTGAGCGCCTTCAGGGCCTGATCGACATTGTTGTCACGCACGATGATCTGCAAAGGAAGCCTCCGGTCGGAATTCAATGAAAATGGGGGCAGCAGCCGCTCCACGCAGCGCACCCCAATAGCGGCGCGGTTGTTACCAGAGCCATGCGGCGCTGTCCACCCTTGCCCAGCCTCCGCCCGCGGCTCATATCAGCCACATGACGATCCGTAAAATCGCGCGAATGGGCCATCCGGTCCTGGGCCAGCGCGCGGAACAAATCACCGACGTTTCGGACCCCGAACTGCGACGTTTGGTCGAGGACATGGTCATGACCATGGTCGACGCCAACGGCGCGGGCCTTGCCGCCCCCCAGGTCCACGAGCCGATCCGCCTGGTCATCTTTCAGGCCCCCATAAGCCGCGCCGACCCGGGCCTGAGCGAGGCTGAGGCCTACGACCACACGGCCTCCCTGACGGTCCTGATCAACCCGGAAATCGAGATCCTGTCGGACGAGAAAGAGGGCGGCTGGGAAGGCTGCCTATCGGTCCCGGGTCTGCGCGGCTGGGTCGAACGCCCGGCCCACATCCGCTACCGGGGCCTCGGCCTCGACGGCAAACCGATCGAACGTGTGGCCAAAGGGTTCCACGCGCGGGTCGTGCAGCACGAATGCGACCATTTGGACGGCATCCTCTACCCGCAGCGCATGACCGACATGACGAAGCTCATCTTCGAAAGCGAGACGAAACATTGGCTCGAGCAAAACGCGTAAAGAAGCCCGCCGCGACGCACAGCGAAAACATGCGCGAGAAAATCCTCGCCGAAGCGCTGCCCAACGTCCCCTTCGACGGCTGGTGCGACAAGACGCTGCGGGAGGCCGCCGAACGCGCCGGCGCAACCGACGCCGATCTGAAAGCCGCCTTCCCGCGCGGCGTCAACGACGCGCTGGTCTTCTTCTCCGACGATGCCGACCGCCGCGCCTTCGAGACGATCCAAGACGCCGACCTGAAGGCGATGAAGGTCCGCGAGCGCATCACCTTCGGCGTGCGCACCCGCATCGAAGCCGTCGCCGAGCACAAAGAAGCCGCCCGCAAAGGCGCCGCCGTCTTCGCCCTGCCGCAGAATGCAATCGACGGCGCAACCTGCGTCTACCGCAGCGTCGACACCATCTGGCGCGCAGTCAACGACACATCGACGGATTTCAACTTCTACACCAAGCGCGCACTGCTCGCCGGCGTCTACACCTCGACGATGCTCCACTGGTTCGCCGACACCAGCGAAGGCTTCGAAGACACCTGGAAATTCCTCGACCGCCGCATCGCCGACGTGATGCAAATCGAGAAGGTGAAATCGCAAGTCATCAAATTCGCCGAGACCTTGCCGAACCCGCTGACGATCTTGGGTGCTTTGCGCTATCCGCGCCGCTGAGCGTTACGAGAGCGAGCCCGATTCACGGCCGAATGGGAATCGCGACAGGGTTGTCGCGCCCCAAAGCGCCACGATGGCGGCGGCCGTGATCGCCAGGATGACGAACGTCGCGAACGGGTCATAGTGCGACCCGTACACGGGAAACAGAAACTGGGCGACGTTGCCAACCGCGTGAAACAGCACGGCGATGAAGACGCTGTGTCCGGCGTTGACGAACAGCCAGACCGTGATCACGCGCAGCGGCAGCATTGTCAGGCACTGCCACAGGATCCACTCGCCGTCGCGGCCGGCTTGAACGAGCGGCACGATGTGCCAGACCGACCAAAGCGTTCCTAGAATTAGGCTCGCGGTGAGCGCGCTCCAGCGCTCCCGCAGGATGGGAAACACATAACCCTGCCAACCGAGCTCTTCGCCGACCGCAGCGACAAGAAACATCACCAAGAACAATGGTATCGCCGCGAGCGAAATCTCGGGCTCGGGCAACGCGACGCCGACCGCGCGCAACACAAAATATTCCAGGACCATCGCCGCCGGCATCAACGCCGCCGCCGCAACGAACCAGCCGACGCCATTCACCCGCCGAGCGTCGACCGCGCGGGCCAAGAACCCGCGTACCGCCGCGCCGCCGTCCCGTCGATAGATCAAGACAAGCGCCGCGATCATCGGGGTAAAGGTCATCAGCGCGCCGATGGGCAGATCGATCGGCAGCACCTCTTTGGGGATTTCCCCAACGACCGCACCCAGCACCCAAAACGGTACCGACAGCAACAAAACGAGAAGGAAGAAGGTCGACGCGGTGCGCGGACGCGCGCTCACCGCTCGAACGCGTCCGGCCGCGTGCCCAACGGATAAAGCTGCGTCACGTGCCCCATCTTCCGCCCCTGCCGCGCATCCGTCTTGCCGTAGAGATGCACGGCCGTGGCGGGCAGGGCGGCATGCGTCCGCCAAGCGTTGACCTCATCGCCCAGCAAATTCGTCATCACGGCGTCCGAGTGCCGCGTCACATCGCCCAGCGGCCAGCCGCACACCGCGCGAATATGCTGCTCGAACTGGCTCACCGTGCAGCCGTCGATCGTCCAGTGGCCGGAGTTATGCACCCGCGGCGCTATCTCGTTGACCAGCAGCCGTCCGTCCGGCGCCTCGAACAACTCGACCGCCATCACGCCCACATAGTCGAACGCCTCGAGCAACCGCGACGCGATCTTGTTCGCCTCAGCCTTCAACCGCTGCGGCCCCTTCGCGGGAGCCAGCGTCGTGCGCAGAATATGATCGCCGTGCAAATTCTCGACGATGTCATAGCAAGCGACCGCGCCGTCAGCGCCGCGCGCGGCAACCACCGACATCTCGCGCTTGAAATCGATGAAGCCTTCCAGAATGCACTCGACGCGCCCGAACGTTTCGAAACCCGCGATCACGTCCTCGACCGCGCGCACCATGCGCTGCCCCTTGCCGTCATAGCCAAGGCGCGATGTCTTCAGCACCGCCGGCGCACCGATCGTCACGAACGCCGCCCGCGCACTCTCTTCCGACGTCACCGCCGCGAACGGCGCCGTGCCGATGCCGAGCTTCTGCACGAATGCCTTCTCGCCGATGCGATTCTGAATCACCGCAAGCGCCGTCGGATTCGGCCGCACCGGTTTCAGGCTCGCGAGAAACGCCCCCGTGTCGCCCGGAATATTCTCAAACTCATACGTGATGACGTCGACCTGCGTCGCGAACCGCTGCAACGCCATCTGGTCGTCATAAGCCGCCACGATATGCGCACCGGCAACCTGAAACGCCGGCGAGTCGCGCTCCGGCGCGAACACGACAACCTTCAGCCCCATGCGCGCGGCCGCCATCGCGAGCATGCGCCCCAGCTGACCGCCGCCCAAAATGCCGACGGTCCCGCCAGGCGCAACCGGATGCATGAGATCAGGCATTCTCTTCGACCGGCGCTTCCGGCACGTCCGCCGTCTGGCGCGCGCGATACGCGTCAAGCCGCTTCGCCAAATCCTTGTCGCTCAGCGCCAGGATCGCAGCCGCCAGCAACGCCGCGTTGATCGCCCCAGGCTTGCCGATCGCAAGCGTGCCCACCGGCACGCCGCCCGGCATCTGAACGATCGATAGCAAACTGTCGAGCCCGTTCAACCCCGTCGCCGCCACCGGCACGCCAAGCACCGGCAGTGTCGTCATCGACGACGTCATCCCTGGCAGATGCGCAGCGCCGCCCGCGCCCGCGATGATCACCTTAAGGCCGCGCGCCTTCGCCCCGCGCGCATAGGCGAACAGGCGATCGGGCGTGCGATGCGCCGAAACGACTCGCACCTCATGTCGCACGCCGAGCTTCTCAAGCGTCTCGGCAGCTTCCGACATGATCGGCCAATCGGACCGGCTGCCCATGATGATGCCAACATCGGCAGTGCCGCGATCGATGGATGAGGCGAGATCTTTGCTGGCCGCTTTGGCCATAGGCTTCCCTTCCCGGATGGGGCGCGAGGGCAGGGACCCCCGCGAAAAGAAGCGCCGATTTATAAGGCGTACAGGCCGCGAAGTGAAACGGTCCTGTTGTTAAGCATTTGGTCGCAGCTTTGCACGCGTCCGCGCTCGCCCTAGACTGCCAAACGATGAAGATCACGGACAAAGGTCCCAAGAGAACGACCGCCGCAACGGGCGCAGGCGCCTACACCGCCGTCCAGCGCGCGACCGAACAGGCTGCCGCCCCGACGCAGGCGACCGACGTCTCCGAAGTGCTGGGCATTCCGGAGGCCGAACTCACCCCGCGCGTCCGCGCCGCCATCATGACCCTGATGGCCGAAGTCGACCGCCTGCGGCGGGAGCTGGACCGCACCAACGCAAGGCTCGAAGCCGTCGAAACGATGGCCGACCAAGACGGCCTGTTGCCGTTGCTAAACCGCCGTGCCTTCGTCCGCGAGATGTCCCGCGTGATCTCTTTCGCTGAACGCTACGAAGTCCCCGCAAGCCTCATCTACTTCGACCTCGACGGCTTCAAGGCGCTGAACGACACCTACGGCCACGCCGCCGGCGACGCCGCGCTGGGACACATCGCCAATCTGTTAACGGGCAACGTCCGCGAATCAGATCTCGTCGGCCGCGTCGGTGGCGACGAATTCGGCGTCATCCTGGCGAAGGCCGATCAGGAGCAAGCGGAAAAGAAAGCCCGCTCGCTCGCCGACCTCTTCCGCGCCAATCCGTTCATGTGGGAGGAAAAGCCCGTCGTGCTGTCGTTCGCCTACGGCGTCCACGGCTTCAAGAAGGGCGAGGATGTGGATTCCGCCATGGCCAACGCCGACAAGGCGATGTACGCCGCAAAGCGCGACGCTAAGCGATGATGTCGGGCAGCATATCGTCTTCAAGCTTGGTGATCTGATCGCGCAGCATCAGCTTGCGCTTCTTCAATCGCGTCAGCTGCAATTGATCGAATGGCCCCGTCGCGATCAGCGCCTGGATCGCTTCGTCGAGGTCGCGATGCTCCTGCCGCAACTGCGCAAGTTTGAGCAGCGTCGCTTTGTCCGCCACATCGGGCGTGCCGCTCTCATTGGCGGCAATGGGTGTGCTGCTGACGAGCGACAACCCGGGGCTTTCTCCGCCCTCTCCGTCTTTTGAAAATCCCATGGTGTGCGAACGGGCGCGCCTTTGCACTTCTGCCGATGGTGGAATTCTAGCACAGGCGGAACCGGCCTGTCTCCGCATAACGCCCGCGCGTAGGCGATCAGCTTTAATTTTCAAGCACTAAGCACCATCAAACGCGACGCTTTCGCATTAACATTTTGTTCGCACAGAGCGAAATGAGGGCGCTGACAAGCGGGAGATTCTGTGTTTAAATTTTGTGTCTACCAACGGAGGCACTCGACTATGGGCCTTGAGTCACATCTCCAGGAACTCGCGGAAAAACATCACAAATTGGACGAGCAAATTCACAGCGAACAGCTCCGCCCGCACCCTGACGATCTGATGCTCGTCGAACTCAAGAAGCGCAAGCTCCGACTAAAAGAACAAATCGAACGACTCCGACACGAAGTTCACTAGAACCGTTCGGGTCTCATCCTCACGTAATCAGCGTTGATTGAAACGCCCAAGGGTGTGGCGGTCCCAAAGACCGTCACCCGTTTCGGCGAAACGCAGCAGGCGTAACGCCGAGCTGCGCTTTGAACGTGTGCGTGATCTATAGAAACCGGTAGCGGCCGCCACCTTCGGCCAACGCAAGCTCGCGCGCAGGCGATCCGCTGCGCCCGGACAACCGACGACCGAGCACAACTCCCCTCGCCCGCCCTTGGGCGGGAGAGGGGCCGGGGGTGAGGGTGGGCGCGCCGCACGCTCAAACAAAGAAAGATTTCACGCAAAGCCGCAACAGACGCCAAGGCGCTCAGCCATCATCGCCAACGCAGCGCGGCACGGTTTGACTGACGCTGCGCGTCAATGCGGTCTTGCTCGGCGCGAAGCGCCATTCGATCGACGCAAAGGTGCAAGTGCCAGGACGTCAGCACCGTCCCTCTTGGCGCCTTTGCGGCTTTGCGTGAAAATCTTTCTTTCCTCATGCCGCTCCAACGCGAGTCGGCGCGCTCACGCGTGCTCCCAGTCCATGAACGCAATCGCTTCCCTCATCAGACGAACTTCGCGCTCTCGGCAGTCGACCAGCAACTCCCAGAACAGCGGCTCCTCGACCCACTCTTTTATCGCAAGCAATTGCACCGGCGTCTTTCGTCGGCTGTGGTCGATCCCGTATCGCCACAGCCGAGAAGGCCGATCGTCGATCACCTCAAAACACAGGCTGGGCGCGAAGCCTCGATGGTCGCGATACAGGTTTTTCCTGACGTAGTAGAACGGAAATCCGGCCAGGACCATGACCGCATAGACAACATACGTCCGACCGATCTTGAGGCCTTGGTAGGTATTCGTTTCTAGACTCATGCCTGGCGAATTCCAGAACGCGTTCTTGAACGGCCAGTCGATTGCAAAGTCTTCAGGGTTGTCGGTTAGGCAACGAACTTCCATCCTTATGAGCGGCGCTAGCCGCATTGCAGGCGCGTAGCGTGGCGGGGTTAAGCCGCTTCCGCCTTATCGCGCAGTTTGAACTTCTGGATCTTCCCCGTCGACGTCTTCGGCAGTTCGCAGAACACGATCGTGCGCGGCACCTTGTAGCCGGCGATCTGGCTCTTCACGAAGGCGATGATCTCGTCCGGCGTCGCGTTCGCGCCTGACTTAAGCTCGATGAACGCGACCGGCGTCTCGCCCCACTTCTCATCCTGCTTGCCGACGACGGCGGCAAGGCCGATCGCCGGATGCTTCATCAGCACGTCCTCGACCTCGATCGACGAAATATTCTCACCGCCCGAAATGATGATGTCCTTCGACCGGTCCTTCAGTTGGATGTACCCGTCCTTGTGCCAGACGCCCAAGTCGCCGGAGTGAAACCACCCACCCTTGAACGCTTCCTTCGTGGCCTTGGGATTCTTCAGATACCCGCGCATGACGACGTTGCCGCGGAAGAACACCTCGCCCATCGTCTCGCCGTCGCGCGGCACATCTTCCATCGTCTCCGGATCTTTGACGGCCAGCGCCTCAAGCACCGAATAGCGCACGCCCTGACGCGCCTTGATCTTCGCGCGCTCTTCCATCGGCAACGCGTCCCATTCCGAATGCCAAGCGTTCACAACGGCCGGCCCATACGTCTCGGTCAGCCCATAAACGTGATGCACCTGAAAGCCGGCCGCTTCCATCCGCGCCAACGTCGCCGCCGGCGGCGGCGCAGCAGCCGTCATGAACTCGACCCTCGTCTTCAGCTCTTTGCGCTCCGCATCGCTCGCATTGACCAGCATGCCCATCACGATCGGCGCGCCGCACATATGCGTGACGCCATACCGCGCGCACGCTTCGAACATGGCCGCCGCATTCACCCGGCGCAGACAAACATGCGTCCCCGCGACGACCGAAATCGTCCACGTGAAGCACCAGCCGTTGCAGTGAAACATCGGCAACGACCACAGATAAATCGGATGCGCGCGGATCGAAGCCGAAATCACATTGCCCAGCGCCAGCAAATAAGCCCCGCGCGAATGAAACACGACGCCCTTCGGATTGCCGGTCGTGCCGCTGGTGTAATTCAACGCCACCGCCTGCCACTCATCCGCCGGCAGCGACCAGACGAACTCCGGATCGCCGGTCTTCAGAAAATCCTCGTACTCCATCTCGCCGATCAACTCGCCGCCGTCGAACTCCGGATCGTCGATGCCGATGATGAAGGGCTTGGCCTTGCACAGCTTCAACGCTTCGCGCGCCAAGGCTCCAAATTCCTTGTCCACGATCAAAGCCTTCGCCTCGCCGTGATCGAGGATGAACGCAATCTCCTGCGCACTCAGACGATAGTTGATCGCGTTCAACACCCCGCCCGTCATCATCACGCCGTAATGTGCGTCCAGCATCGGCGGAATATTCGGCGCAATCACCGCAACCGTATCGCCCAGCCCGATCTTCCGCTTGGCGAGCGCCGACGCCAACCGCCGGCATCGCTCATAGAATTGCGCATACGTGAACTTCTGATCGCCGTGCAGAATGGCGATGGTCTTCGGATAGGTGAACGCCGCCCGCTCCAGGAACGACAACGGCGACAGCGACTGATAGTTCGCCGGGTTCTTATCCAGATCGCGCGTATAGGCGTTGCCCTTGGCGACCTTCACCGGCTTAGCCTTCGCGGCAGCCGGCTTCGACCGCGTCGCCGCCTTTGCCTTCTGCTTCGGCAGGCTCTTGGGCGATTTGGCCTTCGGCTTGACCGGTTTCACCTTGCGTGCGCTTCCCATGACTGCCCCGGACTTCGTGTTTTTGCGGTGGCGGAACGTACCCAACGCCGACCCAACCGGCAACACGTGCGGGCGACGAACCGACGCAGCCGGGCGGCCCTGGTGGGCTGCCGCGCGAAGGGCTAAGAGCTTGGCCCCCATGCACGCCCGCGTCACCTCGGCCGACCTTGCAAAGATCACGGCCCTCGTCGCGACGGCCGTCATCATGCTGCTCGCCAACGGCCTCCAGAACACGCTCGTGCCCGTGCGCGCCCATGCGGAAGGTTTCTCGGCCACCGCCATCGCGCTGATGGGCTCGGCCTACTTCGTCGGCTTCCTCGCCGCCTGCATCCTCTGCCCGCGCCTGATCGACCGCGTCGGCCACATCCGCACCTTCGCCGTCTTGTGCGCCGCGACCGCCGCGATCGTCCTCGCGCACGCCATGATCGTCGACCCGGTGGCGTGGGGCGTGATGCGCGCAGGCATCGGCTTTTGCGCCGCCGGCATGTACGTCGTCATCGAGGGTTGGTTGAACCAGCAGACGCACAACAAAATCCGCGGCCGCATCTTCACGCTCTACGCCGCCCTCAACAACCTCGCGCTCTTAAGCGGCCAGTATCTCTTCACGCTCGGCGACCCGCGCGGCTACGAACTCTTCTCGATCGCAGCCATCCTGACCATGGCCTGCATGCTGCCGGTCGCGCTCACGCGCCAGCCCGAGCCCGCGCGCGTCGGCGTCGTGCGGCTGCGTCTAGCCCGCCTCTACAAACTCTCACCGGTCGGCGTCATGGGCGCGGTCGCGGTGGGCTTGGTCAGCGGCGCGTTCTGGACGCTCGCACCCGTCTTCGCCGAAGCACGCGGCATGACCGGCGACGGCGTCGCGCTCTTCATGGCGGCGACGATCTTGGGCGGCGCCGTCGCTCAGTGGCCCTTAGGCCGCCTCTCGGACTTCACCGACCGCCGCCTCGTCATCGGCATGGCGGCCGCAGGCGCGGCGTTTGCGGGCGTGGTGCTGGCCATCCCCGCACCCTTCGGCATTGCCAACGAGACGTGGATGCTGATAGGCGGCATGCTCTTCGGCGCGACCGCGTTCCCCATCGGCGCACTCACCAACGCGCATCTGAACGACCACGCGCGCCAGGAAGAGATGACCGAGTTCGCGTCGTCGAACCTGTTCGTCTACGGCACCTTCGCCGCCATCGGCCCGGCGATCGCCGCGGGCGTTATCGCGCTGGGCGGCATGAGCGCGATATTCTTCTACACCGCCAGCGTCCACGCCGCGTTCGTGATCTTCGTCGTCTATCGGATGGTGGCCCGCGGCCCGCTCGCCCAAAGCGATCGCGAGCCCTTCGAACCCGTGCCGGAGCAACCGGCGCCGCTCCATCTTTCGACGGACGGCGCCGCTGCTAAGCAGACTTAGGTCTTGTCGCGCGCCCGCTGGAACGAGGCGAACACCGACGCCGGATCGTATTTCAGCTGCGGCGCATCTTCGTCGGGCACATCGGGCTTCACCGCCTCGCTCGCTGGACGCAGCGTTGCGCCTTTGGCGTCCGCTGCCGGCGCGCCCTTCGACTTGCGCCCCGAAGCCTTCTCGACCGCAAGGTCCAGCTCAAGCTGCGAGGTCAGCCCCAACGTCACCGGATCGACCGGCTTGATGTTGGCGATGTTCCAATGCGAGCGCGTGCGGATCTGCTGAATGGTGGCCTTCGTCGTGCCGACCAGCTTGCCGATCTCCACATCCGTGAGTTCCGGATGATTGCGCACCAGCCACGCGATCGCGTCCGGACGGTCCTGGCGGCGCGACACCGGCGTATAGCGCGGGCGGCCCTTCGCCTTCGCGGGCGCGACCTCGACCGACGGCTTCGTCATGACCAGGCGCTTGCGCGAATCCGCTTCGGCCGCGGCGATTTCTTCGCGCGTCAGCTGGCCCATCATCACGGGGTCCAGCGGCACGATCTTTTCCGGATGCATGTCGTCCGCCATCGCCTTGATCTCAAGCGGATGCAGCGCGCAGAACTCAGCAATCTGGTCGAACGTCAGCGTCGTAAAATTGAGCAGCCACATGGCGGTCGCCTTGGGCATCAATGGCTTCGACATAGGTAAACCTCTCCTGAGGGCGCCAGCGGGGTAACCGCCAGGCCACGAAATCACCTCGATGTAAGGGAGTTTCAGCCGCCTATATAATCGTTTGGACGCGAGGAGGGAAGATGAATCCCGCTACGAAAATCGGCCGTCTGCTCGATTTCCGGGTATGATTTACCCAACCTTGCTTGCAGCCCGGCCTTGGAGGGTCCGACATGAAACAGGCCATCGTCATCTTCCTTTCGGTTGTTTTGGGTCTGCCGATCGTCGGCACCGGCGTTGCCATCATCGCGAGCGCGATGTCCTCGCGAGATCCGATCGATCGATGCCTCGATCACGGCGGCCGCTGGAATTACGGCGCGAGCAAGTGCGAATGCACGCCCGAAGAACTCTCCAACCCAGCCGTCAAACCGGAATTCGTTGCGTACTGCAACAAGCCGAGCCCTGCGCCGAAAAGCTAAGGCGTCAGCAAGATTTTCCCGATATGGCTGGACCCCGCCATCTTGGCGTGCGCCTCACGCACCTTCGCCAGTGGAAAGACGCTGTCGACCACGGGCTTTACCTTCTTCGCTTCGATCAACGGCCAAACCTCGCGCAGCACCGACTGCGTGATCTCCGCCTTCTCGGCATGCGAACGCGCGCGAAGAGTCGACCCGCTGATGGTCAACCGCTTCAACATCAGCACGATGAGATTGAGCGTCGCCGTTGATCCCTGCTGGAACGCGATGTTGACCAGCCGCCCCTCCATCTTCAGCAACCCGATATTCTTCGCAATATAATCCCCGCCCACCATATCCAGGATCACATCGACGCCCGCGTTTCCCGTCTCCGCGCGCACGACATCGACGAAATCCTCCTCGCGATAATTGATCGCCCGCGCCGCGCCGAACCCAAGGCAAGCATCGCACTTGTCCTTCGACCCCGCCGTCGTGAACACACGATGCCCGCGCGCCGCGAACAGCTGAATGGCCGCCGTCCCAATCCCGCTCGACCCGCCATGCACCAACAACGTCTCGCCCGCCTTCAACCGCGCCCGATCGACGACATTCGTCCAAACCGTGAGATGCACCTCCGGCAACGCCGCCGCATCGATCAGCGAAACCCCACGCGGCACCGGCAAGGTCGATCCCTGATGCGCGATGCAGTACTCGGCATAACCACCGCCAGCGACCAGCGAACAAACCTCATCGCCGACCTTCCAGCGCGTGACACCCGGACCAACAGCAACGACAGTGCCCGAAGCCTCAAGCCCCAACGTCGCGGGCGCCCCGGGCGGCGGAGGATACATCCCCATCACCTGCACCAGGTCTCCGCGATTGATCCCCGTCGCCGCCACCTTGATCAAAATCTCATGCGCCTGCGGATGCGGCACCGCGATCTCTTCGATGACAGGCGCAGCCTGCCCATCCACCTTCCCGGCGAGAACGGCTTTCATAGAGGAGGGCAGGGTGGTCATGTGCGGAGGCCTCTTGCGGGTGCCGCCCAACGGCGGTTCAAATGTCTTAGCGCAAGCACAAGGGACCCCGCCATGGCCTGGGACGACCTCGACCCCAAACCGAAGAAACCCCCACCCGTCGACCTGACCCTGATGTCGATCGAAGACCTGAACCTGCGCATCGAAGAATTCGAAACCGAAATCGCCCGCATGCGCCAAACCATCAAAGCCAAAGAAGCCCAACGCTCCTCAGCCGATGCGCTGTTCAAGAAGAGCTAGGTGAGGACCAATCCGATGGAATGGGTCCGCAACATCGCCGCCTTCAGTATCGCTTTGGCGATGGCAGGGCTACTTCTCTACGGTGTCATGCGCTTTCCCAATAGCCCGATCGAGCGATGTGCAACCGGCTACTGCGGAAAGTGGGGAACGCCCTCGACCGAACAAGAATATCTGGCGCACCGAACGTGGTTGGGGGTCGTAGTCGTCGTTTGGCCGGTCGGGATGATCGCTCTCTTCGCACTCTGGGCGCCGTACTTTTTCCCGAGAAAACCCTAATACGCGATCGCCATCTTCAGCCCGCGCGAATCACGTTGTTCCACTGCCGGAACCTCGCGCCCATCGCCGCGCAAGATATTTCGCGCCGTCAGCACCAGCACGCACGCATCAAACAAGTCGTCCGCTTTCGCACCGCGCCCGCGCAACTGCTGTAACCAACCGTCTAAATTCGTGAAGCCTGCGCGCACCAAAATCTCTTGGCGCGCCCGAAGACCACCGCGCGTGTGCTTCGAATCAAGCGGGCGTCCGCCGTTCAGTCGCGCAAACGCCAACTCCGGATGCGCTTCGACGACGCGCGCCTGATCCGACGGCGCAATCGCGCGGTCTATCTCCTTGATCTTGGGCCGTATGTTCCAGATCTGCTTCGATATCCCGCCGAAGCCCTGCTCCTTGGACCACTGATTCGCCACATTCCAGTCCGATTGTGCGAATCGCAGCGCCCCGCGTGCGATTGTTTTGAAAACGCGCGACGCACAGGGTGAAAGCAGCCGTCGCGCCTCAACTTCACATTGCCGCACGCCGTCTCTCGAAAGTCCGATCGGCATGTCGACGGCGATGACGCGCGCAGTTGAATTCACGTCGTGCCAATTCGGCGCAAACTTAAGTTCCGCCTTGCTTAAATCGGTGTGGGCTTCGACGACTAACCAACCACTGCGACAACCATCGATACCCGCGACGCGTTGCATGCGTTGAGGCATGCGCGTGTTAACTCTCTTTCGCGTGACGCATTGTGCTTTTCGTGTCAGGTTTGGCTCGAAGAATGCAAGCCCTCAAAACTTAAGCTTGAACTGTGCCGGTCGGTGTCGTTCGATTCGCGTCTCTGGGGAACATGCGATCGGGCAGTCGAGCTGAGAGCCTAAGTTAATCCGTCAGCCGCTGAAAATCTGGGAGCCTTGGGATCGCATGAAGAGTTGGATCAAAGGGGAATTCATGGGGTACAACAAGCCCAACGGCGCCGAGCACGCGCAGAACGCGATGACGTTCTCGGGCTCTGAGCTGTTCAAGCGCACGTTCGAGGAAGGCATGGCGATGGTCGAAGAGACCGCGACCTACCTCGACGGCAAGGGCCGCGCCGAATCCAAATTGCTGCCGTCCAAGGCCGCACTCGCCTACGCCGGCGAAAGCATGCGCCTGACGACGCGTCTCATGCAGGTCGCATCCTGGCTGCTCGTGCAACGTGCGGTCGCAGAAGGCGAAATGACCATCGACGAAGCGGGAAAAGAAAAATACCGCCTCGGCGCGCGTGAAATCTGCCGCGGCCGCCGCACGGAAAACGCGGATCTCCTGCCGCCCAAGCTCCTCGACCTCCTGGAGCGCAGCATGCAGCTCTACGAGCGCGTTGAGCGCTTGGACCAACTCCTCTACGGCAAAGAACAAGCGGCGCCAGTGGGCCTCAACGCCCAACTGAACCGCCTCCACGCCGCCTTCGGCAACGCCGCCGAATAACAACCAGTTTTGGGGTGTCTTAAGACACAAGGGCGGTCCGACGGGGCCGCCCTATAATTTTGCGCGCAAAGCGCGGTGTCGAGTCAGCTTCACCACGAAGCCACGAAGCACTCCAAGTTTCACGAAGAAGTAAGAACGGGCGCTTCGCGCCCAAAAACCGCAAATACACACACCACCTCATCGAGAGGCACACTTCGTGTACCTTCGAGTACTTCGCGGCTTTGTGGTGAAGCGGCCGCGTCAGCGAGCCGCCGTTGAAAGCAAACGCGAGACTACTTCTTCGTCGCGGCGCCGATGCCTTCGAATTTCTTCGTGAACTTCGACACGCGGCCCGCGCGGTCGAGGAGCTGCTGCCCGCCGCCGGTCCAGGCCGGGTGCGTCGTCGGGTCGATGTCCAGCGTCATCACGTCGCCCGCCGCGCCCCACGTCGAACGCGAGAGAAACTTCGAGCCGTCGTTCAGCAAAACGGTGATGTAGTGGTAGTTCGGGTGACCGTCTTTCTTCATCGGCTTGATCTCGCAGTTCTGTGGGCAGGCGTCTCAAAGAGCGCGCGGATATAGCCAAAACCCTGCCCCCGCGCAACCCTGCGGATATTTGCCCCCTCGTAAGGCCGGAACGGCGGTGCCATATACGCCGGGCAACCGCGAACCAGGCTGAACCTTTGAGCGAGAATCCGGGCGCCGAACACGCCGCCAGCCTGGCCCGCGAGGCACAAGGCCGCACCCGCGGCCGCGATGTCCGCGTCCTGCGCCGCCTGCTGCCGTTCATGGCCCCCTACAAGGTCTACATAGCCTTCGCGGCCCTGTTCCTGCTGCTGTCGACAGGCGCGACCTTGGTCATCCCCCGGGCCGTCCAGCAGATGATCGACCACGGCTTCTCGAAAGAAAACGCCGACCTCATCGACCAGTACTTCTTCTTCGTCTTTGTCGTCGCCGTTGTGCTGGCCGCGGCGACCGCCATCCGCTTCTACTTCGTGACCTGGATCGGCGAACGCGTCGTCGCCGACATCCGCAAGGCGCTCTACAGCCACATCCTGGGTCTCAGCCCCGCGTTCTTCGAGATTACGCGCACGGGTGAGGTTCTTTCGCGCCTCACGACCGACACGACGTTGATCCAAACGGCGGTCGGCTCCAGCGTTTCGATCGCGCTGCGCAACATCCTCGTCATGATCGGCGCGCTGACGATGTTGTTCGTGACCAGTGCGAAGCTGACCGCGCTCGTTCTCGTCGCCGTCCCGGTGATCGTCGTGCCGCTCATTCTCATGGGCCGCTCCGTGCGCAACCTGTCGCGCGCCGCCCAAGACCGCGTCGCCGACACGTCCGCCTATGCGGCTGAGACGATCAACGCCGTTCAAACCGTGCAGGCCTTCACCCACGAAACGATCGACCGCAGCCGTTTCGCCGCGACGGTCGAAAGCTCGTTTGCGACCGCGATCCGCCGCGTGCGCGCCCGCGCCGCCATGACCGCGCTGGTGATCGTGATGGTGTTCTCATCCATCGTCGCCGTTCTGTGGATGGGCGCACAGGCCGTCTTTGCCGGATCGATGTCGGCCGGCGACCTCGTGCAGTTCATCCTCTACGCCGTGATGTTGGCCTCAGGGCTCGGCGCGCTCTCCGAAGTGTGGGGCGAAGTCCTGCAGGCTGCAGGCGCCGCGGAACGGCTGATGGAACTGCTCGCGACCAAAGCCCAAATCGAACCACCGGCAAACCCGGTGGCGCTGCCGAAGACCGCAAAAGGCACCGTCCGGTTCGAACACGTGACGTTCGAATACCCGATGCGTCCGGGCATCTCGGCGCTCAAGGATTTCACGCTCGACATCAAACCCGGCGAAACCGTCGCACTCGTCGGTCCTTCAGGCGCCGGCAAGACGACGGTCTTCCAACTGCTACAGCGCTTCTTCGATCCGCAATCCGGCCGCATCTTGATCGACGGCGTCGACATCAAGTCCGCCGACCCGACGGACGTACGCGCGCGCCTGGCGCTCGTGCCGCAAGAGACGGTGATCTTCGGCGACAGCGCCTTCGAGAACATCCGCTACGGCCGTCCCGACGCGACGGAGGCGGAAATCAAAGCCGCGACCGCCGCCGCGCAAGCCTCCGAATTCATCGACAAGCTCCCGAAGGGCTACCACACCTTCCTCGGCGAGCGCGGCGTCACGCTCTCGGGCGGCCAGCGCCAACGCGTCGCGATCGCGCGCGCGATCCTGCGCGACGCGCCGATCCTGCTCCTCGACGAAGCAACCAGCGCCCTCGACGCCGAAAGCGAACGCCTGGTGCAGATCGCGCTCGAAAACCTGATGCAGAAGAAGACGACCATCGTCATCGCCCACCGCCTGGCCACGATTCAACGCGCCGACCGCATCATCGTGCTCGAGGACGGCCGCATCGTCGCCGAAGGCACGCACAAGGACCTCGTCGCCGGCGGCGGCCTCTACGCCCGCCTCGCGCGCCTGCAATTCGCCGGTCTCGCCGCCGAGTAACGGGAACCCTGCTCGGTTAACCGCCCGCCGGCCATCGCCGCAGTTGAATAGTGTCGTCTTAGGCGGCTACACGGGCTGACAAACATCGGCGAACGAATGCCGATCGAACCAGGCGGGGGCAGGGGACATGTTTCGGATTCTTGGCGTTCTAGTCGTGCTCGCGCTGCTGATCGGCGGCGTACTCGTCTATCGCATCCTCAACGCTGCCGGAAATTTCAACGAGGTCACGCCGCACTTCGCCGGCAAATGCCAAACCGTAAAGGGCGTCATCGGCGGCGAAGACATGGACCTCGACCGCGCGACCGGCAATCTCTTCATCTCGTCACAAGACCGCCGCCCCTATCCGCAAACCGACGAAACGATGAAGCCGGGCGGCATCTTCCTGGCGAAGTTCGACGATCCGTCGATCGCGCCGCGTCTCCTCACGGCAAACGTGCCGCCGTTCCATCCGCACGGCATCAGCCTTCACGCCGACGCGATGGGCCGCAAAACGCTCGCCGTCGTGAACCACCCGACGCTGAAGAGCAGTGAGATCATGCTGTTCGACGTCACCGAAGACAAAGGCGCCGACGGTTCGACGACGGTCGAACTCTCGCTCCGCCGCACGGTCAAAGACCCGCTGATGCATTCGCTGAACGACGTCACGCTGATCAGCCACGAGGCGTTCTACGCGACCAACGACCACGGCTCGGAAACCGAACTCGGCGAACAACTCGAAACCTGGCTGCTCCTCCCGCGCGCGAACGTCGTCTACTACGACGGCACCGCCGCGAAGACAGCGGCAACCGGCTTCAACTACGCCAACGGCATCAACCGCAACGCCGACGCCTCGGAAATCTACGTCGCCGAAGCCACCGGCCGCTCCCTGCAAACCTTCCGCCGCGATGCCGACACCGGCATGCTCGCCCACATCCACTCGCTCTTCTTAGGCGTCGGCCCCGACAACCTCGACGTCGACAGCGACGGTGCCATCTGGATCGGCGCCCACCCCCGCCTCCTGGATTTCCTGGCCCACGCCGGCGACGAATCCAAACACTCCCCCTCCGCCGTCCTAAAAGTGACCCCAGCCGGCGACGACACAAAATTCGAAACCATCTACGTCAACATGGGCGAACAACTCTCCGGCTCCTCCGTCGCCATCGCAAACAAAGGTCGCCTCGTAATAGGCCCCGTCTTCGACCCAAAATTCCTGAACTGCACGCTGAACTAAAGTTCGTCTTCGGGTTGTTCGGTTGTTCGCCACACACTCATTGTCCGTCAAGCCCGGCCATGACGACTTTGGGATGCAGTGCTTACGGGTTAGATCCCTCGCACCAACACGTCGACGCGATCCGTCACGCCCTGTGCCGGGCCGCCGAACGCCAGCACGTCCACGCGCTCGACCGGCACGCCCTTCGACACCAGATATGTCCGGATCGCGAGCGCCCGCGTCAGCGACAGACGCCGCGCCTGGCTGGAGTCGCCGCCGATCTTGCCGCTGAACGCCGCGAGCTTCACCCGCTCTTGCGACGACAACAGCCGTGCGGCCAGCGCATCGAGCGCGTTATGCGCCTGCGGCGATAGCGAACTGCCCTCTTTCGAGAACCGCACGCGGCTCAAAATGGAAAACCCCGCTGTCGGATCGACGACCTTGCGCGACGCGTTCGGATCGACGGCGACGCCGGTGATCTCGACCGGAAACGTTTCGTCGGTGACCGGCGTGCCGACGATCGTGACCGGCGCCGCAGGCGCTCGCGCCGGCTGCGCGGCGGTCTGCACCGCTTGCGTCGGCGGCGTTTCAACCGGCGCCACGGCTGGCGGCGCAGCGACGGCAAGCTCCGATCCGGGCTTCGGCCGCGGCAACGCAACGCCCGAGGCCGCCGTCAACGCGGCGTCGGCGGGCGTCGCATCCGTGATCGGCTCCATCACGCCGGGCTTTGGCCGCGGACGCGCCTGCGCGAGCGGTCGCATTTCTTCCGGCGTCGGTTTGAACCGCGGCATGGGAACGGGCAGGGCGTTGAAATCGACGGTCACGTTCGAGCCCGCAGGCGCTGGGTCCGCGGCCCACACGGGCGCGGCGCAACACGCAGCGGCAACGAACGCTAAGACCGAACTGACTCGCATGTTCGCGACGATACAAGATCAGCGGCGGAACTTCACGCCGCTCGAAGCACCTTAAGCATACGTCCGTGTAACGGACCGCCGTTGGTGGCCAGGATCGTGCCGTTGGTCAGCATGTCCTGCCCGTCCGAAAGGTCGCTGACGATACCGCCAGCCTCGCGCAGGATGACGATCCCGGCCGCCACGTCCCAGGCCGAGAGCGACCGCTCCCAGAACGCGTCCATCCGCCCCGCCGCAACCCAGGCCAGGTCCAAGGCCGCCGCCCCGAACCGCCGCACGCCCGCAACCTCGGCCATGACGGCGTTGAGTTCGGCCGAAAACTTCTCATGCCCCGGCCGTCCGATATGCGGGATGCCGGTGCCCACCAGGGCGACGTTCAGGTCGCGCCGCGCCGACACGCGCAGCCGCCGGTCGTTGAGCCAAGCCCCGCGGCCTTTCTCGGCCGTGAACATCTCGTCGGTGATCGGGTTGAAGATGAGCCCGGCGACCAACTGCCCCTCGCGCTCCAGCCCGATCGACACGGCGAAATGCGGCACGCCGTGCAGAAAATTCGTCGTCCCGTCCAGCGGGTCGATGTACCAGCAATGCGTTTTGTCGAGCCCTTCGATGGCGCCCGTCTCTTCCATCACAAAGCTGTAATGCGGCCGCGTGCGCAGCAGCTCGTCGCGGATGACGCGCTCGGCCTTCAGGTCGACCTTGGTGACGAAGTCGGCCGGACCTTTGCGCGAGATCTGCAAATTCTCGACCTCGCCGAAGTCGCGCACGATCGCCTTCCCCGCCTTGCGCGCGGCGGCGACCATCACGTTCATCAGCGGAGAGGTAAGGGCCATAACTACTCGGCGCGGCGCAGGTAAGAGGAATCGTCCGTCGACACGACGATCTTCGTGCCCGTCTCGATGAACGGCGGCACCATCACGCGCAACCCGTTCTCAAGCTTCGCGGGCTTGTACGACGACGCAGCCGTCTGGCCCTTCACGACCGGATCGGCCTCGACGATCGTGACGACCACGTTCGTCGGCAGCTTCACACTGATCGGCTTGCCTTCATAGGACTCGACCTTCACTTCCATGCCGTCTTGCAGGAACGCGGCGCGCTCGCCGACGAAGTCCTTCGGGATCTCGATCTGTTCGAACGATTCCTGATCCATAAAGGTCAGCATCTCGCCCGCCTCGAACAGGAACGTGTACGGCTTGAAGTCGAGTTCGATGGACTCAACCGCTTCCGCCGACCGGAACCGTTCGTTCAGCTTGCGCCCGTCGAACAAATTCTTGAGCTCAACCTGATTGTACGCGCCGCCCTTACCCGGCTTCACGGCCTGCGTTTTCACCGCGACCCACAGCGTCCCGTCATGCTCGATGACCGCGCCCGGCGAGATTTCGTTGCCCGAAATTTTCATATGATCTTCCGAAAACAGAAAGGGCGGTTGCCCGCCCTCGAATGGCGCGGAACGTAACAGGCCCATGACCACGCTTCAATGCGGGCGGGCCGCTATTTCGCCAGGGAATCAAAGAGATCGTTAAAGCGCCGCACCGCCGCTTGCGCCCCCTCAGGGTGATCCCAAACCCCGCTCGCGACGGCAAGAAAGTCCGCCCCCGCCTGCACCAGCGGCCCGCCGTTCTCAACCGTGATGCCGCCGATGGCGACGCAAGGCGACTGCATCATCTCCTGCCACCAAGTGAGCAACTCAGGTTCAGCCCGCGTCTTCGCCTCTTTCGTCGACGTTGGAAAGAACGCCCCGAACGCAACGTAATCCGCGCCCGCCTCAGCCGCCTCGATCGCCAAATGCCGCGAGTCGTGACACGTCACGCCGACGATGGCGTCAGGCCCCAGCAACGCACGCGCCTCGGCATAGGACGCATCCTCTTGCCCGACATGCACGCCGTCCGCGCCCAGCTTCTTCGCAAGGTCCGGCCGATCGTTCACAATGAACGCAACACCGGCCCTCTGCGCGATCGGCATCAGCGCCGAACCCGCGCGCAAAACCTCATCGTCCGAAACGTCCTTGAGACGCAGCTGAAGCGAAGCGACGTCGCCGCCCTCCAGAGCCCGCTTCAACACATCGCCAAACGCCGCGTCGATCCGCGGCGGCGTAATCAGATAGAGGCGGCAGCGAATTAGGCCGCCTCCTTCTCAAGCGAAGACGACCACTTGCCGAGCGCCGCCAGCCCGTTCATTCGCGCGCGATGCGCAAACGCCCGCTGCGCCGCGGCGACCTGATCCTTCTTCCCAGCCCAAGCCTTCTGCGGCGCGGCTTGCAAAGCACGGCCATAGGAGAACGTGAGGTGCCAGGGCAGGGGCCCAAGCTTGTTCATGGCGTCGAGGTGCGCCGTCGCGTCTTCATCCGACTGCCCACCCGACAGGAACGCGATCCCCGGCACCAGCGGCGGCACGCAATCCTTGAGCAGCTTCACCGTCTTCTCGGCGACTTCCGCGACCGGCGATTTCTTCGACGACTTCTTCCCCGCGATCGCCATGTTCGGCTTCAACACGATGCCTTCCAGCTTCACGTTCGCGTAGTAGAGCTCCTGGAACGTCTCCTTCAGCACCCACTTCGTCACCTCGAAGCACGTGTCGATGTCGTGGTCGCCGTCCATCAAAACCTCCGGCTCGACGATCGGCACGATGTTCGCCTGCTGGCACAAAGCCGCATAGCGCGCCAACGCATGCGCGTTCGCGTGAATGGCGTTGTGCGAGGGCACGCCCGGCCCGATGTCGATCACCGCGCGCCACTTCGCAAACCGCGCGCCGCGCTCATAATATTTCGGCAAACGCGCCGACAACCCGTCGAGCCCCTTGGTGATCAAATCCTTCGGCGACCCGGGCAGCGGCTCCGTGCCTTCATCGACCTTGATCCCCGGCACCGCGCCCGCGTCGGCCAGAACCTTCACGAGCGGCGTGCCGTCGGCGGCGTTCTGCCAAATCGTCTCGTCATAGAGAATGACGCCCGAGATGAATTCCTTCATCGCCGGCGTGCGGAACATCAGCTCGCGATAATCGCGCCGGTTCGCCTCCGTCGACTCGACGCCGATCGCATCGAAGCGTTTCTTGATCGTGCCCGAACTTTCGTCGGCGGCAAGAATGCCCTTGCCCGGCGCCACCATCTTGCGCGCGACCTTTTCCAATTCCGCGATCGACATATTTCTCTCCCTAGACTTGCGCCAGAGCTTTCACGCCCGGCAGATCTTTTCCCTCAAGCCATTCCAAAAACGCACCGCCCGCCGTCGAGCAATACGTGAACCCGTCCTCGGCACCGGCCTGCGCCAGCGCTGCCAACGTATCGCCGCCACCGGCAACCGAGACCAATTGCCCCACCTTGGTCAGCATCGCCACATGCCGCGCAATCGCGTTAGTCCCGTTGTCGAACGGCGGCGTCTCGAATGCACCCAGCGGCCCGTTCCAAACCACCGTCTTCGCCGTCTCCAACCGCGAGGCGATCAAAGCGATCGTGTCGGAGCCGACGTCCAAAATCATCCCGTCATCCGGCGTCTGCGAAACCGGCAGCGTCTTGGAAGCCGCCATCGCCTTGAATTCTTTCGCAACGACGCCGTCGGTCGGCAGCACGATCGCGCAATCGCGTGCCTTCGCAGCGGCCATGATCTCGCGCGCCTTGTCGAGCAGCGCCGGCTCATGCAGCGACTTCCCGATCGGAAAGCCCTGCGCCTTCAAAAACGTATTCGCCATACCGCCGCCGATAACGAGCGCGTCGACCTTGGCGATCAAATGCTCAAGCACCGCGAGCTTCGACGAAACCTTCGCCCCGCCGACAATGGCCACCACCGGATGCTGCGGTTTCTCCAGAACACGCGTCAGTGCCTCCAACTCCGCCTGCATCCCACGCCCCGCATAAGCAGGCAGCCGATGCGCCAAACCTTCGGTCGTCGCATGCGCGCGATGCGCCGCAGAGAACGCGTCATTCACATAAGCGTCGCCGAGCTTCGCCAGCGCCGCCACAAACCGCGCCTCGTTCTTCTCTTCCTCAGCGTGAAAGCGCGTATTCTCAAGCAGCAGAACATCGCCGTCCTTCAACGCGCCAACAGCCGCCTCGGCCGGCGCACCGATGCAATCATCCGCAAACGCCACAGGCTTGCCCACCGCCGCGGAGAGCGCGGGCAACACCGCGCGCAGCGACATCGCGTCGACGCGCTTCCCATCCGGCCGCCCGAAATGCGACAGCACGACCACCTTCGCGCCGCGGGCGGAAAGGTCACGGATCGTCACCGCCGCCTGATCGATGCGCGCCGTATCGCTCACGGCGCCATCCTTCATCGGCACGTTCAAATCCGCGCGCACCAGAACGCGCTTACCCTTCGCCTCAAGCGCATCGATGGTGCGGAACGCGGGCATCAGATCAGCTTACCCATCGCAACCGCCGTGTCGCTCATGCGGTTCGCAAAGCCCCACTCGTTGTCGTACCAAGCCATGACCCGCGCGAGATTGCCGTCCATGACCTTGGTCTGATCGAGCGCAAAGCTCGCCGACGCCGGATTGTGGTTGAAATCGACCGACACCAGCGGCGCATCGACGATGTCGAGGATGCCCTTAAGCTCCTGACCCGCTGCCCGCTTCATCGCCGTGTTGATCTCATCCACCGACGTCGCCCGCTTGGTGACGACCTTGAAGTCGATCACCGAAACGTTCGGCGTCGGCACGCGCATCGAAACGCCGTCGAGCTTGCCCTTCAACTCCGGCAGGACCAGACCCACGGCCTTCGCCGCGCCCGTCGAGGTCGGGATCATCGACACCGCCGCGGCACGCGCGCGATAGAGATCCTTATGCATCTGATCCAGAGACGGCTGATCGTTGGTGTACGAATGGATGGTCGTCATAAATCCCTTCTCGATGCCGACCGTCTCGTTCAGCACCTTGGCGACCGGCACCAGACAGTTCGTCGTGCACGACGCGTTCGAAACGACGATGTGATCCTTTGTCAGCTTCGCGTGGTTCACCCCGTAAACGACCGTGATGTCCGCCCCGTCCGCAGGCGCCGAAACCAACACGCGCTTCGCCCCCGCCGTCAGATGCGCCGACGCCTTCTCCTTCGATGTGAAGATGCCGGTGCATTCCATCGCGATATCGACGCCCAATTCCTTGTGCGGCAACTGCGCCGGATCTTTGACGGCGGTCACCTTGATCTTGTGCGACCCGATGATCATGCGATCGCCGTCGACCTTCACCTCAACCGGAAACCGCCCATGCACCGAGTCGTAGCGCAGCAAATGTGCGTTCGTCTCGATCGGTCCCAGATCGTTGACCGCGACGATGTCGATATCCTTGCGCCCCGACTCCACGATCGCGCGCAACACCAGACGCCCGATGCGCCCGAACCCGTTGATGGCAACTTTGATAGTCATGTGTTCCGTCCCCGTCCTAGAGGCGCTCGCGCGCCGCGCGGACGACATGGTCCGCCGTGATGTTGAAATGCTTATAGAGCGACTCGTATGGCCCGCTCGCGCCAAAGCTGTTCATGCCGACAAACGCGCCGTCGCGCCCGATCCACCGCGACCACCCCATCGAGGAACCGGCCTCGATGGCGATACGAACCGTCTTCGGGTCGATGATGCGGTCCTGCACGGCAACGCTTTCCTGCGCGAAGAGATCCATGCACGGCATCGAAACGACCGCCGCACCTATCCCCTGCGTCTCCAGCTTCTTCTGCGCTTCCATCGCGATCGAAACCTCGGATCCCGTCGCGATCAGCGTCACATGCTGCTTCGCCGTCGGCGACGGGGACAGGATATAGGCGCCCTTCGCCGATTTGTTCTCCTCCGAGTGCTTCAGCCGCACCTGAGGCAAATTCTGCCGCGACAACGCGATAATGCTGGGCGATTGCGTCATGCGTAGCGCGACTTCCCAACACTCCGCCGTCTCGACTGCGTCGGCCGGCCGGAACACGAACAGGTTCGGGATCGCGCGCAACGACGCCAGATGCTCCACCGGCTGATGCGTCGGCCCGTCTTCGCCAAGCCCGATGGAATCATGCGTCATCACATGAATGACGCGCTGATGCATCAACGCGGCCAAACGGATCGAAGGCCGGCAATAATCCGCAAACACCAAGAACGTGCCGGAGTACGGAAGAACGCCGCCATGCAGCGCCATCCCGTTCATCGCCGCAGCCATCCCGTGCTCGCGAATGCCGTAGTGAATAAAGCGCCCGCGGAAATCGCCCGCTTCGATCGCCTCCATCCCCTTCGTGCGCGTGTTGTTCGATCCGGTGAGATCGGCCGACCCGCCGATCGCTTCCGGCACATGTGCGTTGATCACCTCAAGCGCCATCTCCGACGCCTTGCGCGTCGCGACGGTGACGGGCTTCTCGGTCAACGCCTTGCGATAAGCGGTCAACGCCGTCCACAGCGACGCATTGATCGCGCCTTCCTGCGCCTTCTCGAACGAACCCTTCACGTCGGCGTCCGCACCCGTGAAGCGTTTGAACCAAGACTCATACTCGCTGTGCGAACGCTCGCCCGCCGCAAGCCAAGCCCCGCGAATATCCGCCGGCACCTCAAACAATCCGTGCTTCCACCCCAGCGCCACTTTCGCCGCCGCCGCTTCGTCCGGCCCCAGCGGCGAACCATGCGCACCCGACGTGCCCTGCTTCTTCGGCGCGCCATACCCGATGATGGTGCGGCAAGCGATCATCGACGGACGATCGGATGCCTGCGCCGCTTCCAACGCCGCGGCAACCGCCACCGGATCGTGCCCGTCGACGCGCGTCGCCGACCAACCCGCCGCCTCGAACCGCGCGACTTGATCGCCCGACTCCGACAACGCCAACGGCCCGTCGATCGAAATCCCGTTGTCGTCGAACAGCACGATCAGCTTCGACAACTTCAAATGCCCCGCCAGCGAAATCGCCTCGTGGCTCACGCCTTCCATCAGATCGCCGTCCGAGGCGATGACATACGTACGGTGATCGACCAGATCGCTGCCGAAGCGCGCCTCGACGATCCGTTCGGCCAGCGCCATGCCGACCGCCGTAGCAATACCTTGGCCCAGCGGCCCGGTGGTCGTCTCGACGCCGGCGCCGTGCCCAAACTCCGGATGCCCCGCACAAGGCGAACCCAGCTGCCGGAACCGCTTGATGTCGTCCAGCGTGATGTCCTTGTACCCGGTCAGATGCAGCAGCGAATAAAGCAGCATCGACCCATGCCCCGCCGACAGCACAAAGCGGTCGCGATCGGGCCACCGCGGATTGCGCGGATCGAACTTCAGGAACTTCGTGAACAAGACGGTGGCGACATCCGCCATGCCCATCGGCATGCCGGGATGGCCGGACTTCGCTGCTTCGACCGCATCGATCGAGAGCGCGCGAATGGCGTTGGCCATGTCGCGATGGGGAATGGAAGAGGTGTGGGCGCTCGCCATGTATCCGTGTCTCTGTGGCCAAAGCCGCAAGGCACGCCCGCCCGGGGAGCGGGCGAGTGCCATGACCTTGAAGCGCTTCAGGCCGGAAAAGCGGGCGGACCATGCCCGCCACAAACCCCCGCCGTCAACCCCGCAAACCCGCACGTTTCTGCGGCATTTGGGGAAGAAGAGTTGCAATGATTTGAAACGTACGGTGAGCGGTTGAGAGCGACTGTGCTTCAGGGCCAAGATCATCGGGCACGAAGGGGAACGCATCCGCATGTCACGCCGTGTTCTGGCGCTGTTGCTCGCGACTTTGGCGGCGGCGTGCGCGACGCCCCGCGAAGCGCCTCTACCCATGGCGAACAACAGCGACCGTTGCGCGGACCTTGAGAAGCGCGCAGAAACGGAGGAGCGCGCGCGCGAGCGTCTTGCCGCAGCCCTTCTGGCGTGCCGCCTCGACTCCGTGATCGACGCAGCCGAGGCCACGCGCATCTTAGGTGCCAGTCCGGCCGCACTCGATGTTCGCGGCGACAATGTGGTATTTCTGGCCCGCGCATCCGCATCCGAAGTCAAGATGACCGGTACGCTCACTGCGCCGATGGAGCGTATCGCGAAGACCGACCTCTGGGCCGCGCGCTTCCGTTTCCAATTCATCGACTACGCGATGCTGAAGTTTTTGCCCTTCGCCGACGGGAAGCAATTGGCCGGATCCAAGGCGATCAACTGGCGCGGACCGAAGGCGCCCGAACAGCCCGCGCTCAAACGCGACCTCAAAGGCACGATGGTCAAGCGCACGCTATGGAGCGAGGCGCTGCAGGAAACCCGCAAGATCGACATCTACCTGCCGCCGTCCTACAGCCGGCGGCGTCCATCCCGCACTCTACATGGGCGATGGTGAGTTCCTTGAAGGCTGGGCCCGCTACATCGAGCCGATGATCGACAGCGGTGCGATCCCGGCGATCGTCATCGTCGGCGCGCGATCCGGCCAAGCCGGCATCGTCGAGGACCGTTCGGCGCTGGGCGTAGAGTTGCGCGCCGCCGACTATCTGCCTGGCTTCAAGAACGCGGGGGACCGCTTCGACCGCCACATGCGCTTCTTCGCCCAAGAGCTCGTGCCCTACGCCGAAAAGGAATTCGCGCTCGCCCGCGACCGTTCGAAGCGCACTTTGCAGGGCCAATCGAACAGCGCCGTCTTCGCGCGCGAAGCGGCCCTTCGCCACGGCGACCTGTTCTCAACCGCGCTGGCATTCTCGGGCGGTTGGAAATTGTCCGAACACTTCGGTTTACCGGACGCGCAGCGTGCCCGCTTCATCTTCGGCGCCGGCCTCTACGAAGGTGGCTTCTTCGTCGGCACCCAATCGGCCGCGCGCGCCCTGCGCGACAGAGCGTTCAACGTCCTCGAGGAATATCTCTACGCCGGTCACGACCCGGACGCCTGGGCGTTTCTTCTCGTCAAATACCTACCACGCGCATTCCCGAAAGTGCCCGACACCGGGCAAAGCAAGCCACCGCTACCGCGGTATGATCGCGTCCTACTGCTGGAGCAAACCGCCGAGACCTCCGCCAACGTCGGCGTTGGTGATTTCGACGGCGACGGCAATCTCGACCTCGTCCTCGCCAAGGGCCGCCACTGGCCGCTGGCCGATCGAATTTTGCTCGGCGACGGAAAGGGACGTTTCGACAAGTCATATGATCTCGGCCCCACGCCCGACCGCTCATACTCCGCAAACGTCGTCGATCTCGACGCGGACGGCGACCTCGACATCGTCGTCGGCAACGACGCCCCCGACCCAAAGCGCATCTATCTGAACGACGGCAAGGGCCGCTTCGACATGCGCGAATTCGGCCGCCCCGAATGGCCGACGCGAAACACGACCGTCGCCGACATCAACGGCGACGGCCGCCCGGACATCCTCGTCGCCAACCGAGGCCCCACCGCCAACCGGCTGTGCCTCAACGAAGGCAAGGGCCGCTTCACCGCCGATTGCATTGCCGTTGCGTCCGAGCCGGCGACGCGCATAACGCCCGCCGACATGAACGGCGACGGTCTCGTCGATCTCGCCGTGCCGCATCGCGACGGCGGACAGAGCCACGTCTATCTCAACCAAGGCAGCGCAACGTTCTCACCCGCATTGCGCATCCCCTTCGGTCCACCCGACGCGCACATCCGCATGTGCTCTATCGCCGACCTCGACAAAGACGGCCGCAGCGACATCGTCGCCATCGACGAAAGGACGGGCGTCGCCGCCTACTTCGGTCAAGCGGGTGGCGCGTTCTCGCCCGCCGTCCAAATCGCCGGTGCGATACCAGCGCCGTACGCATTAGCGCTCGCCGACCTCAACGCCGACCGAGCGACCGACATCATCGTCGGCCACGTCGAAGCCCCGTCGACAATCTACGTCAACGACAACACAGGCCGCCGCTACATGCAGCATCCGTTCGGCGACTCAAAAGGCACGGTCTACGGGTTCGCCATCGCCGACCTCGACAACGACGGCCTTCCCGACATCGCGGCGGCACGATCGGAAGCCCCGAACGTCGTCTACTTCGCCGGTCGTTAGTCGGGGCCGGACGCACGCTTGCTGGACGCCGACCTAAGCTTTCTTCTGAACACACTTCCCGCGTTTCGGATTGTTGTCCGCGCCCAGGGCGTCCGTGAACACGTTGGTTTTGCGAAACTCCAAGGTCGCCTTGTCGATCACCATCACGTCCGCACCCAAGTGCTTGCCTTCCGCATAGCTGATGACCGCAACAAGTCCGACGTCATTGTCTTCCATGATCGTATACTCGATGAACTCCGCGCCGCGGATCATCAAGACGCGGCCTTCCTGGATCAGCCGGATCACCGTCACATCCCGCTTGGTCCCATCCGCCGAGAACCAGCAATCCCAGGCGCGCGTGGGCGTCGGCGCTGCGGCGCCGATGACAATCGAAACAAACACCACCATAGCGACCCCAGTCGCGCGTGAAATGCTGAACATCATCTTTCTCATTATGGTCGACGCTCTTCCGTCGCGAGATAAACTGCTTAGCGATCTCTCGTGTCATGGCGACGCGAGGCTATCTTCGCCGCGCTGGGTGCCGGGCCATCCATCTTTCCAATACGGCGGCGACGTCCGCGCCGCCGTCGCGCGACCGCGCATGGTCGAGCGCGGTCTTCTGCTCGCGATCCCTCGCATAAGGATCGGCGCCTGCTTCGAGCAGCGTCAGCGTCACCTTGGGACTGCGGCAGAGCATCAACGGCGTTTCTTGCCGACCGTTCCGAGCGTTGACGTCGGCCCCGCGTGCGATCAACGCCGGCGCAACATCCTCGCCGTATGTCCACGCACCGAACAACGGCGTCGCGCCATTCTTGTCGCGCGCGTTGAGGTCCGCTTTCGCATCCAACAGAAGTTCGACGACGCGCCGCACGTCTTCGCCGGCAGGAATGCGCAATTTGGATTTGCCGTCCCAGCTCTCCGTCGCGCGTCCATCCGGACCGACAGAGCGATCGGGTATACGCCCGGCCACGGCCAGATGCAGGGCCGTCCGTCCATCCGAATCGACGGGCGCAGTGCTCGCGCCCGAGCGCAGCAAGTGTTCGACGACGCGCGCCGCACCGACTTCGGCCGCCGTCATCAACGCCGTCTTACCTCCGCGGCGCCAATCGACCTGCGCGCCGCGTTTCACCAACACATCAACGAGCGGCACATCGCCAAGACCGGCAGCGAGCACCAACGCTTGCGACAGCTGATCTGGCGTCCACCGAACATTGGCGGACAAGAGCACGCGCGCCAACTCGGCGTTTTCGGCGAACAGCGCCGCTTCAAGCGGTTCCTCGCTAAAAGTGGTCCTCTCGGTCGAGACGGGCGCACCCGTGGTGAGCAGCGCGCGCACCGTTTCGGCGTCGGCGCCGTACCTCATCGCCGCGTTACAAACCATCGTCCTGTTCGCATAGTCGCTGCGCGAGAAATCCCAATTCTCGGCGATCAGGCTCGGCACCGTGAGTTCGTTGCCGCTGGTCCAGCGCTGCACATGCGCCGTCTGCCGTACGAGGATCGGCAGGCCGAGAACCGCGTCTGGCTCTCCCCGCAACAGGATTGCGCCGTTGTTGTAGGTAACGCTCTTGCTGTGACCATCGAAGTAAATCGAGATACTCGAATCGAACCGCTCGTCGCCAGGCAAGCCGTCGTCGAGGGAAAAGAATTCCGCGCGCTTGAACGCCTCGACGAGCTTGCGAACGTCGTCGCGCGCGATCATCGCGCAATGGCGGCCCAGCACGACGACGTGGCGATATCCAAAGTAGGTCACCGCTCCATCGCCTCGGATTTCGAGATCGTAGGCTTGATCGCCCCACGTGTTGTCGGGCCCGGTCAGCCGTATGGAGACTGAGTCCCAGTCCCGGATTTGGGGAAACGCGGTGTGACGCCTTTGCCTCGTGTCGGGCGGGCCTACCGGAAGGTCGAACTCCGTGTGCACGCGACTTGGTTTGCCGCCGATGCGAAACGGCCGGAACGTCCATCGCCTGGCAATGCGGAGGGCTTCGGTGTGCGCGGCATCTGCTTCGGACAGCGGCCCGGCGGCCAACACCTCACCCAGTTCACCGACGACGATGGGCACCGTGATATTCGGTCCGTCCTCAAGGCCATAGTCAGGCCACTTGAAGTCTCGCATCGCGGGCAACCGGAGCGATTTGTACGGCCCGATGAAATGGTCCAAAGCCTTGCCCTGGTAAACCGACGGCGTGTTCGCGAATGCCGCCGCCGTCACGGGAGGCAACGGTTGGTCGGACATGGGCGCGTCGTCGAACGTCGGCAGCGGCGGCACGGCGACCGAGCGCGTATTGCTCGCCGAGCAGGCGGGCGCAATCGCATCGCGTCCGGCCTGCACGGCTTCCACGACAAGCGACGGCGTGACCGAGGGCGCCCACGTCGCAAGCGAAACGACGATGATGGGAACTGCCGCAATAACGGCGAACAACACTGCGGCGCGTTGAGGCGTCTGAACGCCCCAACCAACGAAACGTCGAAACCCGTAGACCGCGCTGAACGACACCGCCAACACGATGAACAAGTCCCGCAGCTGCCACCAGATCACCGACAGCTCCGTTACGGGGAGGCCACGTAGGAGCGGCAGAGCGATGGTGATAAGCGCGGTGAACACCATCCCATGCCACCACCGTCTCAGGATCAATCCGGCAATCCCGACGACGCCCAACGTCAGCACGACGGCCGCGATCACGTAGCCGGGCATGTTGTACCAAACCTCATAGACCCACACGGCGGTCGCCCTCTGGTGCGCGCCAGAGGCTGCGCCAGTCTCGGGAGGTTGAAAATCCGGTTCGCGCGATGGTTGCCGAAACGGCCGACGCAAACCTGCGAACTCAAGTCGCCTACCGCGTCGGCGAGTAATGTTCTAAATTTGTTCTTCGGCGGCGCAAAGGTCGGCCGCCGCTGCTGTTAGATGTGTGATTGCAATGCGATGGATTGGGTGATGGCAGAAATCAGCCGATGGCCCCAGCGCGCGGAAGATGAGACATTAGCTTCTCCTTGCGATCACATCAGGCCGCCCGCAGAGGCCTTGCCCGTTTGATCCGCTCACGTTCGCGCGGGTTGTTCATAGCCTCCCACAGGTCGGTTCGCCGCTGGACGTTCAGCCAAAAGTCGGGGCTGTTGCCGAAGACGCGGGCGAGGATCAACGCGGTTGCGGCGGTCACGTTGCGCCGCTCATTGCAGAGTTCGTTGACGTGCTTGCGTTGTACGCCCATCGCCTCAGCGAGTGCCGCCTGCGTCAGAGCCATGGGCGCCATGAACTCTTCGACCAAAATCTCGGCGACCGTCGCCGGTTTGCGCTTCGTCATCAACATGGTTCACCTCACCGATAGCTGTGGTCGTCAAGATAGAGGCCGCTTGCTTCGCCCTGGCGGCCGTCCCACCGAAAGATCAGCCGCCACTGATTGTTGACGCGGATTGAATGCAGGCCGTCCAAATCGCCGCGCAATTTCTCGAAATGGTTGCTCGGCGGCACGCGCAAATCCTGATCCGTCGATGTGGACGCGCGGGGCCTCTGCCACAAGCCCTATGGCTTCACGCCGTCTTCTGCTCCTTGATGTCCAATTCCGCGACCATCGCCTCGCGCATCACGAACTTCTGGATCTTGCCCGTCACCGTCATCGGGAACGCGTCGACGAACCGCACATAGCGCGGGATCTTGTAGTGCGCGATCTGGCCTTTGCAAAACGCGCGCACATCCTCATCGGTCAAACTCTCGCCGGCGCGCACCGTGATCCACGCGGCAAGCTCCTCGCCGTATTTCGCGTCCGGCACGCCGAACACCGACACGTCCTGGATCTTCGGATGGCGGTAGAGATACTCCTCGACCTCGCGCGGATAGACGTTCTCGCCGCCGCGGATCACCATGTCCTTCACACGCCCGACGATGTTGCCGAAGCCTTCGTCGTCCAAGGTCGCGAGATCGCCGGTGTGCATCCACCCGGCCGCATCGATCGCCTCGCGCGTCTTTTCCTTGTCGTCCCAGTAGCCCAGCATCACCGAATATCCGCGTGTCAGCAGCTCGCCGCGCTCGCCGCGCGCCACGGTGCGCCCGTTCTCGTCCACGATCTTGACCTCGACATGCGGATGAATGCGCCCGACCGTCGCGACGCGCTTCTCCAGCGGATCGCTCGTCGCCGACTGAAAGCTGACCGGCGAGGTCTCGGTCATGCCGTAGCAGATCGTGACCTCGCGCATATGCATGCGCGCGACGACCTTCTTCATCACTTCGATCGGGCAGGGCGCGCCCGCCATCACGCCGGTGCGCAGCGACGACAGATCGAACCGCTCGAACTCCGGATGCTCAAGCTCGGCCACGAACATCGTCGGCACGCCATACAACGCCGTACACTTCTCGGTCTCGACCGCGCGCAACACCGCAACCGGATCGAACGCCTCTGCCGGATAGACCATCGTCGCGCCATGCGTCACGCAGCCCAGATTGCCCATCACCATCCCAAAGCAGTGATAGAGCGGCACCGGAATGCACAGCCGGTCCTGATCGGTGAACCCCTGCGCGGCGGCGACGTTGCGCCCGTTATTCAAGATATTGAAGTGGGTCAGCGTCGCGCCCTTCGGCGCACCGGTCGTGCCGCTGGTGAACTGAATGTTGATCGCATCATCCGGTTGCAGCTTGCCGCGCAGCCCAGCGACCGCCTCGCGCGACCCGGCGCTCGCCCGCGCCGGCACGTCGTCGAAGTTCAGCATACCGGGCGTGCGCTCCGTGCCCATCCGCACGACAAGCTTCAGCCACGGCAACTTCGCCGCCTCGATCCGCCCCGGCGTCGCGTGCACGATCTCCGGCGCCAGCGTCGCCAGCATCTCAAGATAATTGCTCGACTTGAACGTGGATGCGGTGATCAACGCCTTGGCACCGACCTTGTTCAACGCGTATTCCAGCTCCGACAGCCGGTAAGCCGGATTGATATTGACCAGAATAAGCCCAGCCTTCGCCGTCGCGAACTGCGTGAGCAACCACTCCGCGCAGTTCGGCGACCAAATCCCGATCCGGTCCCCCGGCTGCAACCCCGACCCGATCAACCCCGCCGCAAACTCATCCGCGCGCGCCTTCAGCTCCGCATAGGTCCAGCGAATATTCTGGTGACACGATACAAGCGCCTCATTCCCGCCCCACCGCGCCGCCGCCTCGTCCAGCGCATCGCCGATCGTCTGATAAAGCAGCGGCACATCGCTCGCGCCGTGAACGTAAGAAGTCGCTTGGTGAGTCATCGATCATCCGCCGCAGTTCGAAACGACATTAGCCTCATCGCGCGCAATGCCGAAATCACAGCGCGGCAACAAACAGGCGAACGAATGTGCGTTCCACACGCGGGCTCTTTCTTTCGACGGGCGAGCGTTAACACATGCGGTCAATCGAGCCGGGCGCGAAGCGCAAAGTTTCTGCAACTCACGGTATCGAATCGCGCCGGGTCCAGTGGAAATTTCAAATTAAGACATCGCCGTAAGCCCAATCTGACGTATACAGATTCGACATGAAGCGACTTGATTCGGCCATACAGAAGTTCACCGCCGCGCTTGAGCGGCTCGAGGCTGCGGCGCGCCGCGGCAACGGTCACGCGCTCTCGCCGTTCGACGATGCCATCTCCGGCGAACTGAACGCGCTGAAGGAAGATCGCGCCAAGCTTGCCGACGAACTCACCCGCCTCAATGTCGAGAAGGTGGCGCTCGAAGGCTTCACCGAAGAAGTGGCGGGCCGCCTCGAAGGCGCGATCCGCGAAATCCGCGCAGTGCTCGCGCACTAGAAGGCGAACCCCATGGCGCACGTCACGGTCACGATCAACGCAAAGACCTACAATCTCGCCTGCGACGACGGCGAGGAGGAGCACCTGACGAAGCTCGCGCGCGAAATCGACCGCCGCGTGGCCAAGCTGAAATCCGACCTGGGGCAGGGCGACGAAACGCGCTTGATGTTGATGGCGGGCCTCACCGTCGCCGACGACCTGGTGCTGTCGAACGAGCGCATCCAGGAACTCGAAGAAGAACTCGCCGGCCTTAAGAATGAATTTTTGGGCCCCGAATCGAAGAACGCGACCATCCGCGCCAACGCTTTCGACGAAGATAAGTTCGCGACGCTGCTCGAATCCGCCGCCCGCCGCATGGAAGACATTGCCGGACGCCTGAGTTGAGCCTACCTTAGGCGTCGGACGGGTACTGCCTCGTACGTTAGAAACCGGATGCCCAGGGGCCGTAATCATACCTCATAGGGTGCTGTCCCTGGCCAGGACCGTGGTCTTGGCCAAATGGTGCCCACCTGCGAAAGCAGGCCACTGAGGATCCAACTTCGACGGCGTTCGCGGTCCCGTCCACCTTTCACCGCGCCGGGCAAGCATGACTGAGCCGACCAAAAAAGCCCTGCGCGAAACAGCCCTCGCCGCCCGCACAAGAGCCGCCGAAACAGCCGGCCCCAAAGCCGCCCTCCTCATCGCCCGCCGTCTGCTCGGCGACTTCGTCTTCATGAAAGGCGCCGTCGTCGCCGGCTACGCCGCCGTTCGCGGCGAAGTCGATCCGTTCCCGCTGATGGCCGCCCTCCAAGCCCAAGGCCACGCGCTCTGCCTGCCGCAGACGCAAGAGAACGGTCTCGTCTTCCGCGCCTGGAAACCCGGCGACCCGCTCGTCGTCGGCCGCTTCGCCATCCCGGAACCGGATGCAAAGGCAAAGGAACGCCGCCCCGATCTCATCCTCGTACCGCTGCTCGCCTTCGACCGCGATGGTTACCGCTTGGGCTACGGCGGCGGCTTCTACGATCGCTACTTGAGCGAACACCGCGCAAAGCGCACCATCCGGGCCATCGGCATCGCCTACGCGGGACAGCAGTTGGATCAAATCCCGCGCGAGCCGACCGACGAACGCCTGGACGCGGTCGTCACCGAAGAACGCGTGATCCGATTCGAAAGGGACTGAAGCTTGCGGTTGTTATTCCTAGGCGACATCGTCGGCCGCTCGGGCCGCGTGGGCGTCGTCGAAGCGGTCCCGAACTTGCGCAGAACGCTCGCGCTCGACTTCGTCATCGTCAACGGTGAGAACGCGGCCGGCGGCTTCGGCATCAACGAAGAAATCAGCCACGCGCTCTTCAACGCCGGCGTCGACTGCATCACGACCGGCAACCACGCCTTCGACCAGCGCGACAAGATCGACATCTACGACAGCGAACGCCGCCTCCTGCGTCCCGTGAACTACCCCAAAGGCGCACCCGGCAAAGGCGTCGGCCTCTACGAAACGAAAACCGGCAAGCGCGTGCTCGTCATCAACGCCATGGGCCGCACCTTCATGGACGCGCTCGACGATCCCTTCGCCGCCGTCGATCGCGAACTCGAAGACTGCCGCTTAGGCATGGGCTGCGACGCCGCCATCGTCGACATGCACGCCGAAGCCACGTCGGAAAAAATGGCGATGGCCCACTACTGCGACGGCCGCGCCAGCTTCGTCGTCGGCACGCACAGCCACGTACCGACAGCCGACGCGCAAGTGCTGCCCGGCGGCACAGCGTATCAAACGGACGCCGGCGCCTGCGCCGACTACGACAGCGTCATCGGTATGGAAAAGACCGAGCCGATCACCCGCTTCGTCCGCAAAATCTCCAGCGGCCGCTTCAACCCCGCCCAGGGCCCGGCGACAGTCTGCGGCGTCTTCGTCGAAACCGACGACCACACCGGCCTCGCCAAACGCATCGACCCCGTACGCATCGGCGGTCGCCTCAAACCGGCCATGCCGGAATAACGTCATGAGTGCGAGCGAACACAACGCCGTACCAGCGCACCGATTGCTGCCGTCGCTCGCTTTGGCAGCCATCGCCGGGATGTTGTTCGTGCGAGCCTTGTTTCAGCCCTTCTTCGCCGGATGCACTCTCGACCGGAGCGCGGCGGCCATAGGAGCAGCCGCGGCGGAGTTCGCCCTAAGTCCGGCCGCGTTGGTCGTACTGCCGCTGGTGCTGCTGCCGATCGCTCTGCTCGCTGCGCTGTCAGCGATCGCCTTCAGGTGGAGGCTGCTGCACCTTTGGGCGGCCTTTACCGCATCGGCGGCCGCGATCGCGGCATCGCTTTTCGCGATGTCGCTATTTGACCCGGCCATCGTCGGCGGCGAGCCACGCCAGCATCGCTGCTATCTGACCTGAGCGTGCCGGCTCTTGCCTCGCCCCTTGAGTTTAAGCTTTATCACCGCCCCAAGTCAGAACATCCGTCAGAGAAACGAAGTATGGCCGGCCATAGTCAGTTCAAGAACATCATGTTCCGCAAGGGCGCGCAGGACGCGAAGCGCTCAAAGCTGTTCTCGAAACTCGGGCGCGAAATCACCGTCGCCGCCAAGGCAGGTCTGCCCGACCCGGAGCACAACGCCAAACTCCGCGCCGCCCTGATCGCCGCCCGCAAAGTCAGCATGCCGAAAGACTCGATCGACCGCGCGATCAAAAAGGCCCAAGGCGCCGACGCCACCAACTACGAAGAAGTCCGCTACGAAGGCCGCGGCCCGGGCGGCGTCGCGATGATCGTCGAAGCCCTGACCGACAACCGCAACCGCACCGCCAGCGACGTCCGCTCGCTGTTCTCGAAATACGGCGGCCAAATGGGCGAAACCGTCGCCTACATGTTCGACCGCCTGGGCCAAATCCAATACCCGCTCACGGCGGGCAGCGCCGAACAAATGCTCGACGCCGCCATCGAAGCCGGCGCCGACGACTGTCAAACCACGGACCAAACTCACGACCTCTATTGCGCCCCCGACGACCTCAACGAAGTCTCGCGCGCCCTCGAAAAGAAATTCGGCCCCGCCGCCAGCGCCAAATTCATCTGGCGCCCCCAAACCAGCGTGCCGGTGGAAGGCGACACCGCCGAAACCCTGATCAAACTCCTGGACGCCCTCGACGACCACGACGACGTCCAAACCGTCACCGCCAACTTCGAAATGTCCGAAGCCACCATGGCGAAGCTGACCGCCTGAACGCACAAAAGGCACGACGCGTCTCCGCATCGTGCCTTCTGCGATATTCCAACGACGGCGGCTATGGGGAGAGAGTCTGTCGCGCCACCGTTGGGGTTCGGCCTTTAGTAGCGCACCGGCGCACGGCGCCAGAGCTGCTCGGCCGTAAGGCCCGTGCGCAGCGGTTCACCGCCGCGCGTGAAGGTCAGCGACGAGACCAGCACCGACACCAGCTTGGTGCTCGGCCCCTTGACCGACAGGATCGCGTACCGCGCTTCGCCGACCGGCGAGAGCAGGATGTCGTGAACCGAAGCGACCTCTTGCCCATTCGGCCCGACGACGCGCGACGACAGCAGGCGCGACACGGTCTTCACCGCCGGGTTCTTAAAGCTTTCGTTCATCGCTTCGATGCGCGAGACGAAGGCGGCGTCGGCGGCGTTGTCGATTTGGCCTTCGGTGACGTTGGTGCGCGCGCGCAAGCTGCCGTCCGGCGCCCGCGACACGGTGATCAGGCGCGGCTTCACCGCCACCTTGTCGCCGCCGATGCCCAGGAATCCGCCGTCTTCGACGACGAACGCGTCCAGATAGTTGTCTTTGCCGACCACGACGTCGCTGATGCGGCCGACGCGTTCCTTCTGCTGCACGTTCTCGACGGGCGTGCCGATCAACTGCTTGCCCGAAAGCGAACCGGGCAGGGCCGCAGGCAGCACAATCTCCTTCGTGCCTTCCATCAAGGAGTCGAATGCCTTGACCGTGGCGTTCCAAGCGTCGCGCGCGCCTTTCTTCAACGCATTCCAGGCGTCGCTTGCCGCGTCGGCGATCTGTTCGCCGGTCGTTTTATCGTTGTCCGCCGCATACGCCGGCGCAGGAATCGTGAACAGCAGGCAAAGCGCCGCGAATGCGGCCAGCAAGATTCTCATCGTCATCTCCTGCAAAACCCCTCACGTGAACCGCAAGGGCGCGAGGCATGAACGCGGAAAGCTCCCACTGGTTCCTAAAGGGATCGCCCTCGCCGTTTACTTCACGCAGCGCGCGAACCCGCCGCGGCGCAGCGCAACGAACGTGAGCTGCCGCCGCCGCCGTTGCGAATGAGCAACGACTCGCAGTCGTCGATTGCGCCGTACACGGAACTTCAACCCAAATCGTGTGTTGTCTTTCGCATGACTGGGAGACGTATCATGCCGAAATCGATCTTGACCGCCGCCGCCGTGATCGCCGCAACCGTGTTGTTCGGCTATCTGGGCGCCGCGATGTTAGAAGCCGACGCAGGTCGCAAAATTCTCGCCGCCGTCGCGGCGACGATTGCGCTGACCCTGCTAGCCGAAACGGCACACATCGTGGTCAGCCGCGTCCGCGGTCGCACGAGCTAACGCAGCGGAAGGCCAGGCCGGCCGCTATTTTCCGGCGGTACGGAACCTTATGCACCGCAAACGGGTTGTTACGTCAGAGGGAAACAATCATCATGTCGAAATCCATCGTCGTCACGCTCGCCGTCGTCGCAACCACCATCCTCTTCGGCTACGCGGGTGCCGCCTTGCTGGCGTCCGACGAGGGCCGCGCCGCTCTCGGTGCCATCGCCGCATTGCTGATGGTGGCCACAGTCGCCGCCAGTGCGCGCGCGGTCTTGATCCGCTTCGACCATCGCACCGCGTACTAGGCGCTACTCGGCGCTGACCGTGCCGCGATCAAGATTGATCCGCACGCGCGCGACGCCGTTCCTCGACGACAACCCGTCCACATAAAGCTGATACGGAAACGTAATCAGCAGCCCGCGGCCCGCATCGTAACGAGTCGTCAACCGGGCGAAGTCGATCCCGGCGAATCCCATCGCATCGTGATCGCCGACGATCTTGCAGAACCGCCCGCCCATCTCGTCGTTCTTGTCCGGCGCCAAAATCAAGAGATGCACGCTGCAACACACCGGCTCACCCCCGGTGTCCAGCAGCGCCACGCGCACATTCCCGTCGTAGAACGCCCGCGTGTTCTTCTCCCACGGCTCGGCGATGGAACGAACATCGGCGGCATAGTCGCAGTCGCGCACTTGAACCGCGTGCGCGGGCAGGGCGGCGAGAAGGAACGCGGCGGCGGCAACGGCAAGGCGCATGGGATCTCTCCGGTGAAGTCGGCGCATTTTCCGCTCGGCGATGCAGGACAGCCAGCGTCCGCCGTCACCGAATCACGCTATGGATGGTCGAACCGGAACATTCAGAGTACAAGATTCGAATGCCACCCCGTCCCGCGACTCGAATCTTAGGTCTAGACCCGGGCCTGCGCCGCACCGGCTGGGGCCTCGTCGTCATCAATGGCGGGAAACTCAGTTTCGAGGGCTGCGGCGTCGTGACGTCCGACGCCGAGCGCTCGCTCGCCGAACGCCTGGTCGAACTCTACGACGGCATCGCCAAAATCATCGAAGCCATGCGCCCTGACGTCGCCGCCGTGGAGCAAACCTTCGTCAACAAGGACCCCGTCGCGACGTTGAAGTTGGGCCAAGCCCGTGCCATTGCGCTCTTGGTGCCGGCGCGCGCTGGGCTCGAAGTCGCCGAATATGCACCGAACCAGGTCAAGAAGTCCGTGGTCGGCGTCGGCCACGCCGAGAAGGGTCAAGTGCACGCCATGGTCAAAATCCTCCTCCCCCATTCGGACGCCAAGACGCCGGACGCCGCCGACGCCCTGGCGATCGCCATCACCCACGCCCACTTCGCGGAATCGAACGGCCGCATGCAGGCTTTGATGGCGAGGGCGCGATGATCGGTAAACTCACCGGCCTGATCGACGAGATCGGCACCGACTTCGCCGTCATCGATGTCGGCGGCGTGGGCTACGTCGTCCATTGCGCGGCGCGCGTGCTGTCGGCGCTGCCGCAGCCCGGCCAACGCGCCTCTCTCTTCGTCGAAACGCAAATGCGCGAAGACGCGATCAGGCTCTTCGGCTTCACGACGAGTGAAGAGCGCGAATGGTTCCGCCTGCTGCAAACCGTGCAAGGCGTCGGCGCCAAAGTCGCCCTCTCGATCCTCAGCACGCAAACGATCCCGGACCTCGCGCGCGCGGTGGCTTTCGAAGACAAAGCCCAAGTCGGCCGCGCCCAAGGCGTCGGCCCCAAACTCGCCGCCCGCATCGTCGCCGAACTGAAAGACAAGGCGGCCAGCATCACGGCCCCGCTCCACGTCGCGCAAGGCGCCGTGGTCAACCTCACGCGCCCCGCAGGCGCGGCAGCCGAAGCAGTCTCCGCCCTCGTCAACCTCGGCTACGCCCAAGCCCAAGCCAGCCAAGCCATCGCCACCGTCGTCGCCCGCGAAGGCAAAGACCTGCCGCTGCAAGCGCTGATCCGCGAAGGCCTGCGCGCACTGTCGAGCGCGGCGTGAGCGCCGCACCCACATTAAAGATCATCATGGCCGGGCTTGACCCAGCCACCCAGTTCGCGCACGGCAGTGCGCGAGAGAGACCTTGGTGTAACTTCGTGCTCTTGGTGTCTTCGTGGTGAAGCTGACTCTCTATCGCGCTGTCGCGCGAAAACTGGGTGGCCGGGTCAAGCCCGGCCATGACGAACTGAGTTTGCGCCCGGCATCGTGGGGACACGGCGAATGACCAAACCCAACCGGCTCATCACGCCCGAAACGCGCGACGACGACGCGGGTGAAGCCTCGCTCCGCCCGCTCACCCTCGCCGAATTCATCGGCCAAGATCAGGCGCGTTCGAATCTAAAGGTCTTCATCGACGCCGCACGCGGCCGCAACGAGGCGCTCGACCACGTCTTGCTCGCCGGGCCCCCGGGCCTAGGCAAGACGACCATGGCCCAGATTGTCGCCCGCGAACTCGGCGTGAACTTCCGCTCGACCTCCGGCCCCGTGATCGCCCGCGCCGGCGACCTCGCTGCCATCCTCACCAACCTGCAGCCGCGCGACGTCCTCTTCATCGACGAGATCCACCGCCTGAATCCCGCGGTCGAAGAAATCCTCTACCCCGCGATGGAGGACTTCCAACTCGACCTCATCATCGGCGAAGGCCCGGCTGCCCGCACGGTGAAAATCGACCTCGCCCCATTCACACTCGTCGGCGCCACGACCCGTTCGGGCATGATCACCAAACCGCTGCGCGACCGCTTCGGCATCCCGCTGCGCCTGGAGTTCTACAAAGTCGAAGACCTGATCCAGATCGTGAGCCGCGGCGCACGCATCCTGCAACTCGCGCTCACCCCCGAGGCGTCGCGCGAAATCGCAGCACGATCGCGCGGCACACCCCGCATCGCCGGAAGATTGCTCCGCCGCATCCGCGACTTCGCCGCTGTGGCGAAGATGGACAAGGTCGACGCCAAGGCCGCCGACGAAGCGCTCACGCGTTTGGAGGTCGACAAGAAGGGTCTCGACAATTTCGACCGCCGCTATCTGAAAATCATCATCGACAACTACAACGGCGGCCCCGTCGGCGTGGAGACACTCTCGGCAGCGCTCGGCGAACCACGCGACGCACTGGAAGAAATCATCGAACCCTTCCTGCTCCAGGAAGGCTTCGTTCAACGCACGCCGCGCGGCCGCATGGCGGCAGGCATGGCCTACACGCATCTAGGCCTGACCGCGCCAAAGCAAATCGCGCAACAGACCCTCTTCGACACCGCGCGCGACGAGGACGCCGATGTCTGAGCGCGCCAGCATGGGCCGCTTCGACGGCAAGACCCACATCCTGCCCGTGCGCGTGTACTACGAAGACACCGACGTCTCAGGCATCGTCTATCACGCCAATTATCTGCGCTTCCTCGAACGCGGCCGCAGCGAGGCGCTCCGCCTCGCCGGCATCCACCACATGGTGATGCTGGCAAACGAAGAGCCGATTGCCTGGACCATCCGCCGCATCGAACTCGACTACGCCAAGGCCGCCCGCCTCGACGACGACCTCGAGATCCACACACGCTACCGCACGATGACGGGCGCGCGCCTCGCCGGCGAACAATGGGTGAAGCGCGCGGGCGTCGATCTGGTGATGGCCAAAATCGAAGCCGCCATCATCACCATGACCGGCAAACCCCGCCGCATCCCCGAGGACGTCCGCCTCAAGCTCGCGCCTTATCTGGATTAGTCTGGGAGCGCGGGGCGTCCCGCCCGCTCTTCCAACATTTCCGCGCGTGCAGGTGTGTCAATTCAGCAAGGGCGGGCGGGACCGCCCGCGCTCCCAGACTCACCACCGGTAAGCCACACCCACCCCGACGATCAGCGGGTTGATGTCGACGTCCGCGTCAACCGGCCCCAGCGTTGTGTCGAGGCGCACGTCGGTGTTGATCCAGACTTTCTTCACGTCGACGTTGATCGACCAGTGCTCGTCGATCGGGATGTCGAACCCGGCCTGCAACGCAAACCCGACGCTGGAATCGAAGTCGGCGTCCAAGATCGCGGGATCGGCGTCGTCGTGCCCGAAGAACATCGTATAGTTCACGCCCGCGCCGATATACGGACGGAAGTCCGGATCGTCAGGCTGAAAGTGGTACTGCACGGTCAGCGTCGGCGGCAGCAGCCACACCTCGCCGATATCCAGCCCTGTGGGCTTATGCGTGATCTCGTGCGGTGTGACCGCCAAAATGAGCTCGGCCGCCCAGTGCTTGTCGAAGAAATAGGTGATGTCGAGTTCGGGAACGAACTGATCCTCGATCTCCAAATCGCCGCCCAGCACCGTCACCGAGGCACCTTCGTCCGGCAACACGGCGAGCAAACGCCCGCGCACAAGCCACGGCCCTTGTTCCGCATGCGCGGCTTGCGGCACCGCGATCGCGGCGACGGACGCCGTCAACGCGCCGGCCAAAGTCGCCGCCGCCAACAGTCGATTTGTCATGAAACGAAACTCCACCCGAGGGACATCAATCAGCCGGACCCAGGGCGAGTGCTACGCAACGCGAGCGGTCACCTCGTTGACACAGGTCAAACGCACGCTTGTTCTCGGTGCGACGTGTTGTCGGCTCCCTCGCGCAAGTGGAATTCCCATGCGCGGCGGCCCCGATTTGCCCGGTCCGCTGTTCCTGTCTAGACTTTATCGGCAAGTCTTTGGGGGAGAGATGGTGGGCAGAGTCTTGTTCGTTCTCTTGCTGGCGACTGTCGGCACGTCCCGCGCGCAGGTGCCGCCCGATTTGACGCCGGTCAAATGCGCCTGGGCCTCGTTCACGCCTCAGCAGCAGGAACGCCTGCGCAATGCCTTCGTGGTCGACAACAAAACGAACCAGTACCGCCACAACCGCGCGTCGGACCGAGAAACGGCGGCCGCGGCGCAAGCCTGCAAACTCACCTATGGCCCAGCGCAACTCGGTGAACTGGCCGGCGCACTCGGCTACAAAGCGAGGGAAGAGGTCAGCCGCATGGGCATTAGCGCGCGTGGTCTCGTGAAGGCCCAGCTCATTGATCGCGCCGTCGAAAACCTGAGGGACGAACGCCGCGCCGAAATCGGTGACCGTCTCGCCTGCCCGGGCGGGTACACGATGGAGTCTGAGTGGGACCGCTCGGTGATCATGGCTATCCGGCGCACCGGCACGAAGACCATGGATGGCGTGTCCGTTTCGCTCATCGGCCTTGGCGTCTACGCCATCGTCGCGCAAGAGGGCCACATGCGCCGCATCCTCGGCACCAATCCGCCATGCCCGCCGCCCGAACAATGAAACGTTGGTAATCTCTTGCGCGATGCATGTGCGTGAACGTCGCGCCACGTGCAAGTTTTCCGTGCAGCCGCCCTGCGAGAAAGCACAGGAGAATCAATCCGAAACGCGATGAAGCTTCGGTCATTTAGGCTTGGCGCCTCTGGCCTTGGGCCACCGTTCGGGTTAGGGAAGTCGCAAGGGTTTGGGCACAAGTGCGGCGGCGCGCCACGTGGCGACGCGCTTTGCGCCCAAATTTCGACACGTTGAACCGTTCAAGTCGCGCGAAATTCCTGAAGGACCTCAAGGTCTTGCAGGCAGGTGCCGGGCGCGGACCGTACGAGGGGAATTCGTTGATGGAAGTATTTGCGCTCGCGCTGGTTCACGACGCGATAGCGATGGCAAAGCCGCTGCTCGCGCTTGCCGATCATCTGACACACTTCGCCGACAGCGTTCAGGGCCCCTCGGCCGCCCCCGTCGACCCGTCACCCGAAGCGATCCCGCTCGCCGATCCATCAGGCGCGCCGAGCAGGGGCGGGGACGCGGACGGCGTCGTCATCGACATGTCGCCCTGGTCGCTCTTCATGAAGGCCGACATCGTCGTGAAGGCGGTGATGGGCATCCTCCTCGTCTGCTCGTTCTGGTCATGGGCGATCATCCTCGGCAAGTGGACGCGCCTGGGCAGCGTGCGCAGCGCCGCCGACAAATTCGAAACCATGTTCTGGTCCGGCCGCTCGCTCGACGACGTCTATGCGCAGCTTCAGGCCCGCAACGACCACCATCCGATGGCCCACGTCTTCGTCGCCGGCATGCGCGAGTGGAAACGTTCGTTCGAGGCGGGCCACGTCTCCGCCGGCATCTTGCCCGGCGTGAAGGACCGCATCACCCGCGTCATGAACGTCGCCATCAACCGCGAGATCACGCGCCTGGAGTCGTCGCTGGGCTTCCTCGCGACCGTCGGCGTCAACGCTACCTTCATCGGCCTCTTCGGCACGGTGTGGGGCATCATGAACTCCTTCCGCCAGATCGCGGCCAGCCACGACACCTCGCTTGCCGTCGTCGCGCCGGGCATCGCGGAAGCCTTATTCGCGACGGCGATGGGCCTCGTCGCCGCCATCCCGGCCTCTGTCGCCTACAATCACCTGTCTTCCGCGGTCGGCCGCATGGCCACGCGCCTCGACAGCTTCTCCGACGAATTCGGCGCGATCCTCTCGCGCCAGCTCGACGAAAAGGCGCGCTGATATGGCGGGCGTCATGAACGGCAACGGCGGAGGCAGGCGCGGCGCACGCGCCCGCATGCGCCCCAACTCCGACATCAACATCACGCCCATGGTCGACGTGATGTTGGTCCTGCTCATCATCTTCATGGTCACCGCGCCGCTGCTCACGGCCGGCGTCGCCATTGATCTGCCGAAGACGCGTGCGAAGATTCTATCGCAGGACAAAGAGCCGCTGACGATCTCGATCGAAAAGGACGGCAAGATTTTCCTGCAGCAAACGGAAGTCGCCGCCGCCGAATTAGTGCCGCGCCTGACCGCCATCGCCGAGAACGGCTACGACCAGCGCATCTTCGTGCGCGGCGACAAGGCGCTCGACTACGGTACAGTGATGCAAGTGATGGGCGAGTTGAATGCGGCGGGTTTCCGCCGCATCGGCCTCGTGACAGAGCCCCCGCGTGGCGCAAGCAAGAAGAGCAAATAACCATCGACCACCCGATCGGGACTCGCTCTTCGGTGCGGGCATCCTGTCGGCGGTGCTGCACGCGGCCGCGCTCGTAGCGACCGTAGTCGTATGGCCGTTCGTTGCTCCGCCGGTCGAGTTGCCCTCCGACATCGTGCCCGTCGATGCGCTGACGGTTGCCGAGTACACCGACATCATGGCGCAGCAGGAATCGAAAGAGCCGCCGCCGCCCGATCCGCAACCCGTGACGATGCCGCCGATCGAAACCACGCCGCCGGTATTCGAAGAACCACCGCCGCCCGAACCGGAAGCTGAAGCGGCGCTTGAACCGGAAGAAAAACCGCCGGAGCCGGAACCGCCCAAGCCGCCGCAACCGCCGCAGCCGCGCTTCGCGATGGCGCAACCGCGCGCGAAGCCCAAGCCGGAACCCAAGAAGCAGGAGTTCGATCTCTCGCAGATCGACAAAGCGATCGAACGCGCCGAGAAGCAGAAGCCCCAGGACAACGCGCCTGCGCCGCAAGCTTCAAAGCAGACGCTGAAGGGCGCCGGCGCGCAATCCGCAATGACGATGAGCGAGATCGACGCACTCCGCTCGCAAATGTCGAAGTGCTGGAACGTACCCGTCGGCGCGCCGGATCCGGCCGCACTCGTCCTGCGCGTGCGGGTTTTCTTCAACGAGGACGGAACCGTCGCATCAGCGCCACAATTGGTTGATCAAGGTCGCCTGGGCGATCCCTACTTCCGTGCAGCTGCGGATGCTGCTATTCGCGCAGTCCACATGTGCGGTCCCTACAATCTGCCGCCCGAGAAATACGCCAACTGGAATGAGATCGTGATCACCTTCGATCCGCGCGAGATGGCGGGATACTGAAGGCGTCGCGGAATAATCTGATGAGGATGATGATGAAGAGATCGAACGTTCTTGCACGCTCTATCTTCGGTGTTCTGTTTGCGCTGGGCGGCATCTTCGCCCCCGCATACGCGGCGCTCGAGATCGATTTGACCAAGGGCGTCGTTCAGCCCATCCCGATCGCGATCTCCGACTTCTTGGGTGCGAACCCGCGCGACCAGCAGACGGCGGCAGACGTCGCCGGCGTCGTGCGCGGCGACCTCGAACGCTCGGGCCTCTTCGCGCCGATCGATCCGCGCTCGCATATCGAAAAGATCACGAACTTCACCGCCTTCCCGCGCTTCGGCGACTGGCGCGTCATCAAGGCGCAAGGCCTCGTCACCGGTCAGGCGACGCGCCTGTCGGACGGTCAGCTGCAAGTCGACTTCCGCCTCTGGGACATCTTCGCCGAACAGCAGATGATCGGCATGAGCTTCAAGACGACGCCGGAAAACTGGCGCCGCCTGGGCCACCTCGTCGCCGACGCAATCTATGAGCGTCTGACGGGCGAGAAGGGCTACTTCGACACCCGGGTCGTCTTCATCTCCGAATCCGGCCCGCGGACCAAGCGCCGCTATCGCCTGTCGATCATGGACCAGGACGGCGCCAACCCGTCCTTCCTGACGGGCGGCGATTACATCGTACTCTCGCCGCGCTTCTCGCCGACGACGCAGGCCATCACGTACATGTCGTACGAGCGCCAAATCCCGTCGGTCTTCGTCTTCGACCTGCAGACGGGCCAGCGCGAAGTCATCGGCCAATACGCCGGCATGACGTTTGCGCCGCGCTTCACGCCCGACGGCAACCGCGTGGTCTTCAGCTATTCGCGCGACAACAATGTCGACGTCTACGTCGCAGACTTGCGCTCGCGCCGGCCGACGCGTCTGACGTCCGACCCGGGCATCGACACGTCGCCGTCATTTGCGCCGGACGGCACCCGTATCGTCTTCAACTCCGACCGCGGCGGCTCACCGCAACTCTACGTCATGAACGCCGACGGCTCGGGCCAGCAGCGCATCTCCTTCGGCCAAGGCCGTTACACGACGCCCGTCTGGAGCCCGCGCGGCGACCTCATCGCCTTCACGCGCCAATCGGGTCAGTCGTTCTCGATCGGCGTGATGAGCCCCGACGGACAGCGCGAACGCATCCTGACGACGAGCTTCTCGGATGAAGGCCCAACGTGGTCGCCCAACGGCCGCGTGATTCTTTTCACGCGCACAACTGCAGGTCGCGGTGGCGCGGGTGGCGGCTCATCGATCTGGTCCGTGGACCTGACGGGACAAAATGTCCGCAAGGTCCTCACGCCGGGCGAGGCGTCGGATCCGGCATGGTCCCCGCTTAATCGTTGAGCTTTTGCGACAAGTTTGACGTATGTGACGAGCGCATTAACACGGATTTAGACATAAATTCCGGACCTGTGCTTGACGGTGCTCTTGCGCACCGATAACGCAAGAGAGCAAAGTCGTAATGAGTGGCCTCTAAATTGGGGTTCGCGTCACGTGGTGAGGGAGTAGCGGGATGATTCGCGTCTCAACGACGATCAAGTTTGGAACAGTACTGCTTGCGGCGGCGTTGCTCGCGGCATGTTCATCGACGAAGGAAGAAGCGCCGACCGTGTCGGCGCCGGTCGCCTCGTCAAGCATCTCGCCGGGTTCCGCGGAAGACTTCCGCGTCAACGTCGGCGACACGGTGTTCTTCGAAACGGACCAGCATTCGATCCGCGCCGACGCACAATCCGTGCTGCAAAAGCAGGCTGCGTGGTTGAAGCAATATCCGCAGACGAAGTTGCTGGTCGAAGGCCACGCCGACGAACGCGGTACGCGTGAGTACAACCTCGCGCTCGGCGACCGCCGCGCCTACGCGGTGAAAGAGTTCCTGGTCTCGCTCGGCGTCGACGCCGCGCGCCTTCAGACCAAGAGCTACGGCAAAGAACGCCCGACCTGCACGGAATCCGATGACAGCTGCTGGCAGCAAAACCGCCGCGGCTATTCGGTCCTCGCCGGCGGCCCGGGCTCGTAACAAATAAGTCGTCATGGCCGGGCTTGACCCGGCCACCCAGCGCGCGCACGTCTGTGCGCGCTGGAAACGCTTACGGCGCGGGTTTCCTGCGCCGTTTTTCGTTCGAGGGTTGAGTCCTCAAGGCGCCGCGCAGCCGCGGCGGCTGGGTGGCCGGGTCAAGCCCGGCCATGACGGGCCGATTTTGAACAGAGCACAGACGCATCGCCCCTTTCAATTTCGCGCGCACTGCCTCAATTTCGTCACCCGGCCGGGCGATCACGGGGCAGTTTGTCGCCAAGGCTGAGTAGTGCGAGCGGAGTTCAACGCATCATGACGCAATCGTCCTCGAAACAGCTGTGGCGCGCCGCGGGTCTTGCAACCGTTTTGGCGCTCTGCCTGGTGCCCTCTGCGTCGCAAGCGCAAGACGTCGACGAACTCGCTGACAAGCTCGATCGCGTCGAACGCGATCTGCGCGACCTGCAATACGAAGTGCACAAGGGCAACCCGCCGCCCGAATCAGGCGGCCTCGCCGGTGGCCCGCCGGGCGGTGTCGGTGGCGGCGGCGCGCGCCTCAACGACGTCGAAAGTTCGCTACGCGATCTGCGCGGCCAAGTAGAAACCCTGTCCTTCCAGGTGCGCCAACTCACCGAACAACTCGACCTCGCGCGCAAGGAATCGAACTACCGCCTCGGCGCACTCGAGGGCGGCGCCCCTGCCGGCGCCTTCGCGACGCCCGGCACCACCGCACCCGCAATGACCCAGCCGGCAGCGCCGCGTCCAGCCCCGGCGGTCGGCGGCCCAGCCGTATCGCCTCAGCCCAAGCCACCCGCGGCGGGCTCCTACGGCGCCCCCATCAGACTCACCCCCGGCACCGGCAGCGACGCCCAGGGCCGCCCGGCCGGCAATCTGGGGTCGGTCCCCGCCGACGCACTACCCGAAGGTGCCACCGGCGGCGCCTCGCCGCGTCAGCAATACGACGCCGCGATGGAACTGCTCAGCCGCGCCCAATATGCCGAGGCGCAAAGCGCTTTCCGCGGCTTCGTCGCCGCCAACCCGGCCGACGAATTGGCCGGCCCCGCGCAGTACTGGATCGGCGATATATCGTTCACGCAAAAGGACTACGGCGGCGCGGCCAAGTCCTTTGCAGATCTGCTGAAGCGGTATTCGAAGACCCCGCGCGCCCCGGACGCTATGCTCAAACTCGGCCTCTCGCTGATGGAGCTTGGGCAGAAGAAGGAAGGCTGCACCACGCTTGGCGCGATCAAAAGCAAATACCCGAACGCCAACAAAGCGGTCCTCGATCGCGCGGCCAAGCGCGCGACCGAAGCCCAGTGCAAGTAACGCCGGCCTAAAACCCGTCACAGCCGAAGAATTCGACACGGAGATCGACAAGCTCGATCTCCGTTCGCCGTTTGCGCTCGCCGTCTCCGGCGGCGCCGACTCGCTCGCGCTCATGTTTCTTGCCGCCGATTGGGCAAAGCGCCATCGCGCACCCGCGCCGCTCGCCATCACCGTCGACCACGGCCTGCGCGAGGGGGCGGCGAAAGAAGCGTCGACCGTCGCGTCATGGGCGCGCGCCGCGAAGGTGCCGCACACGATCCTGACGTGGGACGGCAAGAAGCCAGCACAGAATATCCAAGCCGCGGCGCGCGAAGCCCGCTATCGTTTGATCGGCGATCACATGCGCGCCAAAGGCGTGAACATTCTGCTCACAGGTCACACCGAAGACGACCAAGCTGAAACGTTTCTGCTGCGCGTCGCCCGCGGTAGCGGCCTCGACGGCCTAAGCGGCATGGCGCCCCTCGCGCCGTTCCCCCTCACCGAACACGCCGATCTGAAACTCGCGCGCCCTTTGCTCGCCTTCGCGCACGATCGTCTCATCGCGACGCTCACCGCGCGCGGCCAAGAGTGGATCACCGACCCCTCGAACGAGAACGATCGCTTCGCCCGCGTACAAATGCGCAACCTGATGCCGGCGCTCAACGACGCCGGCGTCACGCGCGCACGCATTGCTGCAGCCGCCGCGCATCTGCGTCGCGCGCGTGAAGCGATCGACACGGCAGTCGCCACGCTGATCGCCGCCGCCGTCGAGCTTTCGCCCTGCGGCTATGCGCTGGTCTCGACGTGGCGCTTCAAGGAAGCGCCCAGCGAGATCGCGCTGCGGGCTCTCTCACGCCTCGTCGAAGCACTGGGCGGCGGAGAGTATCCACCGCGCTTCGAGCAAACCGAAGCGGCCCTCCACTGGGCGACCCAACACACGGCCGCGCCGCGTGGCCGAACCTTTGGCGGCTGTCGCCTCGAACGCCGTGCCGACGACCGGATTCTGATCGCGCGCGAAGAAGCCGCCCTCGACCGCGAGGCGGAACCGCTGGTGCTCAAGCCTGGCCAAACGGTCCTGTGGGACCGCCGCTATCTCATCACCCTGGCGCAGACGCCCGGTGCAGCGGCGCTTCAACTGCGTCATTTGGGGACAGCAGGGGTCAAAGCCGCAGGCAAGTCGGCCGCTCTTCCGCCGGTCGAACCGCATTTGATCGCGGCCACGACCCCGGGTCTCTGGCGCGCCGGCCGGCTGCTTGCCGCGCCGTTGCTCGGTTTTCATGCGGGCGAGGCGGCGGTTTCTGCCAGATTTGTTGGGCTGTCGCGGGTGTGACGGGTTAAGCGAAGGTTGCGGCAAACACCTGTACACCAAAGGCTGTTATGTTTTGCGCTGGCGAAAGGCCATCGCGGCCCCTATCTGAAGACATCGACTGCGCAACGTTTGCGCCCCCTTCGAAACGGCGGAACTGGGTAAGAACACGGTATGAACGGCAATCCGAACAATCTGCGTAACATCGTCGTGTGGATCATCATCGGCCTTTTGATCTTGGCCATGATCAATCTCATGTCGCCGGCGAGCCAGACCGCCTCGAACCCGGACGAAATCACCTACACCCAGCTCGAAGAGCAGGCGAAGGATGGCAAGATCGGCAAGGTCGTCTTCCAAGGCCCGAAGATCACCGGCGAGTACCGTGATAACAGCAAGACGTTCACCTCCAAGGGCCCGACGGATAATTCGGCGCTGGCGGAATCGTTGCGCGCCAAGGGCGTCGACGTGAAGTTCGACTCCGAAGGCGACTCGCCGACCTTGTTCGCCGTGCTCGTGAACTGGTTCCCGATGCTGCTCCTCGTCGGCGTCTGGATTTTCTTCATGCGCCAGATGCAGTCGGGCGGCGGCCGCGCTATGGGCTTCGGCAAAAGCCGCGCGAAGCTTCTGACCGAACGCCACGGCCGCGTCACGTTCGAAGACGTCGCCGGCATCGACGAAGCGAAGGAAGACCTGCAGGAGATCGTCGAATTCCTGCGCGACCCGCAAAAGTTTCAACGCCTCGGCGGCAAGATTCCGAAGGGCGCGTTGCTCATCGGTCCGCCCGGCACCGGTAAGACGTTGCTCGCCCGCGCCATCGCCGGCGAAGCCAACGTGCCGTTCTTCACGATCTCGGGCTCCGACTTCGTCGAAATGTTCGTGGGCGTCGGCGCCAGCCGCGTGCGCGACATGTTCGAACAGGCGAAGAAGAACGCGCCCTGCATCATCTTCATCGACGAAATCGACGCCGTCGGCCGGCATCGTGGCGCAGGCCTCGGCGGCGGCAACGACGAGCGCGAACAAACGCTCAACCAGTTGCTCGTCGAAATGGACGGTTTCGAAACCAACGAAGGCGTGATCCTGATCGCCGCGACCAACCGTCCCGACGTTCTGGACCCGGCGCTGCTGCGCCCCGGCCGCTTCGACCGTCAGATCGTCGTACCCAATCCCGACATCACGGGCCGCGAGAAGATTCTCAAGGTCCACATGAAGAAGATCCCGATCGCGCCCGACGTGAACGCGAATGTCGTCGCGCGCGGTACGCCCGGCTTCTCCGGCGCCGACTTGGCGAACCTCGTCAACGAGGCGGCGTTGCTCGCCGCGCGCCGCAACAAGCGCATGGTCACCATGCGCGAGTTCGAAGAGGCGAAGGACAAGGTCATGATGGGCGCGGAACGCCGCTCGATGGTCATGTCCGAGGACGAGAAGAAACTCACCGCCTATCACGAAGGCGGCCATGCCTTGGTCGCACTCAACGTGCCGGCCGCCGATCCCGTGCATAAGGCGACGATCATCCCGCGCGGCCGTGCCCTCGGCATGGTCATGCAGCTGCCCGAGTCCGACAAGTTGTCGTTCTCGCGTGAGCAGATGGTCTCGCGCATGGCGATCATGATGGGCGGCCGCGTCGCCGAAGAACTCATCTTCGGCCACGACAAGGTCACGTCCGGCGCATCGTCGGATATCGAGCAAGCCACGCGCCTCTCGCGCGCCATGGTCACGCGCTGGGGCATGAGCGAAAAGCTCGGTACCGTCGCGTACTCGGCCGATCAGGAAGAGGTGTTCCTCGGCCACTCCGTCTCGCGCACGCAGAACATCTCGGGCGCGACGGCGAAGATCATCGACGAGGAAATTCGCCGCTTCGTCGAAGAGGGCTACAACAAAGCGCGTCAGATCCTGACCGACAAGCTGGACGATCTGCACATCATCGGCCGCGCGCTGCTCGAATACGAAACCTTGAGCGGCGACGAGATCAAAGCGCTGTTGCGTGGCGAAAAGATCGTGCGCGAAACGCCGGAAGACACGCAGACCCCGTCGAACCCGGCCTCGTCGGTGCCGACGGCCGGCCGCCCGCGCGGTGGCGGCTTCAACCCGGAGCCGCAGCCCAGCACCCGCGACAAGCTCTAGAAAATCCAAAGCCCCCGCCCTAAAGCGGGGGTTTTGCTTTTAGCCCCGCCATCGTCCATTTATGACCTGGGGCTTGCGAAGGAGAACATATGCGCTTGATCATCACGCTTGCAGCCGCTGCCGCTGCGCTCTTGTCCGCGGGAACAGCGCAAGCCGCGTCGTTCACATGCCCCGCCACGCTCGACTCCGACGCGACGTCGGGCGGTCAGCCGCAAACGTTCAAGTTCAGATACGTGTCGTTCTTCGACGGCGACCCCGAAGAACTCGCCGACCTCGCGCCCGAAGAACTCCCGAACGCCGACAAGCTCGCGCAGCGTTGGGAATTCGTGCGCACGAAGGGTAGACCCATCGTGATGATCTGTCGCTATCACGGCACGCAGCAAACGGTGCGCAAGGAAGTCCCGGCGAACATCAAAGAATGCCGCCTCGAAGGCACGATCGACGCCAAGGGCGAAATCCAAGGCTCCCCGACGCTGACGTGCAAGTAACAACAACGTCCGTCATGACCGGCATCTTCGCCATCCTGAACGCGACGGAGGATTCGTTTTCCGACGGCGGCAAGTACCTGACGCCGGATGCGGCCATATGGCGTGCGCATCAATTGCTCAACGACGGCGCTGATGTCATCGACCTCGGCGCTGCCGCATCGAATCCCGACGCGATCCACGTGCCGCCGAAAGAAGAGATCGCGCGCCTCGCGCCCATCGTCGCTGCGGTCGGCCCCGGACAAATCTCCATCGACAGCTTCGCACCCGAAACGCAAGCCTGGGCGCTCACGCAAAACGTCGCCTGGCTGAACGACATCCAAGGCTTCCCCGAACCCGCGCTCTACAAAGACATCGCGCGCTCCCACGTGCGCCTCGTCGTCATGCACAACGTCGCCCCGCGCGGTCAGGCGCAACGCATCGACACCGACCCGGCGACGATCTTCGACCGCCTCTTCGCGTTCTTCGATGATCGCCTCGCCGCGCTCGAACGCGCCGGCATCGCGCGCACGCGCATCGTCATCGACCCCGGCATGGGCTTCTTCTTAGGGACAGACCCCGAAGTCTCTCTCACCGTGCTGCGCCGCCTCGACGAACTGAAAGAACGCTACGGCCTGCCGCTCCTGGTGTCGGTCAGCCGCAAATCGTTCATCCGCAAGCTCGCCAACGTGGGCGTCGCTGAGGCCGGCCCCGCCACCCTGGCCGCCGAGCTCTACGCCGCGGCCAAGGGCGCCGACTGGCTTCGTACGCACGATGTAGCGGCCCTCAAACGCGCGTTGGCCGTGTGGTCTGCGCTAAACGCGGCCCGCAAAGCTTAACGTTTTGTTGCAGGGCCGAAACATGGCCCGAACCCTTCTCGTATCTTCAGATTTTCGTGGTATTGAGCCACCTTCAGACGATCGGGTGGGGCAGGCATGAGCCGCAAATATTTCGGAACCGACGGCATTCGCGGCAAGGCGAACACCAAGCCGATGACCGCCGAGACGGCATTGCGCGTCGGCATGGCCGCGGGCCGCTACTTCACGCGCGGGGACCATCGCCATCGCGTGGTGATCGGCAAAGACACGCGCCTCTCCGGCTACATGATCGAAACCGCGCTCGTTGCGGGCTTCACGTCGGTCGGCATGGACGTGCTCCAATTCGGCCCGCTGCCGACGCCCGCCGTCGCCATGCTGACGCGCTCGCTGCGCGCCGACCTCGGCGTGATGATCTCGGCCTCGCATAACGCCTATCAGGACAACGGCATCAAACTCTTCGGTCCCGACGGCTACAAACTGTCCGACGCCGTCGAAGCCGGCATCGAAAACCTAATGGACAACGGCCTCGAAGATCATTTGGCCGATGCGTCGAAACTGGGCCGCGCCAAACGCATCGAAGACGCCCAAGCCCGCTACATCGAATTCGCCAAGCGCACCTTCCCGCAACATCTGCGCCTCGACGGCCTGCGCATCGTGCTGGATTGCGCGAACGGCGCCGCCTACCGCGTCGCGCCGGAAGTGTTGTGGGAACTCGGCGCCGAGGTCATCAAGATCGGCGTCGATCCGGACGGCTTCAACATCAACCGCGAATGCGGCTCTACGTCGACGGACGCGATGTGCAACAAGGTCAAAGAGAGCAGGGCCGATCTCGGCATCGCTCTCGATGGCGACGCCGACCGCGTCATGCTCGCCGACGAACGCGGCCAAATCATCGACGGCGACCAAGTCCTCGCCCTCATCGCCCGCTCATGGTCCAAGGCGGGCACGCTGAAGGGCAAGGGCGTGGTCGCGACGGTGATGTCGAACCTCAGCCTCGAACGCTATCTGAACGCGATGGGCTTGCAGCTAGCACGCACGGCGGTCGGCGACCGCTACGTCGTCGAACACATGCGTCAGCACGGCTTCAACGTCGGCGGCGAACAGTCCGGCCATTTGGTGCTCAGCGACTTCTCGACCACCGGCGACGGCCTCATCGCCGCGCTGCAGGTCTTGGCGGTCATCGCCGAGTCGAAGCAGAAGGCCAGCGAAGCAACGCATCTTTTCGAACCGCTGCCGCAAATTCTGAAGAACGTGCGCTTCCGCGCCGGCGCCAAGCCGCTGGAATCGCAAGAGGTCGCAACCGCCATTCAAGACGGCGAAGCCCGCTTGGCGAACAAGGGCCGGCTCCTGATCCGCAAATCAGGCACCGAACCCTTGATCCGTGTGATGGCCGAAGGCGATGACGAAAAACTCGTCACCACCGTCGTCGGCGATATTGTCAAAGTGCTTGAGAAAACCTGCGCTGCTTAAGGCGCGAAGGTTGCCCGGCACTCGTCCCAGTTCGCCGTCACCTCGGCGCGCGGTTCTTCATAAAGCGCCGCCTGTGTCGTTTCGTTGATCGTCGCCCTCATCTCGGAAGCCGTCAGGAGGCCTCGATCGAGCGCGTCCTGCACGGTTTCGTCGATGGCGTCCTTAGCCGCCAGACTGTCCAAATCGCCCGGCGCGAAGCCGCCGTAGACGGAACACACGACCGCCCGCTCAATCGTATCGCTGGGCAGATCCACAGCCCACGCGGGCGTCGCAGCAAGGGCAAGCAAGCCAAGTCCTGTCACAAGTCTAAACATGACACTCTCTCCAAAAGAGTAAAACGGCCCAGCCTCGAATGCTCCAAACGACTGAGCGTTGGCTTCGTTCCGGTTCCTCGCTTCACGTGCGCCGGCGCGCTATGTATGTCGCATGACGGAACCGACCCGCATGCATGGCCGCGTTTTAATCATCGCCGGATCCGACTCGGGCGGCGGTGCCGGCATTCAAGCAGACATCAAGACCGTGACCGCGCTCGGTGCCTTCGCGGCGACGGCGATCACCGCCGTGACCGTGCAGAACACGTTGGGCGTGACCGGCATTCATCCTGTCCCCGTCGCGACAGTCACAGCGCAGATCAGGGCGGTGCTGAGCGACATCGGCGCCGACGCGATCAAGACCGGCATGCTGGCCTCCGGTGAACTGATCGACACCGTGTTCTCGCTCTTGAAGCGTGAAGCGCCGAACGTCCCGTTGATCGTCGATCCCGTGATGGTCGCCAAAGGCGGCGCATCGCTGATCGACAAGGATTCGATCCACGCGATGAAGGCGCGCCTTCTCACGCGCGCAACGCTCATCACGCCGAACTTGCCCGAAGCCGAGGCGCTCACCGGCCGCAAGATCGCAACCGTCGAGGCAATGCGCGCGGCGATGAAGGCACTGTTGGAGCTCGGCGCAAAATCGGCGCTGCTCAAGGGCGGCCACCTGCCGGGCGACGCCGTCGTCGACATCTACGCCGGTCCCGACGGCACGCAGGAGTGGAGCGATACACGTATCGATACGCGGCACACGCACGGCACCGGGTGTACGCTTGCGTCGGCCATCGCAACAGGATTCGCTCAAGGCCTAAACGCCGTCGATTCGATTGCCCGCGCCCGCGCCTATGTCCGCCGGGCAATGGAGACCGCGCCGGGCCTCGGCGCCGGTCACGGGCCTTTGAATCACGCTCACACGGTTCGTCCGTTTACGGAGGAATGATCATGGAATTGAAACTCTGGCAGGTTGACGCCTTCGCCGACAAACCCTTCGAAGGCAATCCCGCCGCCGTCGTGCCCCTCGCCGATTGGCTGAGCGATGAGGTGATGCAGGCGATCGCCGCCGAAAACAACCTCTCCGAAACCGCCTTCTTCGTCGCCGACAAGACCAAAGGTGCCGGCCACTACGCGCTGCGCTGGTTCACCCCGACGGTCGAAGTCCCGCTCTGCGGCCACGCCACATTGGCCAGCGCCCACGTCGTCCTCACCCACCTCGCCCCGCAACTCTCACGCGTCGAATTCTCGACCCAAAGCGGCACGTTGACGGTCGAGCGCGCCAACGACGGCTATCTGTCGATGGCGCTGCCCGCCTACGCGGCGACACCGCATCCCGACGGCGACGCTTTCCTGGAGGCGCTGGAAGAAGCCCTCTCGATCGAACCGCTGGAAGTCTTCAAAGCGAACTACGCGCTCGCAGTCTTCGGCTCGGCCGACGAAATCATGGAAGCCGAATCCGACGGCCTGGTCGCCGACGTGCTGGAAGAGTTCGACGAAGAAGGCGTCATCATCACCGCACCGGGCGGCGACACGGGCTTCGACTTCGTCTCCCGCTTCTTCGTCCCCGGCAAAGGCATCGCCGAAGACCCGGTCACAGGCGCCGCCCACGCAGCCCTGGTCCCCTTCTGGGCCAAACGCCTCGGCAAAGCCAAGATGACCGCCCGCCAAATGAGCACCCGCGGCGGTACGCTGATCTGCGAGGAACAAGGCGAACGCGTGCTGCTCAAAGGCAAAGTCGCGCCCTACCTCGAAGGTGTGATCCGTATCTAGAGATAGCTGACGGCGACGAAGCCGCTGATGATGATCACGATCGCTGCCGTCGTGACCAGCGTCAGATGCTTCTCGATGAAGTCGCGGATCGGCTCGCCGAAGAAGTAGAGCAGCGTCGCGACCAGATAGAACCGCGCGCCGCGCGTCACGATCGACGCCAAACCGAACACCAGCAAGTCGAAATGCGCGGCGCCGGCCGCGATCGTGACCAGCTTGTAGGGGATCGGCGTCATCCCTTTGATCAAGATGATCCAAAGGCCCCATTTGTTGAACTGCTGCTGAAACTCGGCGAAGGCGCCGGGGGCGTAAAATTCCAACACCGGTTGTCCGATCGTCTCGAACAGGAAATACCCGATCGCATAGCCGAAGAACCCGCCCGCGACCGAAGCGACCGTGCACACGCCCGCGATCAGCCACGCCTTCGCGCGCCGCGCCAAGATCATGGGGATCAGCATCACGTCGGGCGGGATCGGAAAGAACGAACTCTCCGCGAACGACACGCCGGCCAGCACCCACAGGGACTTTGGGTGCTCCGCCATGCGGATGACCCAGTCGTAGAGCCGGCGAAGCATCAAACCCCCAACAGCGCAAAACGCGAGAAACGGCCGCGATGGTTAGCCCAACCCCGCCCGCGCGGCAATCAGCGAATGCGCTGGCGTGACGTCCGCCACGCCGTTAAGCGTCCGCCGTAATCGGCAGGGCAGGCGCATCCGCCGCTGCAACCGCCTCGCCGCAGACAAGCCCACGCAGCGCATTGCCGAACCACACGGTCCCGCGCGCCAAATCCGCGGGATACAAAACGCGCTCGACGACACGCTGCGGCCCAATCTCGATCAATTCCCGCCGCAGACAACCGTTGAGCAAGCCGCTCGACAACGGCGGCGTCAGCCAAACCCCGTCGCGCTCGACGAAGATATTCGTGCGGCTGCCCTCAGTCACCTCGCCGCGCTCATTCACGAACACGACCTCGTCGCATCCTGTCGCCGCACTCAAAGCATGATCGTAGAAGTCGCGGGCGGTCGTCTTGTGATGCACGCGCCAATCGCCGCTGTCGACGGCAGCCGCCGCGACCGCATACCGCCATACCGCGCCAGGCGGCGTGGCCACAAACGGTGCGGTCGTGACCTCGACATCCCCGCGCTCGCCAAGCGTCAACCGCACGCGCAGCGCCTCGCCCTGCGCAGCGACCGCAGCGTGCAGCGCCCGCCGCACCCGCATCTCATCGCACACAAACCCGAAATACCGGCTCGACCCAGAAAGCCGCGCCAGATGCCGCTGCAGCAAATGAAATCCGCCGTCCGGCGTCCACCGCAGGGTTTCGATCAGGCGCACGGCTTCCTGTGTCTCGGTGAAGAACCGCGCCTTGAGCAGCGCCTCGTCGTATTCCGCCGCCGCGTTCGAGTCCCAGACAATACCGCCGCCGACGCCCATCTCGGCCGCGCCGTCACGCAGCACCAGCGTTCGGATCGCGACGTTGAACGCCATCGTCCCGCGCGCGATATAACCCACGGCCCCGCAATAGACGCCGCGCGGCTCATCCTCGATCTCGCGAATAACCTCCATCGCGCGAATCTTCGGCGCGCCGGTGATCGAACCGCACGGAAAGAGGGCAGGCAACAGGCGCGACAAAGACGGCTCGCCATCGACCTTCGCCTCGATCCCGGACGTCAGCGTGTGAAAGCGCGGATACGTCTCGACGGTGAAGAGATCGGTGACCTTCACGCTGCCCGCCGCCGCGACGCGCGACAGGTCGTTGCGCAGCAAGTCGACGATCATGAGGTTCTCAGCCCGCTGCTTCTCGTCGGCAACCAGCTCGCGCCGCCGCGCCTCGTCTTCGGCGATGCCGCCGGCGCGCGCCACGGTGCCCTTCATCGGCCGCGCCGCGATACGGCCGTCTTTCACGCGAAAGAACATCTCCGGCGAAAACGACAACACGTCTTCATCGTCGAAGCGGATAAACGAACAAGCCCCGGCGCGCGCCTTGGTCCGCAGCGCCAGATAGGTCGCGAACGGATCGCCCGCCTCACCCTTCAGCTTGAACGTCAAATTCACCTGATAGACGTCGCCGTCGCCGATCAACTGATGCACGCGGTCAAGCTTCGCCCGGTGCGCGGCAGCGCTGAGCGACGCCACCACATCGCCCGACATCGCCGGTCCACGTGCACGTTCGCTTAACCACCGAAAGCGCGCACCGGGCGAAAGACGCCGCGCCGCACCGAACAAATGAAACCTTAGTAACGGCCCACGCGTTTCAGGAAGTAAAGGCAGCAGCCTTCGCTCGAACACATAGCCAAGCTCATACGCAAAATATCCGGCCGCGGTGAGACCACGTGCAACGCCTGCATCGATCTCCTCCAACGCGCGACGCACGTCGTCCGCAGTCCAAGCTTCAACCAAGCCTTGCGCGTCCGACAACAGCAACGCGGGCCGGTCCGGCCACGTCGCATCGTCGAACAAGGCGAAAGGTCTGTTTTCCGGAATGACCATGCTGCGGAAAGGGTGGTTGAGCTTGACGGGACATCGCCGTCCGCCCACATGCTGAAGGAGATGCAGGGACGCGAACGGCGGCGAACCCTGTCTATAGCGCGGGGAAACGCCAATGTCGCGACCAGGACCATTCGGCAATCCGCACTGTCTAGGCTTCGACGATGTCGAGCGGATCCTGGAGCGCCTAGCGAAAACGACACCCGAATCCTACCCGCCCATCAACATCGAAGAGCCCGCCGAAGGTCAGCTGCGCGTCACGCTCGCCGTCGCTGGCTTTGCGCCGGAGCATCTGACGGCGACGCTGGCCGACCGCCAGTTGATGATCAAAGGTGATGGTCCCCCGGCAGGAGAATCCCGCATCTACCTTCACAAGGGCATCGCGGCCCGCGGCTTTCAGCGAACGTTCATCTTGGCCGATGGCTGGGAGGTTGAAAGCGCACGGTTAAGCAACGGACTGCTCAGGATCGACATAAGAAAACTTCGCCCAACCTCTCAGATTCGACAGATTTCCATCACTTCAGAGTGAGATAGGATACCTATCGAAAACTGGATGCCGAGTGCCCACATATTGCCATGGAGGGTCGCTACATCGGTTGCCGGAAGACGGGGCTGAAGCGACAGCTTTAAGGAGTAACCTGTCATGAGAAACGACTACGGCGGTCAGCCGCACGAATTAAGCCAGGAAGAAGTCTCGCGCATCATCGGGCCGAACACGGTCTATGTGCGTGAGGTGGACGCCGAGGAATTGAAGGGTCTGGGCGTCATTCCGATCGATGCGCCGATCCCCAAGAAGCAGAAATTCTTCGCGCTTCACGCGGCCGACGGTCGCCGCGTCGCCGTCCTCGACAATCGCGACATGGCCTTCTCGGCCGCCCGCGAACACGAGCTTGAGCCCGTCAGCGTACACTAACGAAAGCGTCGCAGGCCCTTAAGCGGCCTGCACGCCCGCCGTGGGCTCGGTGAGCAGCGCGTAAAGCTCGGCCCGATCATTGGCAGCCCGCAACTTCTCGCAAAAATTGGCATTGCGCATCAAACGCGAAACGCGCGCCAGCGCCTTCAAGTGATCGGCGCCTGCGTCGACGGGCGTCAGCAGCGTAAACACCAGATCGACCGGCGCTTCGTCGATGGATTCGAAATCGACCGCGCCATCGAGATGCGCGAACACGCCGACGATGCGTTCAAGCTTGCTCAGCCGCGCGTGCGGAATGGCGATGCCGTGCCCGACGCCTGTGCTGGAAAGCTTCTCGCGCTCCCACAGCGTCTCGAACACCGTGTTTACGTTGAGGTTCGCGACCTGCGCCGCGTGCATCGCGATCTCGGTGATCAGCTTCTTCTTGTTGGTCGCTTTAAGCCCTTCGAACACGGCTTGCGGCGCCAGGATTTCCGCGATGTCCATGCTCAGTTCTTCGCCGCGACGGCGTGGGTTTCGATCCAGCCGATATTGCCGTCCGCGCGGCGGTAAACGACGTTGACCTCGCCATGCGCGCGATTGCGGAACACAAGCGCCGGCGCTTCGCCGAGGTCGAGCTGCATCACCGCTTCCCCGACGGTCAGCATGCGCAGCTGTGTTGTGTTTTCCGAGACGACGACCGGGTTCAACGTTGCGGGTTCGGGCGCACCGTCGTCGGACGCGATGATCGTTTCGCGCGCCGGACTGACGTCGCCCACATTGCGCGGCGAGCCATTGTGATGATCGCGAATGCGGCTCTTGTAGCGGCTGAGCCGTTTCTCCATGCGGTCGACGGCTTGGTCGCAGCTCGCATAGATATCCGTCGAACGCCCCTGCGCTTGCAGATAAAGGCCCGACGAAAGATGCAGCGTGCAGTCCGCGCGATACTCATGACCGTCGCGCGAAAAGGTGACGGAGCCGTCGACGGGACGATCGAAATACTTGCCGACCGATTGCTTCAGCCGCGTCTCAACATGCGTGCGCAAGGCGCTGCCGATGTCGATCTGTTTGCCGGTGATGGTGAGTTGCATGGCTCTTCGCGTCCTTCGGAAGTGACTGCCTTGGCCCGCGCAGGCCAATAGGATAACGCGCGAATCCCGGCGCGGTCCCGCGAAAGGCGGCGGACGTGTAGACCGCGTTCCGGACCCCTGTCAACGCATTGACTTAAGGGGCGGAAACGCCGTCCGGAAAGGCCATGTTTTGCTTCAGACGCCGCCGTTCGACGGAAGAAGGAATGCGCATAGCTTCGCGGTATTTCGCAACCGTACGCCGTGCAATGTCGATCCCGGTGCCGCGCAGGAGTTCCACAATTCTGTCATCTGACAGAACGTTCGCCGGAACCTCTCTGTCGATCAGCTCGCGGATGTGGTGGCGCACGGCCTCCGCCGAATGCGCTTCGCCGCCTTCGGCGGACGAGGCGATCGACGAGGTGAAGAAGTACTTGAGTTCGAACGTGCCGCGTGGCGTGGCGAGATACTTGTTCGCCGTCACGCGGCTGACGGTGGATTCGTGCATGCCGATCGCTTCCGCGATGGCGCGCAAATTCAAAGGCCGCAGATGCGTCACGCCGCTGACGAAGAAGCCGTCCTGCTGACGCACGATTTCGGTTGAGACTTTCAAGATCGTGCGCGCACGCTGATCGAGGCTGCGCACGAGCCAGTTCGCATTGTTGAGGCAATCGGTCAGATAGGCCTTCGCCTCTTTGCCCTTCGCCGTCGTCGCGTAATAGCGCGTGTTGATCAAAACGCGGGGCAGGGTGTCGTTGTTCAGTTCGACGGTATAGCCGCCGTGCGGATTCTCTTTGACATAGATGTCCGGCACGACGGGCTGGATCGTCTCGGTCCCGAACTTCAAACCCGGTTTCGGATTGAGCTGCTTGATCTCATCGATCATGTCGCTCAAATCTTCCGACGAGACTTGCGTGAGGCGCAGCAGCGATTGCACGTCGCGTTTGGCAAGCAGCTGTAAATTGTCGAGCAGCGCCTGCATCGCCGGATCAAGCCGGTTGCGCTCTTTGAGCTGCAGCGCCAGACACTCGGCCAGCGACCGCGCACCGACGCCTGTCGGATCGAATTTCTGGATGCTCTTCAGAACGTTCTCAAGCACCGGCACCGGCACCGCCAGGTGCTGCGCCGCCGTCACGACGTCGACGGTCAGATACCCGCACTCGTCGATCGCATCGATCAGATAGGCGCCGATCAACCGGTCGCGCGCATCCGTGCAAGCGACCTGAAGCTGCTCCGCCAAATGCTCATGCAGATTGGGCGCCCGCGCCAACGTCGCCTCAAGCGACATGGCGTCATCGCCGTCCTGCCGTCCGCCGCCGCGCACTTCGGACCAATTCGACGGCCCGCTGTCGCCCGCCGGAACGTCGGCGCGATCGGAAGCGGAATCTTCGCCGTAAACGTTGTCGTAGCTGGTATCGAGGTCCGACGACGCATCAGCCGGCGGCGCATCTTCCCGCAAGGTGAGGCTCGTGTCGGCGACGGCCGCAACAGGCGGCTCAACCGGCGCGTCGTCGCGCGTCGCGGGTGGCCCGCTCTCGTCGCGTTCCAAAAGGGGGTTGCGCTCCAGCTCCTGCTCGACGAACGCCTGCACTTCGATATTCGACATCTGCAGCAGCTTGATGGCCTGCTGCAACTGCGGGGTCATAACCAGGGACTGGCCCTGGCGCATCTCAAGTCTTTGGGTGAGAGCCATGACCGCCGCGCGCCTTTACAGCGAGAACTTCTCGCCGAGATACACGCGCCGAACATCCATGTTCGACACGATCTCGCGCGGGGTGCCTTCGGTCATCACTTCGCCGTCGTGAATGATGTAGGCGCGGTCGATGATCTCAAGCGTTTCGCGGACGTTATGGTCGGTGATCAGAACGCCGATGCCGCGCTCTTTGAGGTGATGCACCAATTTACGGATTTCGCCGATGGCAATCGGATCGATGCCCGCGAACGGCTCGTCCAGCAGCATGAACGACGGCTGCGTCGCCAGCGCGCGCGCGATTTCAACGCGGCGCCGCTCACCGCCCGAAAGGGCGAGCGCAGGCGCGCGGCGCAAATGCTCGATCGCAAACTCGGCCAGAAGATCGTCGACCAATTGCCGGCGCTTCTGCGCGTCGCGCTCGACCAGTTCGGCGACCGACATGATGTTCTGCTCGACCGTCAGCCCACGGAAGATCGACGCTTCCTGCGGCAAGTACCCGATGCCAAGCCGCGCACGGCGGTACATGGGCAGCGAGGTGATGTCGTGACCATCCAGGAAGATCGAACCCGTATCCGCAGGGATCAGGCCCGTGATCATATAGAAGCAGGTCGTCTTACCCGCGCCGTTCGGCCCGAGAAGTCCCACGGCCTCGCCGCGGCGCAGCTGCAGCGACACGCTGCGTACGACCGGGCGGCGGCGAAAGCTCTTGCCGATCTGCACGACGACCAAGCCGGTTTGTTCGGCCACCAAACGGGGCCGTCCATACTGCGAGTCTTGGCCGGAATGGATCTGCATAGGAGGCTGGTCGCCCTGATATCCGTTACTCATTGAAGTGGCTCATAAAATCCCACTTGGCCTTAAAGTTGCGTGAAGCGATTACGGGGACGGTTTGGTTTCTGCAGGTTTTTCTGGCGCAGGCGTCAGCGGCCCGATTGCGGGCAGCTTGGGATTCTTCGAAGGCACGAACACGCCTTCGACCCGTCCCGTCGCCCCGCCAGCGCCGGTCAGCGCCGCGCGCCCCGTCGCCAGGTTAATGACCAATGAAGTCCCGCGCAGAATGTTCTGCCCTTGCGCAAGAACGACTTTGCCGCCCATCGTCACTTGGCGCTGCGAGATGTCGTAGACGGCAGTCGATCCCGTCGCGTGACCTTGCGGCGAGGCCAGAACGACGTTGCCCTTCGCTTCGATGCGCGAGATCGTGCCCTTCGCGGCGCGGATCGAAAGCGTATCCGAGCGCAGCTTCAAATCGCCCTGCGCAACGCGCACGTTGCCGGCATAGGTCGCCGTCTCGCTGCGCAGATCGGCGGTCGTGGTGTCGGCCGCGATCGAGATGGGCTTGTCGCTGTCGCGTCCCATACCGGAAAACGGATTCGGCACGCCTTGCGCATAGGCGGCGGTCGAAAGAAGTGCGAGCGCGAACGCCGCGAAAGAGGCGGTTCTGATCATGGCGGTGCCGGTTTGGCTTTGGGTTGAGCGGGGGCAGGCGAGGGTTGTCCGGGAACGGTGGCGGTAGCCGGCGCATCCGGCGAAGGCGCAGCGCCTTCGTCGGGCAGGGCTTCGGCGATGCCTTCGGGATTGGTCTCGGCCGCGTCGCGCGCCGTGCCTTCGCGCGTCGCCGGGAAATAGGTCGTCGTGACGCCGCCGGTGAAGCGCATGATGCCGGGCTCGCGCAGACCTTCGAACTTCTTCGCGTTGATCAGACCAAGCGGTCCCTGACAGCTGATCGGCTGCTCGCCCTTCAGCAGCCCCAGGCCGAAATCATAACGCGCCGACGCCGTGTGGCACTCATAGCCCTTGTCGGAGAAGATGTTGATCGTATCCGTCAGGTCCAGCGTCTTCGCTTCGACGTCCAGCTGCCCAACCTTCGCATCGACCTGAACCCAGCTCTTGTCCTGCATGGTCACGTCGGCCACGACATTGTCGAACACCATGCGCCGCGCCTTGCCCGGCATCTGCGTCGCGCCCTTGGCGGTGACGGTGAAGGGTTGGCCACGTCCGTCGGTGCCCGTCAGCTTCGGCGCCACGAGCTGACGGTCCTTATCGACTTCGCCCACGGTTTCGAAGGTCACCGGCACGCTGTTACGCTCGCCGCCGGTCGCCGAATAAATCACCACCAGCACGATCAGCGAAAACGCGATCAAGGGCAGCATCACCTTCATGATGCGCACAAACCGGCTATAGCCCAGTGTCCCGTCGGCCCGGGGCCGCGATCGTCGCTCCCACCCGTCGAGCGGACGGCGCTCGGCGCCGATCGGCACGCCGGCATGCTGCGCCGCCGGAACAAGCCGGCCTGTGCGAGGATCTTGGATGAATTGCGCCATGGGGTGTTTCGCTACGCCACACCGGCGCGCAGGCAATCGTGCACGTGCACGATGCCGACGGGCTTGGGCGTCGCCGCTCCAACGGCATCGTCTTCGATAACGAACAGGCACGTCACCGGCACCGCGTGCTGGTTCATCAACCGCAGAGCCTCGCCGCCCAGCGCGCCCGAGCGCACAAGCCGCGGCTTGCCCGTCATCACCTCATGCGCACGCCGCTTCAACAGATCGCTCTGCATATGCCGCCGCAAGTCGCCGTCCGTAATGACGCCAAGCAACCCGCCGGCTTCATTGGTGACGCCGACGCAGCCGAACCGCTTCGACGTCATCTCGAGCAGCACATCGCTCATCACCGCATCGCGCGCGACCAGCGGCAACTCCGTGCCCGTATGCATAATATCGGCCACGCGCACGAGCCGCCGCCCCAGCGACCCGCCCGGGTGCAGCACGCGATAATCGTCCGCCGTAAACCCGCGCCGCTTCATCACCGCAACGGCCAGCGCATCGCCAAGCGCCAGCTGCATCGTCGTCGATGTCGTCGGCGCCAACCCCATCGGACACGCTTCGGGCGCGGCCGGCAGAATCAACGCCACGTCCGAATGCTGCGCCAACGCAGACTCCGCACCGCCCGTAATCGCGATCAGCGGGATACCGGCGCGCCGCGTGAACTCGATGATGTCGGTCAGTTCCGACGTCTTGCCGGAATTCGAAATCAGCAGCGCCGCGTCTTTGCGCGTGATGAACCCAAGATCGCCGTGGCTTGCCTCACCCGGATGAACGAACTGCGCCGGCGTACCGGTCGACGCCAGCGTCGCCGCCACCTTGTTCGCGATGTGCCCGCTCTTGCCCATGCCGGACACGATCACGCGCCCCTCGGCGTGCAGGATCAAATCGACCGCGCGCGAAAATCGTTGATCGAGCGAACGCGCCAATGCGCCAAGCGCGTCGCCTTCGACCGCGAGCACACGCCGCGCGGCTTCGAGGTCTGAACCGGCGGTGGAATTAGAATCGGGAATCGCTGTCATCTCGGGGAAACACTCGCACACCGGGCACGAACTTGAGCCGTTTCCGTCATCATGGTGCAGCGCAACAAATCGCGCTACGCGAAATTCATGCCAACGAGCCCCAGTATGTTCCCTCACCACGTGTGAATCAAGGCGATCGGCCCACTTGGGGTTAACCCGATCTGGGGAAGAAATGGCTCAAATCAATGGGCGAAGATGTCTTCCGTTGGCCATCCGGCCAGGTCCAGGCTCGCCCGAGTGCCGAGGAAGCCAAAGCACTTGAGGGCCAGGGCCTGCCGCCCCTCCCGCACCAGCATCCCGTCGAGCACGGTCTTCAGCTTGTGAAGGTGCAGAACATCCGACGCCGCATAGGCCAACTGCGCATCCGAAAGCTTCGCCGCACCCCAGTCCGAACTCTGCTGCTGCTTCGACAAATCGACGTCGAGCAACTCCTTCACCAAATCTTTGAGCCCATGCTTGTCCGTGTACGTCCGAACAAGCTTGGACGCGATCTTCGTGCACCAAATCGGCGTCGTCTCGGTCTTCAGATGCTTCTGAAACACCGCCACGTCGAACCGCGCATAATGAAAGATCTTCGTGACCTCAGGATCCGTCAGCAGCCGCACCAAATTCGGCGCCGCATAGGTCTTCCGGTCGAAGCGCACGATATGGCAATGCCCGTCGCCGCCAGACAGCTGCGCCAAACACAAAGCATCGCGATGCGGATTAAGGCCCAGCGTCTCGGTGTCGATCGCGACGCTCTTGCCGAAGTCGACCCCGGCCGGCAGATCGCCTTCGTGGAAATGAATTTTCATCGACTGCCGGAACCTCGTTCAGCCGTTGGCCGTCGCTCGCCAACTTGGGGTGGCCGTGCCACCCGAAGCTCGCAGAGCGAAGGGTGGTGCCCAGAAGAGGACTCGAACCTCCACACCTTGCGGTACTAGTACCTGAAACTAGCGCGTCTACCAATTCCGCCATCTGGGCAGGCCGAAGAGGGGCGAGTGGTATGCGAACGCGCCCCGGCCTGTCAACGAGCAGGCGCTATTCGCCGCTTCAAGCGGGGACAGGATTTCGCTATCAACGCGTCAAATCAGTCGACGGACGAGGACGCGGGATGAGCCGGGACACGGAAAACAAGCTGGTAACGGTCATCGGTGGCTCGGGCTTCTTAGGGCACCAGATCGTCCGCCGCCTGGCGCGCGACGGCTACCGTATTCGCGTCACGACCCGCAAACCCTCGCACGCCCTGTCGCTTCAGCCTCTCGGCAATGTGGGTCAAATCGCCATCATCAAGGCCGACATCCGCAACGAGGCCGCGATCGCCAGGGCCGTGGAAGGCGCGTCGATCGTGATCAATCTCGTTGGCATTTTGAAGCCCTCGGGCGGGCGCACGTTCGACGCGATCCACAACGAAGGGGCAGCGACCGTCGCGCGCCTTGCGGCGAAAGCCGGCGGCCGCCTGATCCACATCTCCGCCATCGGCGCCGATCCGGAAGCAAGGTCGTCCTACGCCTCGTCGAAGGGCGAGGGCGAAGTCGCCGTGCGCCAAGCCTTCCCGCGCGCCACGATCTTGCGTCCGTCCGTCGTGTTCGGCCAAGGCGACGGCTTCTTCAACCGCTTCGCCGCCCTGATCCGCATGAGCCGCGTCGCTTTCCCGCTCTTCGGCGGCGGCACCACGAAATTCCAACCGGTGTTCGTCGGCGACGTCGCCGATGCCGTGGCGAACGCCGCAGCCGACGCGCGCACGCAAGGCCGCACCTACGAACTCGGCGGTCCCGGCGTCTACACACTGAAGGAAATTCTTGAGTTGGTCGCCAAAACGACTGAGCGCAAACGCATGTGGGTGCCGATCCCCTTCTTCCTGCTCGACCTCGGCGCAGCGCTCACAGGCTGGTTGCCCTACGCCCCCGTGACGCTCGATCAGGCGCGCTTGCTTCGCAAGGACAACGTCGTGAAAGCAGGCGCCGACGCGGCAAGCGTAGGCACGCTCGCCGATCTCGGCGTGCAACCGACGGCCGTCGAAGCGGTGCTTGAGACCTATCTCTATCCCTATCGCCCGACCGGCCAATACGCAGAGCCGCGCGGCGCTTAAGCGGCCGCTTGGGCGAACGTCTTTAGCGTGAAATAGCCGAGCATGAACGAGCCGAGGATGATGCGGTACCACGCGAACACGCCGAAGCCGTGGTTCGACACGAACGCGACGAAACGCTTGGCGACGTAATACGCACAGCCGAAAGCGACGATGAAGCCGAGGGCCAGCACGAACGCGTGCTCAAGGTGCAGCAACGACCAGGACTTATAGAGCGAATAGACCGACGCGCCGAGCATCGTCGGGATCGCGAGGAAGAATGAAAATTCCGCCGCGGCGCTGCGCTCGACCTTCATCATGAGCGAGCCCATGATCGTGGCACCGGAACGCGACACGCCCGGCACAAGCGCCAAACACTGAAAAAGCCCGATCTTCAGATAGAGCAGAAGCGGAAAGTCCTCGACCGCGTAGTACTGCGGGATCTTGACCATGCGCTCGATGAAGATGATCGCGACGCCGCCGACCACCAACATCAGCGCCACGACCCAATGATTGAAGAGATACTCTTTGATCACGTCGCCGAACAGAACGCCCAGCGCAGCAGCCGGCAGGAACGCGACGAACAGGCCGATGAAAAACCGGCGTGCATTCTCGTTGTGCGGCACCGCTTTGGTCACGGTCCACAGCTGCTGAAAATAGATGACGCAAATGGCCAGGATCGCGCCGAACTGGATGAAAATCTCAAACGTCCGTTCCGGCACGCCGGTGTCGAGGCCCAGCAGTTCCTTCACCAGGATCATGTGCCCGGTCGACGAAACCGGAAGAAATTCCGTAAGCCCTTCAACCACCGCCAGAATTAGAGCGGAAACAATGTTCCAAAGCAGATCCATGGGACTCCGGAGGGGCAGATGGGGGCTGGGAAAAGGCGCAAACGAAGCCGGGGACCGTAACCTGCCGCGAAATTCGGCACAAACCGAAGAATTAGTACCGTGTAGGTATTAATTACGCTACCGGAGCGTGCAAACTGTAAGCTAGCGGGAGGTTTGCAGCAAAAATAGGTCAATATAACTGTCACAACGGGAAGTTCTGGCCTTTTTTCAGCAACTTCTGAACCGTATAAGGCCTGGCTCAGACCTTTTCTTACGAGAGCCGCCATGGCCGACAACAAGCTCCTGCGTTTCGTGACCGTCGCCCGGCAAATGCCGGAAAAGCGGCCCGCAGACGCACGCGCGCACGATTTCGGCGAGATCTACGCGGAATACGTGTCCAAGAAGGCCGAGGAACAGGCCGGCCGTTGCTCGCAATGCGGCGTGCCCTTCTGCCAGGTCCACTGCCCGCTGCAGAACAACATCCCCGACTGGCTCAAGATGACCGCCGAGGGCCGCCTGGAAGAAGCCTACGAGCTGTCTCAGGCGACGAACAACATGCCCGAAGTCTGCGGCCGCATCTGCCCGCAAGACCGCCTGTGCGAGGGCAACTGCGTCATCGAACAATCGGGCCACGGCACGGTCACCATCGGCGCCGTCGAGAAATTCATCACCGATACCGCGTGGGAGAAGGGTTGGGTCAAACCAATCGCACCCAAGCGCGACCTCGGCCGCTCCATCGGCATCGTCGGCGCCGGCCCCGCAGGTCTCGCCGCCGCTGAACAGCTGCGCGTCAAAGGCTACCGCGTCGGCATTTACGACCGCTACGACCGCGCCGGCGGCCTGCTCGTCTACGGCATCCCGAACTTCAAACTCGAGAAAGAGATCGTCGAACGCCGCACGCAACGCCTGATCGACGGCGGCATCGAAATCCACCAGAACGTCGAGGTCGGCAAGACCGTGACGCTCGCGAAACTTCGCACGCAACACGACGCGATCTTGATCGCGACCGGCGTCTACAAAACGCGCGACATGCAGGCGCCGGGCGTCGGCCTTACCGGCATCGTGCAAGCGATGCGCTACCTCACCGCCTCGAACCGCGTCTGCCTGGGCGACAAGGTCAAGGAATTCGACAACGGAACGCTGAACGCAAAAGGCCGCAACGTCGTCGTCATCGGCGGCGGCGACACCGCGATGGATTGCGTGCGCACGGCAGTCCGCCAAGGCGCAAAGTCGGTGACGTGCCTCTACCGCCGCGACCGCGAAAACATGCCCGGCTCGTTGCGCGAAGTCAGCCATGCCGAAGAAGAAGGTGTAGTCTTTGCTTGGCTCGGCGTGCCGAAAGCCTTCCTCGGCGACAAACGCGTCACCGCCGTGCGCGCCGCGCGCATGCGCTTAGGACCTGCCGACGTCACCGGCCGCCAAGTGCCAGAAGAAATCCCAGGCAGCGACACGACGCTCCCCGCCGATCTCGTGATCATGGCGCTGGGCTTCGATCCGGAAGACCTGCCCGTCGCGTTCGGCGAACGCGGCCTCACCGTCACGAAGTGGGGCACCATCAAAATCGACCACAAGACAATGATGACCTCGCTTGCAGGCGTCTTCGCAGCCGGCGACATCGTGCGCGGCGCATCGCTCGTCGTCTGGGCCATCCGCGACGGCCGCGACGCCGCCGATGCCATCCATCGCCACCTCGAAAACAAAACCGCGCAGGCCCTGCGCACAGCGGCGGAGTGAGACCGATGACCGATCAACCCCGCTTCGACACTGTCGAACAAGAACTCGCGCGCTACGCCGCCAACGCCAGACATCTCGAAGAGGCACACGCCTACTCGCCCGATCAGGAGCACGACGCGTGCGGCGTGGGCCTCGTCGCCGCCATCGACGGCAAACCGCGCCGCGAGATCGTGCTGCACGCGATCGCCGCGCTGAAATGCGTGTGGCACCGTGGCGCGGTTGACGCTGACGGCAAAACCGGCGACGGCGCAGGCCTCCACATCCAAGTGCCGCAAGATTTCTTCGCCGACGAAGTGCGCGCCACCGGCCACGACCTGGAAGGCGGCCGCATCGGCATCGGCATGATCTTCCTGCCGCGCACCGATTACGCCGCACAGGAAACCTGCCGCACGATCGTCGAGGCCGAGATCCTGCGCTTCGGCTATTACATCTACGGCTGGCGCCAAGTGCCCATCGACATCTCCGTCATCGGCGAAAAGGCCAACGCGACGCGACCCGAGATCGAGCAGATCATGTTCGACACCGGCACCGAGAAAGACGTCGAGGCGATCGAGCGCGACCTCTTCATCATCCGCCGCCGCATCGAGATCGAAGTGCGCAAGGCGTCGATCGCAAACTTCTACGTCTGCTCGCTCTCGACGCGCTCGCTGATCTACAAAGGCATGTTCCTCGCCGAACAGCTATCGACGTTCTATCCTGACCTGAACGACGACCGATTCATCTCGCCGATGGCGATCTTCCATCAGCGCTATTCGACGAACACCTTCCCGACCTGGTACCTCGCGCATCCCTTCCGCATGCTCGCCCACAACGGCGAGATCAACACGCTGAAGGGCAACGTGAACTGGATGAAGAGCCACGAAATCCGCATGGCTTCCGAAGCCTTCGGCGAACACCAAGACGACATCAAACCGATCATCCAACCCGGCTCTTCCGACTCCGCCGCGTTAGACGCGGTCTTCGAAGTCCTCTGTCGCGCCGGTCGCTCCGCCCCGATGGCGAAGACGCTACTCGTGCCCGAAGCCTGGTCGAAGAAGGGCAGTAGCGCGATGCCCGACGCGCACCGCGCCATGTACCAGTATTCGAACTCGGTGATGGAGCCGTGGGACGGACCGGCCGCACTCGCCGCCACCGACGGCCGCTGGGTGATCGCCGGCCTCGACCGCAACGGCTTGAGACCCCTCCGCTACACGCTGACTGACGACGGCTTGCTCTTCGTGGGCTCAGAGACCGGCATGGTCGTCCTCCCCGAGCAAAAGATCACGCACAAAGGCCGCGTAGGCCCGGGCCAAATGATCGGCGTCGATCTCCAACGCGGCAAATTCTTCGACGACCGCGCGATCAAGGACGAACTCGCGCACGAACATCCGTACGAGGAATGGACGAACAACATCGTCGACTTGGAGCCCATCATCGGCCCCGGCCCCGAGCCGCGCATGTTCGAAGACAAAAGCGAACTTCGTCGCCGCCAACTCGCCGCCGCCATCTCGATGGAAGACCTTGAGATGGTCCTCCACCCGATGGTCGAAGACGGCAAAGAACCTGTGGGCTCGATGGGCGACGACACGCCGCTCGCCGTCCTCTCGCACACCTATCGCCCGCTCTCGCACTACTTCCGTCAAAACTTCAGCCAGGTCACGAACCCGCCGATCGACTCCTTGCGCGAAGACCGCGTGATGAGCCTGCGCACGCGCTTCCGCAATCTCGGCAACGTGCTGGCGCAAGACAAAACGCAGGTCGAAGTCTTCACGCTGGAAAGCCCCGTCATCTCGACCGGCATGTACATCCGCATGAAGGACCATCTGATCGGCCGCTTCTTCGAGATCGACTGCGTCTTCGCCGTCGGTCAGGAAGGCCCAAGCGGTAGCGCCGTCAAAGAAGCGCTCGACCGTATCTGCAAGCAAGCGGAAGAGGCCGTCGCGTCCGGCTACTCGCACCTCATCCTGACCGACGAACGCATCGGCGAAGGCGTCTCCGCCATCCCGATGATTCTGGCGACAGGCGCGGTGCATTCGCACCTGGTGAAGACGCGCATGCGCACCTTCACCTCGCTCAACGTCCGTTCGGCCGAGTGCATGGACACGCACTACTTCGCCGTGTTGATCGGCGTCGGCGCCACGACGGTGAACGCCTACCTCGCGCAGGAATGCATCGCCGACCGCCACGCACGCGGGCTCTTCGGCAAGCGCAGCTTGGGCGAATGCGTGAAGCGTTACTTGGATTCCGTGAGCGCCGGCCTGCTCAAGATCATCTCCAAGATGGGCATCTCGGTCATTTCGTCCTACCGCGGGGGCTACAATTTCGAAGCCGTCGGCCTCTCGCGCTCGATGGTCGCCGAATACTTCCCCGGCATGCCCTCACGCATCTCCGGCATCGGCCTCGGCGGCATCCAAAAGCGCGCGACCAAGCAGCACGCGCGCGCCTTCACCGAAGACGTCGCCGCACTACCCATCGGCGGCCTCTACCGCTATCGCAACGGCGGCGAGACGCACGCGCACTCCGCAGCATCGATCCACCTCCTGCAAAGCGCGGTGGAACAAGACAGCTACCAACTCTTCCGCAAATACGCCGAAGCCATCCGCGGCGCGCCGCCGACCAGCCTGCGCCACCTGATGGACTTCCGCCCGCGTCCGACGGCCGCCATTCCGATGGAAGAGGTGGAGTCGATCACCGAAATCCGCAAACGGTTTGTCACGCCGGGCATGTCGCTCGGCGCGCTTTCGCCCGAAGCGCACGGCACGCTCAACGTCGCCATGAACCGCATCGGCGCGAAGTCGGACTCCGGCGAAGGCGGCGAAGACCCCGCGCGCTTCAAGCCGCGGCCCAACGGCGACAACGCCAACTCCGCGATCAAACAAATCGCCTCAGGCCGCTTCGGCGTCACCGCCGAATACCTGAACCAATGCCGCGAGATCGAAATCAAAGTCGCTCAAGGCGCCAAGCCCGGCGAAGGCGGTCAGCTGCCCGGTTTCAAAGTGACGGAGATGATCGCGAAATTCCGGCACGCGACGCCGGGCGTGATGCTGATCTCCCCACCGCCGCATCACGACATCTACTCGATCGAAGACCTCGCGCAGCTGATCTACGACCTGAAGCAGATCAACCCGCACGCGCGCGTCTGCGTAAAACTCGTGGCCTCGTCAGGCATCGGCACCATCGCCGCCGGCGTCGCGAAAGCGAAAGCCGACATCATCCTGATCTCAGGCCACGTCGGCGGCACAGGCGCATCGCCGCTCACCTCGATCAAATACGCGGGCGTGCCGTGGGAGATGGGCCTCACAGAAGCGAACCAGCTTCTGACGCTCAACAACCTGCGCCACCGCATCGTGCTCCGCACCGACGGCGGCCTGCGCACGGGTCGCGACATCGTCATGGCCGCAATGATGGGCGCGGAAGAATACGGCATCGGCACAGCGGCGCTGGTGGCCATGGGCTGCATCATGGTCCGTCAGTGCCATTCGAACACATGCCCCGTCGGCGTCTGCACGCAGAACGAAGAGCTGCGCAAGAAGTTCACCGGCACGGCCGAGAAGGTCGTGAACCTGATGAGCTTCCTCGCCGAAGAGGTGCGCGAGATCCTGGCCTCGATGGGCTTCCGCTCGCTGAAAGAAGTCATCGGCCGCACCGATCTGCTCGCGCAAGTGAACCGCGGCGCGCACGACCTCGACGACCTCGACCTGAACCCGCTGCTCGCGCAAGCCGATCCCGGCCCCAACCCGCGCTACTGCACGATCCAGGGACGCAATGAAGTCCCTGACACGCTGGACGCCGAGGTCGTGCGCGACGCCGCGCGCCTCCTCGAAGACGGCCAGAAGATGCAGCTGACCTACACCGTGCGCAACACGATGCGCGCTATCGGCACGCGCACCTCGCATCACATCGTCAAGAAATATGGCATGAAGGGTTTGAACCCCGGCCAACTCGTCCTCGAACTGCGCGGCTCGGCCGGTCAGTCACTGGGCGCCTTCGCGGTGCAGGGCCTGAAGCTCAAAGTCTTCGGCGACGCCAACGACTACGTCGGCAAAGGTCTCTCCGGCGCAACGATCGTCGTGCGGCCCATGGTGTCGAGCCCGCTCGAAAGCCAGGACAACGCCATCATCGGCAACACGGTCCTGTACGGCGCAACGGCGGGCAAACTCTTCGCGGCAGGGCAGGCGGGCGAACGCTTCGCCGTGCGCAACTCTGGCGCCCACACGGTGGTCGAAGGCTGCGGCTCGAACGGCATCGAATACATGACCGGAGGCGTCGCGGTGATCTTAGGCGAGATCGGCGAGAACTTCGCCGCCGGCATGACCGGCGGCATGGCCTTCGTCCTCGATCACGCCAACGACCTCCCCATGAAGGTCAACCCCGACAGCGTGGTCTGGCAACGCTTGGCCAGCGCCTATTGGGAAGAAGTTCTCGTTACCCTCATCGAAGAACACGTCGCCGAAACGGGCTCCCGCCACGCCAAGCGCATCCTCCAGCAATGGGACGTCGAGCGCACCCACGTCTGGCAGGTCTGCCCGAAGGAAATGCTCGCCCGCCTCAAACACCCGCTCAGCGACGAACCGGCGGCAGTCAGGGCCTAAGGCGAATAATCGGCCAATTTCTAGGGCGGCGCGGAACCGTCCTTGCACCGTGTCGCGCGCGCCTCGTATTTAGCAGGCCATGGGGGAATCACCCGTCATCACCCGGCGCTTCCGCGTCGCGGGAATGAACAGCGAGGTCTGCGCCGCGCGCGTCGAACACGCGCTGATGGCGCTGCCCGGCGTCGAGGAAGCCGTCGTCGACCTCGACCGCTCGCAGGTCGTGGTGTGGAGCGACGGCACCATCCCCGACGTCACGCTCGCCGACGCCGTCGAACGCGTCGGCTACACGCTCATCCTGGCTGCCGACGACGAACCAGAGCCCGAACCGCCCGCGCCGGAGCCAGAACCCGAGCCAGAGCCCGAACCCGAGCCAGAGCCCGAACCCGAGCCAGAGCCCGAACCGGCGCCCCCATCGCCATCGCGTCCCGCTCCGACGCCGCAGATCGACCGCGACGAGATCATCGTCGAACGCGAACCGGAGCGCCGTTCGTGGGTGCCCTCCTTCGGCGATGTTTGGTACGTCGCAACACGCACCATCGTCTTCGCCCTCGTCGCCTCGATCCTGTGGGTCGCCGCGTACAGCTTCCTGCCCGCGCCCTTCACCCTCGTCATGGTCAGCGAGTCGCTGTTCGAAGGTCGCAACATCCGCCACCAGTGGGTGCCGCTCGAACGCATCTCGCCGCACCTGATCCGCGCCGTTATCGCCGCCGAAGACAACGAGTTCTGTCACCACTGGGGATTCGATTTCAACGAACTCGAGAAGGCCTGGGACCGATCGCAGCGCAACGGTGGCCGCCTCCGCGGCGCGTCCACGATCACCCAGCAGACAGCGAAGAACGCGTTCCTCTGGGGCGGCCGGTCGTATGTGCGCAAAGGCTTCGAGGCCTACTTCACCGTCCTCATCGAAGGCCTCTGGTCCAAGCGCCGCACGATGGAGGTCTATCTCAACATCATCGAGTGGGGCCCCGGCGTCTTCGGCGCAGAGGCCGCCGCGCGGCACTGGTTCCGCAAACCGGCCTCGCGCCTGACGCAGATGGAAGCCGCCCGCCTGGCCGCCATCCTGCCGAACCCGGCCCGCTATCGCGCCAACCCGCCGGGCCCGTACGTGAGCAACCGCGGCTACACCATCGCCGCCCGCGCCAACAGTGTCGACTTGAACGGCGACGACCGCTGCGCAAAGCCTTAGGTTAAAGCACTCGCCGCCGAATCAACTCGCCCTCGGGGAGGTTTTCGATGCGCCGCCTTCACAACTTCCAGCTCTCGCCCTTCTGCCGCAAAGTGCGTCTCGTGCTCGGCGAAAAGAAGCTGGGCTTCGAGAGCATCGACGAACGCCCCTGGCAGCCGCGCGCCGATCTGCTGCCGCTCGACCCGTCGGGCCAGTTGCCGGTGCTCATCGAAGACGGCGGCTTCGCCGTCTCCGACAGCCAAGCGATCGTCGAGTATCTCGAAGAGGTCCATCCCGAACCCGCACTGATGCCCAAGCGTCCGGCTGAGCGCGCAGAGGTCCGCCGTCTGGCCGCCTGGTTCGACCGCTTCTTCTTCGCCGAAGTCTCCTCCGTCGTCGTGCGCGAGAAGCTGCTGAAACGCTATCGCACAGGCGTCGGCACGCAGGAGCCGAACGCGCAAGCTCTGCGCGCAAGCCTGGAAGCCTTGCGCGGCCACCTCGACTTCGTAACCAAGCTGTCCGAACAACGCGACTTCCTCGCGGGCCCCATGAGCCTCGCCGACTTCACCGCCGCCGCACACCTCTCCTGCATCGACTATTTCGGCGACGTGCCGTGGGACGACTACCCGCGCGCCCGCGAATGGTACGCGCGTCTGAAGTCCAGACCCTGCTTCCGCCCGCTCCTCGCCGATCAGCTGCCCGGTTTCGCGCCCGCGCCCGAATATGCCAACCTGGATTTCTAGGGGCACAATGAAGGCTTTCGATCTATGCCGTCCGCGCGCGACGCGATCCGCGACCTGGCGCTCGCCCAAGGTTTCGACGCCGTGGGCTTTGCCCCCGCGAGCGCCGGCGCGCGCGCAGGCGAGGGGCTAAAGGCTTTCCTCGCCGCGGGCCATCACGGCGACATGGGCTGGCTCGAAACGCGCGCCGACGAACGCGCCGACCCGCAAACCCTGTGGCCTGAAGCGAAAAGTGCCGTCGTCCTCGGTCTGTCTTACGCCCCCGCTGACGATCCGCTCGCAGCTCTCGAACGCCGCGACCGCGGCACGATTTCCGTCTACGCGCAAAACAACGACTACCACGACGTCATCAAGAAGCGCCTGAAAGCGATCGGCCGCGAGGTCGTGAAGACCTTCGGCGGCGACATCAAAGTCTTCGTCGACACAGCCCCGGTGATGGAAAAACCGCTCGCACAAAGCGCCGGCCTCGGTTGGCAAGGCAAGCACACGAACCTGGTCAGCCGCGAACACGGCTCATGGCTCTTCCTCGGCGTGATCCTGACGACGCTCGATCTCGAAGCGGCCACACAACAAGAAGACCTTTGCGGCACCTGCAGCCGTTGCCTAGACATCTGCCCGACGAAGGCCTTCCCCGCACCCTACAAACTCGACGCGCGCCGCTGCATCTCCTACCTCACGATCGAACACAAAGGCCCGATCCCGCGCGAGTTGCGCGCTCTCATGGGCAACCGCATCTACGGCTGCGACGATTGCCTGGCCGTCTGCCCGTGGAACAAATTCGCCGCCAGCGCACGCGAAGCCGCCTTCTTCCCCCGCGTCGAACTCAAAGCACCGTTGCTCGCCCATTTGGCCGCGCTCGACGACAAGGCCTTTCGCGAAGTCTTTAAAGCCTCCCCCGTCAAACGCATCGGCCGCGACCGCTTCGTCCGCAACGTCCTCATCGCCATCGGCAATTCCGGTGACACAGCGCTTGGCGCCACCGCGCAAGCGCGCCTCGCCGATCCATCGCCTTTGGTCCGCGGCGCCGCGATCTGGGCGCTTTCGCGCTTGCTCGTGAAGGATCAATGGGAAACGCTGCGCACCGCGCACGCGCCATCGGAGAAGGACACAACTGTGATCGACGAATGGCGTGCGGCTTAAGGCTGCGACTTCGTCTTGGGCTTGGCCGTGCCGCCCGCCTTCACTTCCAGTTTTTCGATTTCCATGCGCGCACTCGCAGCCGCTTCGCTGTGCGGCTGCTTGTCGAGCACGGCCATGAAGTCCTGCCGCGCCCCGGCTTTGTCGCCTTGCGCCGCGCGTAGCAACCCGCGCTCCACCAGCGCTTCGACGTTTTTGTCGTCCAGCAGCAACGCCTGTGTCACGTCGCCCATCGCGCCTTTGATGTTCTTCTGCGCCCGCCGCGCGCTGGCGCGCAGCACAAGCGCCTGAACGTTGCCGGGCTCGGCGGCCAGTGCCGACGTCAAATCCGATTCCGCCGCCGCCCACTTCTTCAACAGCGCAGACGCGCGCGCGCGATCGATGAGATACTCCGCCTCGCCAGGCATCAACGACAGCGCCGCGGTCAGCGACGCCGTCGCCAGCTCAGGCTGGCCCGCCAGCAACCACGCATTGCCCGCCTGACCCAAGATCTGCGCCCGCGTTTCCGTGTCGCCCGCCGAAGGTTTGCGCGCCAGCACATCCAAACGCCGCGCTGCCTCGCCGTATTGTTTCAGCGTCACAAGCGCGACCGCCGCACAATGCTCCGCACCCGGATCGCCGCCGGCTTTCAGCGCCTCCGTCGCCATCTCCAACGCTTCTTCCGGCTTGCGATCGGCCTTCTTCAAGCAGAGGTCGTATTGGAAATCGATGGCCGGCACGTCGGTGCTGGGCACCGCATCGGCGGCAATCAACGCGAGAGCGAAAAAGGCGAGCTTGACCATCCGCGACACTTCGCAGACTTTCCGCCAAATTCAAGTTTAAACCGTGTAAGTGGCGAGGCAGAACCCATGAACCGGCTGTTTTGCTTTGGCTTTGGTTACAGCGCCACCGTCCTCGCCCACCGGCTGAAAGCCCAAGGCTGGCGCATCGCCGGCACCGCCCGCACGCGCGAGAAGGTCAAGGAACTAACCGCCCAGGGCATCGAAGCCTACCAATTCGACGCACCACTTTCGCACGCCGCCGCCGCGCTCGCCGGCACGACACACATCTTGGTCAGCACGCCGCCGAACGTCGGCGGCGATCCGGCCCTCACCCATCACGTCCACGATCTCTCGGCGCTCACGCCGCGCCCGCAATGGGTAGGCTACCTCTCGACGACCGGCGTCTACGGCGATCACCAAGGCGGCTGGGTCGACGAAGCAACGCCGGTGACGCCGTCAAACGAACGCGCCAAACGCCGCATAGCCGCCGAACACGCGTGGGCAGCGTGGGGCGCGGCGGTCAACGTGCCCGTCCACATCTTCCGCCTCGCTGGCATCTACGGCCCCGGCCAAAACCAACTCGTCTCACTGCGCGAAGGCAAAGCCCGCCGCATCATCAAACCCGGCCAAGTCTTCTCGCGCATCCACGTCGAAGACATCGCGACGGTGCTGGAAGCCTCGATCGCGAAGCCGAACGCCGGCGCCATCTACAACGTCTGCGACGACGAACCTGCGCCGCCGGATGAAGTCGTGGCGTACGCGGCAAAGCTCCTCAACATCGACCCGCCGCCCAGTGAGCCGTTCGAAGAAGCCGCACGCACGCTCTCCGACATGGCGTTGAGCTTCTATCTCGACTCAAAACGCGTGAAGAACGACCGCATCAAACAAGACCTCGGCGTCACGCTGCGCTACCCGACCTATCGCGAAGGCTTAACCGCGTTGTTGGCCGAAGACGGCAGATGAATCGTCGCCCATTGCATTCCCGCTCAACATGTCGGATTTGAAGCCGGAATGCCGACGCTCAAACCCGTGACACTCACAGTGCTGCAAGTCATCCCGGCCCTCGACGCCGGCGGTGCGGAGCGTACCGCCGTCGACGTCGCGCGCGCCGTGGTGAAGGCCGGCGGCAAGGCGTGGATCGCGACCAAGGGCGGCCGCCTCGCTGCGGAGGCCGAGAAGGGCGGCGCCAAGATCGTCACCGGCGACTTCGACACCAAGCATCCGATGGCGATCCTGCGCAACGCCGAAACGCTGGCCGATCTGATCCGCACGGAGCGCATCGCGATCATCCACGCCCGCTCGCGCGCGCCCGCATGGAGCGCCTACTTCGCCGCCCAGCGCACCGGTGCGAAATACGTCGCCACCTATCACGGCATCTACAACGCGAAGAACCCGATCAAGCGTTGGTACAATTCGATTATGGCGAAAGGCGATGCCGTCATCGCCAATTCGCAGTTCACCGCCGATCACGTCGTCGCTCAGCACAAAGTCGACGCGAAGAAACTGCACGTCATCCCGCGCGGCATCGACGTGAAGGGCTTTACACCCGCGAACGTCACGCAAGATCGCATCGACGCCATTCGTAAACAGTGGAATCTGACACCGGGCAAACCGGTGATCGTCATGCCCGGCCGCCTCACGCGCTGGAAAGGCCAACTCGTCTTCATCGAAGCGTTGGCACGCTTGCCCGACCGCACGTTCGAAGCCGTGATGGTCGGCGACGCACAAGAACGCGACGCTTACGTCGATGAACTCCACGCCAGCCTAAAGCGCCTGAACCTAACGGACGCCGTGCGCATCCCCGGCCATTGCAGCGACATGCCGGCGGCCCTCATGGCGGCCGACGTGATCGTCGCGCCGTCGATCGAACCGGAGGCCTTCGGCCGCGTCGCTGTCGAAGCCCAGGCCATGGGCCGCCCCATCGTCGCCTCACGCCTCGGCGCGCAAACCGAAACCGTCGCCGACGGTATCACCGGATTCCTGTTCCCACCGGGCGATGCCGAAGCGTTGGCGCAAGGCATCACGCGCGCGCTCGCACTCTCGCCGGATCAACGCAAAGCCATGGCCAAAAAAGCGAGAGACCGCGTGCTCGCATCCTATTCGGTTCAGGCAATGTGCGAAGCGACGCTCAAGGTCTATCGCGACATACTCAAAGCGCCGCGAGAAAATCCCTGACCGCATTCGTCCACTGCGCTGGCCCCTTCGCGCGCGCCGATGCGCCGGCGCTCAGCTTCTTCTTCAACGCAGCGTCGTCGAGCAAACGCAAAATCTGCCGCCGCACATCCGCAAGATCGTCGCCGTTGCACAGCAAGCCGGTCTCGCCGTCGCGCACCGCATCGACCGCGCCGCCCTCACGACCGGCAAGCGAAGGCACGCCATACCAAGCGGCCTCGAGATAAACGATCCCGAACCCTTCGACCGAATTGCCCTCGCGCCGGGCCGGCATGAGAAACACGTCGGCGACCGAGAACAGAGCCGCCTTCGCCGGCCCATCGACCGCGCCCGCGAAGTGCACGTGCCGTCCAACGCCGCTGTCGACCACAAGCTTCTCAAGCCGCGGCCGATCCTCGCCGCCGCCCGCCACGATATAAACCGCATTCGGATGCGTTTTCAAAATGTCGGGCAGCGCACGGATGACCATGTCGATCCCCTTGCGCGGCTCAAGCCGCGCCAGCGTCAACAGCACCGGCGACCGCCCCGCGATCACAGCGCGCAGATCGCCAAGCTCGCCCGCCGTAGGCTCGTCTTGCGGCCCGATCGGCGGATTGATCACACGCAGCCGCGTCTCACTGTTGGCGACATAGGGCTTCGCCTGCGACGCGGTATAGGCGGAGTTGGCGACGACGCGCGTAGCCTTCGCCAGCGCACGCACGATCCGGCCTTGCTTGCCGCTGGTCGGGTTCGGCGGAAACTCCATCCCATGCGCCAGCACGACGATCGCCACGTTGAGTTTCGGCAGACGCTCGATGCTCTTCCACGAATCCGCAAAGATCGCCTCGACGCCGCCGCGCTTCACAGCTTTAGCAATCGCCCAAGCCTTGCGCCGCCGCCGCAACGGCTTGAACCCGCCGAAGCGATGAATCGGGTAGGGCGCTTTAATTTCAGGTCCGGTCTCATGCGCATCGTCGGCAAACACGGCAACGTCTTTCCCGCTCGCCGCCAACGCGTCGGCAAGCCCGCCCATCAGTATCTCGATGCCGCCGCGATCGGGCGGAAAGCACTGGGTCGAAATCAGAATCATTTTTGCCGTTGATTCAACGCTTCCGCGGGCCGTTCCTGCGGCCGCTCTGCAGCCTCAAGCATGCGCGAAATGCGAACGAAACGCGAGATAGCGCCGATCATCGCCGACTGAAACCCTTGCAGTCCACCCGTGAAATGCCGTCGCAAAATATAATACCGAAGAAACGCCGCGGGAAATTCGAACACAAGCCGGAACCTGAGAACGCCCGGCGACTTGCGCTTGGCATGGTCGGCAAAATACCGCCCGCGCTCCACGGCCTTCGCCAACTGGTCGTCGAACGAGCGGGCGGAGAAGTGATGTACATCACCCTTCAACGCCCCGACCTTCATCCCTGTAATGTCCAGCGAGTCGTGAATCGGCGAATCCTTGAACCGCACCCGCCGCCGGTCATAGAGCCGCGGCTGTACATAATCGTTCGCCCACAGGCGAGGCTTGGTCTGCCCGGGATAAACGTCGTTGATGGGCAGCGCATAGACCGCAAGCGTCGGTTCACCGCCCGTAAACAGTGCCTGAATCTCGGTTGCAAGACCCGGGGACACAACTTCATCCGCGTCGATGTTCAACAGCCACTCGTTCCGGCATTGCGTCTCGCCGAACCGCTTCTGCTGCCCGAACCCCGGCCACTCGTGAAAGACGACGCGCGCGCCTTCCGCTTCGGCCAGCGCCTGCGTCCCGTCGGTGCTGCCCGAATCGATGACGACGACCTCATCGACGAAGCCTTTCACCGCCCGGATCGTGCGTTGGATGCGATCCGCCTCATTCTTGGCGATGATGAAGCACGATAGCGGCAGCGCCACGGCCGAAAAGTCCCTCGAAACCCAGGGTCCGGCAGTGACATAAGGCCCGCGATGCCGCAAGGGCGCTGCCTTGACTTGGGGTGTCCCCCTCACCAATCTCCCGGCCTTTCGCGCCACCCGGCGCTTAACCTTGAGACGAAGGAGACGTGCCGTGTCGGCTGCACCCGCGAACGAAATCCGCATCACCTTGCCAGATGGCTCGGTGCGGACGACGACCCGCGGCAGCACCGGCGCGGATCTGGCGGCATCGATCGGTCCGGGACTCGCGAAAGCGGCGCTCGCGGTCAAGATCGACGGCGAGCTGAAAGATCTCGACCTGCCGATCCAAAAGGACGCGAAGGTCGAAATCGTCACCCGCAAGAGCGAAGAGGCGCTCGACCTCATCCGCCACGACACCGCGCACTTGCTCGCGCAGGCCGTGCAGGCGCTCTATCCCGGCACCCAGGTCACGATCGGCCCGAACATCGAGGACGGCTTCTTCTACGACTTCGCCCGCAATGAACCCTTCACGCCGGAAGATCTGCCCAAGATCGAAGCGAAGATGAAGGAGCTGGTGAAGGCCGACTTGCCGACCAAGCGCACGGTGTGGAAACGCGACGACGCGGTGAAGCACTTCTTGCAGCTCGGCGAAACCTACAAGGCCGAGATCATCCGCGATCTGCCGGCGGACGAAGAAGTGCGCGTCTACTATCACGGCGACTGGCACGACCTCTGCCGCGGCCCGCATTTGATGTCGACCGGCAAGATCGGAACCGCGTTCAAGCTGACGAAGATCTCCGGCGCTTATTGGCGCGGCGATGCAAAGAACGCGCAGCTGCAGCGCATCTACGGCACCGCCTGGCGCGACGAGAAGGAACTCGCGGAGTACATCAACCGTCAGGAAGAAGCGGAAAAGCGCGACCATCGCAAGATCGGCAAGGAGATGCAGCTCTTCCACATTCAGGAAGAAGCCGTCGGCCAAGTCTTCTGGCATCCGAAGGGCTATACGCTCTTCCGCACGCTCGAAAGCTATATCCGCCGCAAGATCCAACGCGCCGACTACGTCGAGGTGAAGACCCCGCTGCTGCTCGATCGTCAGCTGTGGGAACGCTCGGGCCATTGGGCGAAGTATCGCGAGAACATGTTCGTCGCCGAAGTCGAGAACGAAAAGAAGACGCTCGCCGTCAAGCCCATGAACTGCCCCGGCCACGTGCAGATCTTCAACCAGGGTCTGAAATCTTATCGCGACCTGCCGATCCGCATGGCCGAGTTCGGCGCATGCCATCGCTATGAACCGTCTGGCGCCTTGCACGGCATCATGCGCGTGCGCGGTTTCACCATGGACGACGCGCACATCTTCATGCGCCCCGACCAGATGATTGACGAGGCGATCAGCGCCAGCCGCCTGATCTTCGAGACCTACAAAGAGCTCGGCTTCGACAACGTTCAGGTCAAGCTTGCGACGCGTCCGGAAAGCCGCATCGGCTCGGATGAAGTCTGGGATCAGTCCGAAGCGACGCTCGCCGAAGCCTGCCGTCTCATGGATTGCCCGTACACGCTGAACCCGGGTGAGGGCGCGTTCTACGGCCCGAAGCTCGAGTTCACGCTGTTCGACGCTATCGGCCGCGGCTGGCAATGCGGCACCGTGCAGATCGACTTCAATCTGCCCGAACGGTTCGACGCCGAGTACGTGGCCGAAGACGGCACGCGCCAGCGCCCGGCGATGCTTCACCGCGCCGTCTTGGGCTCGATGGAACGTTTCGTCGGGGTTTTGATCGAACACTACGCCGGCAAATTCCCGCTCTGGCTTGCCCCGACGCAGGCGGTGGTTGCCACCATCGTCAACGACGCGGATGGCTACGCGAAGAAGGCGGCGGCCGCGCTCAAGCTCGCGGGTATCCGGACCGAAACGGATCTGCGCAACGAAAAGATCAACTACAAGGTCCGCGAGCACTCGCTGGCCAAGGTCCCGTATCTGTTGGTGGCCGGCCGCAAAGAGGCGGAGGAGGGCACGCTCTCCGTCCGGCGCCTGGGGTCGGAGCGGCAGGAGACGATCGCCCTCGACGCCCTCATCAAACAGCTTCTGGCTGAGGCGACGCCCCCCGACCTGGTCTAAAACGCGAACCGTGGCGGGCGAAAACGCTCGCCACGCTCAAGAACCCTTGCCATCATCGCGGGGAGTCCTATGCTTGTGCCGTGGCGGCGTGCCGGGTTATCCGGCGCGCCGTTCACGCAAAGACCCGCCGCTTGTCGCTAAGCGCCATCGGGTCCGAACCCGCCGATCATAGGGTGACCGCCAAGGGACAATGCGAAGGTGAAAACCGTTGCACGATGACCGGGGCGCAGGCACCGGTCGGACGGCGACGGAACACCTGACGCATCGCGTACCGGCGGGCTAACCCGATGGAGACAGCCAATCGTTAGACGTCCCTACCAAGCAGCCATGCCGGCCTCTAAGGACGGCCCGCGCATCAACGAATTCATCAACGCGCACGAATTGTTGGTGATCGACGACGACGGCGGCAAGCGCGGCGTGATGAGCAAGTTCGACGCTCTCAAGCTCGCACAGTCCGAAGGCCTCGATCTCGTCGAAGTCGCGCCGATGGCAAAGCCGCCGGTCGCTAAGATCATGGACTTCGGCAAGTTCAAATATCAGGAACAGAAGAAAGCAGCCGAAGCGCGCAAGCATCAGAAGATCATCGAAATCAAGGAGATCAAACTCCGTCCGATGATCGACGATCACGACTACGACGTGAAAATGCGCTCGATCAAACGCTTCTTCGAAGAAGGCGATAAGGTGAAGGTGACCTTGCGCTTCCGCGGTCGCGAAATGGCGCACATGGATATCGGGATGGAGCTGCTTCAAAAGGTGAAGCGCGACATCGACGCAATCGGCAAGGTCGAGCAGGAACCAAAGCTCGAAGGCCGTCAGATGGTCATGGTGATGGCGCCGAAATAACGGCGCCTCCCTCATTCTCATCGATTTCGACGTGAGACGCATCGCGTTCGCTGGCCACCAGCGAGCGCGATGACCCGCGCGCGGCAAGCCACCCCGTATACCCGACCAGCCGCCCGATATAGGGCAGCTCGATCGTCACGTCGAAACGATACCGCCCTTCGCGATCGATATCCGCCGACGCGCTGGTGTTCGGCGTCAGAAAGCGGGGCAGGGTCAGCCCACCGATCCGCGCCTGCTCGATCATCAAAGAGAAGCCGCGCTTATCCGCGCGCGCATCAAGGTCGAACGTAATCGCCCCGAAGCGTTCCGTGAGCATTCCGTTGGCGGCATTCAGGTAACTGCGAAATTCGCGACCGCCGAAGCGCCGGATCCAAACCTCGCCGTCGCCGTCGCGCTCGATCGTCACTTCGGCCGACAAATCCTCGCCGGGCCGTGGAAAGCTGAACACGCGCGCCACGAGCCGGCCGATCCAGTTCGCCGCGCCTTCGACATCGACCTCGCCAACGAGATCGGCTGCCGGATCGATCATATGCGCGTCGCGCACCACGGCCGGCATGTTGTCGAACCCCTTCAGCGCACGCTGAAACAGCGAACGACGCTCAAGCACACGCGATTCGCGCTCGGTGCGAATGTCGAAGCGCTGGAACTCCGCCTCAAGCGCCGCGAGGTCTAGCACGCCCACGCACGGCATCGCCCCACGCTGTGCCAACTTCCCCTGAAGCAACTGCCGCACGATGATGAGCGCGGGCAGCGTCGGAATCTTCGGCCCATCGCCGGACTCCGCAATCAACGTCCATGTCACCGCCAACCGCGTGCCGTCGGCATAGATGCCGTCGACGTCGACCGTCATCCCGCCGCAATCGCTGCCGAGCCCGCGAAAGAGCGTCGCTGCATCGCGCAACGGCTCGGCCAGCGGAACCAGGCTCTTCATCAACCCGGCGCGTACAAGCGCGCCGAGAATCATCAAGCCTGAATGCAAAACCGAAAGCTCAAGCCCCGCGCGAAAAATCGCGGTACGCACCGAAGGAAACCGCTGCGGCACGAGATCGAGATCCGGCGTCTCGGCCAGCGACAACATCCGCTTGCCGAGATCGGCCATCCGCCGCCGCACGGTCAGGCCCCAACCCGGCGCCGTCGTCCACCGCCCGAAGCGCCACACGCGCACCGGCCGCCCGACGTAGCTCAAGATCGACTGAAACACTGCAAGTCCGCGCGGCGTCGACTGATTGCCCGGCGAAATCCCAATCTGAATGTCGTCGATCCGCGTCCACCCGCGCGTCAAATCGTCGATGACCGCATGCGACAGCGCCGGCGTCGAACTCGCGCCCGTGAGGGCCAGAACGCCGTGCGCCTTCGCCAACTCGTCCAGTGCGCCGAATCCCGCAACAAAATCGCGCGCATCGGCGAGGTCGACATAATGCGCACCCGCCTCGATCACCGCGCGGGCGAAGGTAGGCCGCTGCGCTTGAAACGGTCCGGCCGCATCGACAACGCAGAACGCGCCCAACGCCGTGACATCTGATGTTGTCGCCTTCGAACGATCGATAACGCTGGCAGACAGCCGCTCGGCGTAATTCGGAAACGCCGCAACGACTTCGTCGGCATGCGCGGCCGAGCGTCCGCACACGACGACATGGCAGTCGGTCGTCGCGAGCAAACCTTCGACGAGAATGCGTCCGAAAGAACCGGCGCCGCCAATGACGGCGACGCGCTGGGCGAGTGTCAGGGCTTAATCGCCCCCGAAACCGCAGCAGCCGCGGGACCGGAGAGATCCTGCAACGGGCCGAGCGGCTTCTTCTCCGTCTTCACTTCATGAATGGTCGGCGTTCCCGACCAAAGCTTGTAGACGACGACCCCATCCTGAACGAGCAGCAGCATCGAAGCCTTCCACCCCGTGGACGTCGTCTCGCGCTCGAAGCCGAGGACGTCGAGCGTCACGTCGCCCGTGCGATCCTTCGACGAAATCGAAGGCTCCGCGAGCCAGCCCGAGCACCTGTCGCGCGCGGTCAAGCAGCCCTGCACAGCCGGATCCAGATCTTCCATCTTCATCGACTGCTGGGGCAGAAACCGCGGCACCATGTCGAGATAGTTCAAGACCTTGATGTTCGGCGTCGTGTATGGATCGAACCCCCGCACCTTCAGCTCGCGCGCCGTCGTCACGAAGGGCTTCACCTGCCCATACGCGTCTTCGGCGCTCTTGTAGGTCTGGAACGGCGATTCCGTCTTCTCGACGGTCGACGGCAACACACCCCAGCTCTGACAAGCCGACAGTGGCGCGACGATCAGGGCAATCCAACTGAAACGCAAAGCGTCGACGCAACGCATCGATGAAACTCTCAAAGGTAAGAAGGGGCTCTCACACCATTCTGGCGGCAAACCGCCGCGAACGCAATTTCGCCGATCTCGCGGGGACGTATACCCGTCACATTCCCTTCAATATGCGCGCAAGGCGGTCGGGGTAATCCGTACACAACCCGTCGACGCCGAGATCCGCGAGCCGCTCGAGGTCTGCCGGTTCGTTCACCGTCCAAGCGGCGACCTTCAGCCCCAGATCGCGCGCCTCGGTCAGCGTCGCCCGATTGATGTCAGGGAAATAGGGGAACCAGCCGTCGGCCCCGGCGGCCTTCGCCGCCTTGATGACGGAGCCGTATTTGGACCTGTCGAATCCGCCCGCCCAAGGCGCGCTCGAACGTTCCTGTGCGCGCAACCCCTCAAGCTCGGCCTTCGGTGGGGGCCCATGCTCAGCCGGCGGCGGCGCGTCGCCGAACCAACTCTGCGGCAACGTCGTGAACCAGCATTCGATCTTGGGCGCGACCTTCTTCGCAGCGATCAGCGCCGGCCAGTCGAAGCCGACCAGCACCGAGCGATCCAAAAACTTCTCGCGCTTCAAAACGCGGATCACCGCTTCCGCCATGACGTCCGGCTCGACTGTTCGCGAACGGTCGGCGAAGTTGCTCTTCAGCTCGATCCAAAGCCGCTCGTTCCCGCCCGATCGCTTCATTAGCCAGATCACATCGGCCAGGCGCGGAATGCGCTCGCCGTCGGCCGGCGTCTGCTGCGGATAACGCGCGCCGTATTTCGACTGCGCCTTCAGTCGGCCGATATCGTAGGTCTGCAATTGCGGATAGGACAAATCTTTGATCAACGGCACCGGCGCTTCAAGCCAGTGTCCGTCGGCGTCGCGCACGATATCGCTTTTCAGCGTGTCGTCATGAAACACGACGACCGTGCCGTCCTTCGCGACGTGCACGTCCAGTTCAAATCCGTCGACCCCAAGGTCGAGCGCATTGGCGAAGGCGGCGAGGGTGTTCTCGGGTCTAAGACCCGCGCCCCCGCGGTGAGCGATGTTGAACGGTTTGGTCACGGCGGTGTGGACGGGACTTTAGCACCCCCACGCCAAAAGTTGAGTGGAGGAGATATGACAGTTTTGCGCCGTTCGCGCGCGAACGAATCCGGCACGACCGGCGCAAATCGCGACTAAGGCCGTCAGCCCGGCCCGCACCATCCATCGGCGTCGCAAGTCACTTTGAATCCCGTGCACGCGTTCAGCGTCGCAACAGGGGCACAGGAATCCATCGTGCAGCAATGGAACGACGCAGCACCCCGGCGCAGCCCGATGGTCGCGATGCGCCGGCCGTCATAAAAGACTTTGATGCGCTTCGTCGCGCCCCGATCGGCGTTGCGGATTTCATACTTGCCCGCGATGACGGGCGACGTCGGCGTCGCGACGGGCGAAGCGCCTGATGCACTCGCCGACAGCACCGCGGCGAGAACGGACGCGGCTGAGATACCGGACAATATCTTGAGCATGGGACACCTCTCCCGTGTGAACGCTCTTAAAGCCCTCAGTGGCGCGTTAATTTTGCCTCAATTTGACTCCTCCGTCACGGGGGGGGCGTTAGGCGGCCGTTAGGTGACGCGCAGTCATACTGACGCCTCACTCTCCGCGCCCACGAAACACCGGCCCCAATGACCACGATCCTGCTCGTCCACGGTTCCTGCCACGGCGCTTGGTGCTGGGAGAAAATCATCCCGCGCTTGGCCGCCGAAGGGCACAAGGCGATCGCGATCGACTTGCCGTCGCACGGCGCCGACGATACGCCGTGGTGGCGCGTGACGTTGGGCGCTTACACGCGCGCCGTTTGCGACGCCGCGCGCGAACACGGCCCCGTCGTCGCGGTAGGCCACTCGATGGGCGGCGGCATCATCACCCAAGCCGCGAACGAAGAACCGGATTTGTTCGCCGGCCTCATCTATCTCTCGGGCTTCATCCCGAAATCCGGCGAGACGATTTTGGGCCTCGCGCGCCGCGATGCATTGTGGCGCGGCTTCAGCGTGCCGCGCTATCACCTCGGCACCATTACCGTGTGGCCGGAACGCATGGTCGATACGTTGTACAACACCTCCGATCCGCGCGACGCCGAACGCGCCATCGCGCGGCTGACACCGCAGCCAATGTTCCCGCTGGTGCAAGCGATCGCCAAACCGCGCGATCCGTTTCCGCCGAAAGCGTTCATCGAGTGCTTGCAGGATCACACGATCTCGATCGAGCTTCAGCGCTATATGCACGCGCGCTTTCCGATGACGGGAGTCGCCACGCTCGACACAGACCATTCGCCCTTCTATTCGGCGCCGGCTGACCTTACGAAGGAAATCGTGCGGTTCACGCAGGAGTTTGCCGGCGCAGCATCGACTGGCGAAAACGCTCCGAAAGTCGCCGCGCGCGCATAGCCGCAGGCGGAACCAAAACCTCGCGCAATCGCTAAGCGGAACCCTGGAACGCGGGGCAACGACGCACGTTCTCAACTTGTGCGGCCCGTGGAAGGGCCGGCCAAACAAGCGCATTGCCACCGGCAATGCGCGAGAACGAGAGGACTTTGCGATGCGAAGCTATTCTGTCCCCACACTCGCGGCGATGGCGGTCGGCTTATGCCTCGTGAGTGGTGCTGCGTTCGCGCAGCATCGCGACCGGGACGACGACCGTGACCGCGGCAACGTCACGCGACAAGACGACGATAACGATCGCGGCGACAGACGCCGCAGCCGTCGCCCCGATCAGCAACAACAACAACAGACCCCTCAACCGCGCCAAATCCAGGAGCAACGGCGCGGCTGGGACGGCGACCGCAATAGCGGCCGCCGGGGCAACTGGAACAACGATCGTCGCGATCGCGACGCGCGCGACAACCGCTTCGACAATCGCCGCTTTGGTGATCGCGACCGCGATCGCCGCTTCGACAACCGTGACCGCCGTCGCGGCGACTGGGCTCAGTTCCGCCGCTCCTACGACGCACCTCGTCGTTTCCGCGTCGGCGTGTATCACGCCCCGCGCGGCTACAGCTACCGCCGCTGGCACCACGGCGACCGTCTGCCGCGCGCGTATTTCGCCCGCAACTATTGGCTGACGAACTTCGTGATTTATGGCCTGTTCGCGCCACCGCCGGGACTGATGTGGGTGCGCTACGGACCCGACGCGTTGCTCATCGACACCTACACGGGTGAAATCGTGCAGGTCCGCTACAACGTCTTCTACTACTGAGGTTAAGCGGCATCCGCGAAAAACGGGCCTCGGCGCAAGCCGGGGCCCGTTTGCGCTGCAATTGGTTCAATTCACGCGCGCCAAATCCCCTTGCCATCTGAGGCCCGATTGCGTCTCCTGGCGTCCAGGGAGACGGGTATGCGTGCAGTCCTGGCATTGCTTCTTCTGGTTCTCGCCGCGCAAGCCGCGCAAGCGACCGATGTCGCGCCGCGCCAAGCCTGGAAGATCACCAAGGATCATTGGACCGCGGACGACGAGCGTCGCTTCGGCGAATTCGTCGTCGGCTTCGGTGAGCACGATTGCAAAGATCCTGCAGCCTGCTTCAAGAGTACCGCCAATCCCTACCGCGACACCGACCCGCCCGGCATGCGCATGGACGGCGACTGCGCCGATTTCATCTATCAGCTGCGCGCCTATTTCGCGTGGAAGAACGGTTTGCCGTTTTCGTATCCGCTCTACGTCGCCTCACGCTCAGGTCCGACGGAAGACTTCCGCTTCTCCGACGCCGGCAACATGGTCGTCGCGCGCCTGCAGCTGGAATGGCAACCAGAAGCAGATCCGGCCAAACTGCTGCTCGATCTGCGCGGCACGGTCTCGACCGCGATGTTCCGCATCGAGCACACCTACGATAGCGGCTTCAACGCCAGCGACTTCTACTCGCCCAAGATCAGCCGTGAAGCCATCCGCGCCGGCACGATCATCTACGATCCGTGGGGCCACGTGGTCTACGTTTACAAGGTCGATCCCGACGGCACGATCCGCTACGTCGACTCGAACCCCGACCGCGAAGTCACGCGCGGCACCTACGGCGCACAGTTTCCGCGCACCGCCCCCGCACTCGGCGCAGGCTTCTGGAATTTCCGCCCGATTAAACTCGTCGATTACCAGACGGCGCCCGATGGTGCGCTGATCAACGGCCGCTTCGTTCTCGCGACCAACGCCGAAATCGCCGACTACTCGCCGGAGCAATACTACGGCACCGAACCGAACGCCGCGAAGGACTGGCAAGGCGCCAAGTTCAATCTCGCCGGCAAATCGCTCGGCTATTATGAGTACGTCAAAGCGCGCCTCGCCAAATAACGACGGCGGCCGGGCAGAGCCAGGCCGCCGCGCGTCAGCCTGCGCTACGCTTAGTGATCGTGCCGATCATGCCGTCCGTCGCGATCGCGATCACGGCCGCGACGTCCGCGGTCGTTGTCGCGATGACGGCGGTCGCCGTCGTTCCAACGCCGGTCGTTGCGGTCGTAGCGATGGCCGCGATGCCGGTCGCCGTCGCGCCGGCCCCAACCGCGGTTGTCCGCATGACGGCGGTGGCCGCGGTTGCTGTAGTGGCTGCGATCGTTGCAGTCGTTGTCGCGGTGGCCATAGCTGCCGTGACGGTCAGAACGGTCGCCGTGGCGTCCGTCCGCCATCGCCGGTGTGCTGAGGAGAGCAAACCCCATCACTGCCGCGCCGATCGCAGCGATCAATCGAAGTCTCATGCTGGTGAGCCTTTCCAAGGAAGTCCCGGTTGTTTTGCTTCAAACCGGCGAACGACCCGCGTCGGGAACAAGCCGCGGGCGCACGCCGCGCAAAACGCCGGCTCCCCGCAGCGTCGCACGCACGTGCCATATCGGGCCTCACGCGGTGAACCGCAGATGAAGCGCTCAGTTACCTTTGTCGCAAATTATGTCGGCAGGCCCGGAAGGCATCGTCCGCGACAACGCCTTATCGCGGACGCGGGGCCTTCGGCGGCGGCACGGGGACCGGATACATCGACGACACCTGACCGCCGATCTTCACGCGCTTCAGATCGCGCTCCTTCGCGCGAACGCGCACGCACTTGCCCATGAAGTTGCGGTGTTCGCACAACACCCAATCGCGCGAACCTTTGATCTGCACGCTGGCGGGACGATCGTTGAACTCCAGCGCGGCAAGGCTCGGCACCGAACGATCGAACGTCATCGACTGGCCTTTGAAATTCGGCTTGTCGAAGACGATGATTGTTGTCGGCGGCACGGAGGGGGCGCCCTGACCCGGCGCAGCCGCGAGGGCCGAGAACGCGCCGGTGGCGATTCCGGCTGTGAGAACCGCGGCGCCTGCAAGAGCTGCGAACTTCGAGATCGTCATTGCTTCTTCATCTCCGTCTGCGAACAGCCCCAACCCCCTGGGCGGGCTGACTTAGTGGCCGCGCGTGACCAATGCAACCCCGGAAAAACGCGCGGATTGCCGCGCGGGTTCCTGGGCTTCGGCCAAGGCGTCGCAAATCCTAGAGAATCCGGCCTGAACGCAGGCCGATCTGCCGCTTCATCCGAGGTTCATCGGGCGGCGCGCAAAACAGCGTCAGCGCGGGTCAAACGGTGCGGGTTAAACGGTGTCGACCGGCGCTTCGATGTCGAAGGGTTGAAGAACGTCGCTTTCCGCGCAGCTCTGTTCTTCTTCAAACGGCATGAGGTCTTCCTCGTCGGCGGAGATCATCAGCACCGGCGGTGCTTCAAGCTCCGCGCAAAACGAGGGGACTGGCAGAGACGGCCCCCGTTCGACCCCGTCGCGCGACGCAGACGTCGACGTCACAAAGGCCGCAAGCAACAGCGTCACGACAGACAGCATTCGCGTCTCCTCTCGCGGGACAACGCCGCGCAAAAAAGAACCAAGCGCTCAGACGGAGCTGCGGCCCGTCGCGAACGCCGTAATCACACGTCCAAGTGCATCGAAGTCGAAGGGCTTCGACAGCGTCAAGCTGCCAACGAAGCGGGACGGCAGTGTGCTGTCCGAATATCCGGTCGCGAACGCGAAAGGCACACCGATCGTCGTTAACCTATCGGCAATCGCAAACGACGTTTCCCGCCCGAGCGATACATCCAGAATCACGCCGTCCGGCGGCGCTTGATCGATCAGCGCCATCGCTGATGCTACCGTCGCAGCAGGCCCGACGCTGATGCAGCCGAGTTCGCCCAGCCACTCCTCGATCATGGAGGCAATCAACGCCTCGTCCTCCACCACCAAGATGCGCGACATTCCCCTGTCCCTGTGCCACTCTTGATGACACTAGCGGCGGCCAAGCTTGTGCGCCAGCCGTTAGCCGGTTGCATTTTCGGAACCACGAGGGCCATGCCGCTATCTGACTTCGCCGCCAAGACCGCATCCAACGGCGGCGTTTTTAGAGAGAGATTGCTGATCCTTCTGGTCTCCATCATGGCGGTGCTCTTCATCGCCGGCGGCCTCGCATTCGTTTCGCTTCTGCGTTTGCAGAGTTACGCTGAGCAGGTGACCAAGACGCTCGACCTGCGCGACGCTGCGACGACGCTCCTCGATAATGCTCAAGACGCCGAAACCAGCCAGCGCGGCTTTCTCATTACGCAAAACGAGGTGTACCTCGCGCCGTTCGAAAGCGCGGAAGCAGGCATCCAGGCGAACCTCAAGAAGCTGGTCGACCGCACCGCCGGCAATAGCGAACAGCAAGCGCGCGTCGCCGTCGTCGTAGCCGACCTCACGGCGAAACTCGCCGAACTGCAAAGAACAGTCGCCCTCGCGAAAGAAAAGCGCATCGACGAGGCGCTGGCTGTCGTCAAGACGGACAAGGGCCGTCGTTCGATGGACGCAATCCGGGCGTCCCTGGCGGCGATCACCCAGGTGGAAGTCGACGCTCTGGCGAACCAACGCGACATCGCGCAGCGTGAGCGCATCTTCCTGGGCGTGCTGATCATCGTCATGGTCCTCGCGACGTTCGGAGCGGCCGTCACCATCTGGATGACAACGCGATCGTTCGTCACCGGCCTTGCTACGGAAACGAAGACGCGCCAGGAAGCCGAAGCGACCCTGCGTCAGGCGCAAAAGATCGAGGCGGTGGGCCAACTCTCCGGTGGCATTGCGCACGACTTCAACAATCTGCTCACCATCATCATCGGCAACATCGACACGCTGAAGCGCCGCATCGCCAACGCGACGAAGGATCAGGACGCGGCGCACCTGGCGGCCACACTGGCCAAACCCATCGATATGGCGATGCAAGGCGCACGCAGCGCCGCGCAACTGACGCAGCGCCTGTTGGCATTCTCGCGCCAGCAGCCTCTCAACCCCTCGCGCATCGACGCCAATCACCTGGTCGCCGGCGTCTCCGAACTGCTGCGCCGTACGGTCGGCGAAGCCGTCGCCGTCGAAACCGTCCTGGCCGGCGGCCTATGGCCGGCCTTCGTCGACCCGCATCAGCTCGAAAGCGCGCTCGTCAACCTCGTTATCAACGCGCGCGACGCGATGCCCGACGGCGGACGTATTACCATCGAAACGGCGAACGCTTACTTGGACGACGCCTACGCCGCGCGCTTCGGCGACATCGCTGCCGGCCAATACGTCATGCTGTCGGTCAGCGACACGGGCCACGGCATGCCGCGCGAAGTCCTGGACCGTGCCTTCGAACCGTTCTTCACGACGAAAGACACTGGCAAAGGCACCGGCCTCGGCCTTGCGATGGTGCACGGCTTCGTCAAACAGTCGGGCGGCCACGTGCGCATCTACAGCGAACCCGGCGTCGGCACGACCGTGAAGCTCTATCTGCGCCGCTTGACGCAGGCTGACGGCGCGGCGGCCGCGCCGGCCGAACGCGCGCCGGAAATGACCGACGGCATTCGCGCGAAGGCGGATGAAACGATCCTCTTCGTCGAGGACAACACCGCGGTGCGCGAATACGGCGTCGCCGCGCTCGAGGATCTGGGTTTCCGCATCATCGAAGCAGGCGACGCCGAAGCCGCCCTCAAAGCCTTCGAGGAAGCCGAGCGCATCGACTTGCTCTTCACCGACGTCGTGCTGCCCGGCGGCGTGAACGGCCGCAAGTTGGCCGAACAGATTCTCGAAAGGCGTCCCGGCCTGCCGGTGCTCTACACCACCGGCTACACGCGCAACGCCATCGTTCACAACGGCCAACTCGACGCCGACGTCTTCCTGCTCAACAAGCCCTACACCCAGCAGGAACTCACCCGCAAAATCCGGGAGCTACTTGACAGCAAAGGTCACTAAACCAAGAGGTTGAAAATTATCCGCGACGGTGATAATTAAACCGAATGGTATTAGATCAATCGCAGGCCGGCGCCCGCCTCGACGCCGTCTTCCACGCGCTCGCTCACCCTGCGCGGCGCGCCATGCTCAAGCGCCTGTCGGCCGCGCCGCAAAACATCGGCGAACTGGCATCGCCCTTCGCCATGACCTTTGCCGGCGCCTCGAAACACGTGCGCGTCCTCGAACGCGCCGGTCTCGTTAAACGCAAGGTGGAGGGCAGGGAACACGTCTGCGCCATCGCACCGGCGCCGCTGAAAACGGCAACAGACTATCTCAATCGTTACGAACGCCTATGGGCCGCAAGCCTCGACGCGCTCGACGCCATGCTGAAGGAAGAAGACGCCGCCGCGCGCAAACGGAAAAGGAAATCGAAATGACCGGCGGCCCGATCCACATCCGCGTCTCGCGCCGCTTCACCGCCTCGGCGGAACGCGTCTTCGACGCCTGGCTCGACGAAACCACGGCGGGCCGCTGGTGGTTCGCGACCCCCGCGGGCAAAATGCAAAGCGTCAAGATCGACGGCCGCGTCGGCGGCAAATTCCACATCGTCGAACGCCGCGGCGACGACGACGCCGAACATTTCGGCACCTTCATCGAACTCGACCGTCCCCGCCGCATCGTCCTCGACTTCGCCACTGACGCTCATCACCCGCCGACGCGCGTCACGATCGAGATCGCGGCGCTAAGAGAAGGCGGCTGCGAACTAACCCTCAGCCACGACATCGCGCCGGAATGGGCGGAATACAAGGACCGCACCAACCAGGGCTGGACGATGATTCTGGAAAGCTTGGCCAAGACGCTCGGCGGCTAACCCTCGAGCGCCACGACGCTCAGCACCACGTTGAACGTCGAGTTTGTAGACGTCCCGCCGTTGATGTGTGCGATGGACGCGCTCACGCGTCCCCCGCCGTCGAGATAGGGCGCGATCGTGTCGGCGTCGGCGCGTGACAGCCGCCCGATCTCGCCCAGCCGGGACACGACGCGCACGGCGTTCGGCTCCGACGCATCGACCCGCTCGCGCACCAGATCGACATCTTCGCCCGGACGAAGCTCCAAGATGATGTCCTGCCGCGCCTTGCCGTCGGCATTGGTTTCCGTCTCACCGACCACCGCCATCTCGGCCTGCGAGCGTTCGCCCTCGCGGCGCCCGCGCTTGCCCATGATCTGCGGCGCCATCGTGCGCGCGACCTCGTCGATCGCCCGCATGCGCCCGCGCTCGCGCCCCAGCAGATACGCGCCGACCAGCGCCGCACCCAGTGCAATACCGATGAAAATGAAAACAAGCGCCGACATGGGCCTCCAACGCAGGTAGCGGCCGGACGATACGACGATTCCAGCCCCAGTCGAAACCGGCCGGAAAACGCTCTATGGAAGGGCCATTGCCACAATGGATCGATCGAATGCCCGCGAAAGCCTACGACCTGCACGGCCACCGCGTCCTGGAATACGCTGACGGCGACAAATTCCACACCGACCGCGACGCGAACACCGTCATCGGCGATGCCCTCGGCGAACAGGCCGACACCGTCGTGATCCCCGTCGCCTGCCTCAGCGACGACTTCTTCGTCCTGCGCACCCGCCTCGCGGGCGAGATCATCCAGAAATTCATCAACTACCGCCTGCGCCTGGTCATCCTCGGCGACATCACCAAACACGTCGAGGCCAGCACCGCCCTCCGCGACTTCGTCCACGAAGCAAACCTTCGCACCCAGCTTTGGTTCGTGCCCGATCGCACGGCGTTCGAAGAGCGCCTCGCCAAAGAGAGGCGCTAAAACGAAACGAGCCGCGCTCTCGATCGAAAGCGCGGCTCGCGAAACTGGTGCTGTTGGTGGGAATTGAACCCACGACCTACGCCTTACCAAGGCGTTGCGCTACCACTACGCTACAACAGCTAAGGGCCGCCCCTATAACGCAGCCCGGGCGGGGAGGGAAGGGGCGACGCCGCCGCGCGCCGCGGCCCCATGAAAAAGGGCCCGGCGGAATGCCGAGCCCCCTCTGATTCAAAGCCCTATCGGAGCGCTTACGCCGCCGAAACGCCCGTGCCGATCGGACACGTCACGCCCATGCCGCTGAGCCCGCAATACCCGTCCGGATTCTTGGCCAGATACTGCTGGTGATAGACCTCGGCGTAATAGAATTCCGGCGCGTCGAGAATCTCGGTCGTGATCTTACCGTGCCCAGCCTTCGACAGCGCCGCCTGGAACGCATCGCGCGAAGCTTCGGCGGCCTTCTTCTGTGCCGGCGTGGTCGCATAGATGCCGGAGCGGTACTGCGTCCCGATATCGCCGCCCTGACGCATGCCCTGCGTCGAATCGTGGTTCTCCCAGAACACTTTCAGCAGCTGCTCATAGGAAATTTTCTTCGGATCGAACACGACGCGCACGACCTCGTTGTGCCCCGTCAAACCCGAGCAGACCTCTTCGTAGGTCGGGTTCGGCGTCAAACCGGCGGCGTAACCAACCGATGTCGAATAAACGCCCTCCTGCTGCCAGAACTTGCGTTCCGCGCCCCAGAAACAACCGAGCCCAAACATCGCCACCTCAAGCCCGGCCGGGAACGGCGGCTTCAGCGGGGTGTCGAGGATATGGTGCTTCGCCGGCACGATCATCGGGGTCGAGCGGCCCGGCAAGGCCTCATCGGTGGCGGGAATTTCGAGCTTCTTTTTCTTCAGGCTGAAGAGAGCCATGACGGTGCTCCTTGTCGCTTTGTGCGGGTGAGGCCACGATATAGGCTGAAATGCCGCCAGGCCAACCATCCTGACGCCATGGTGATCGATGAGTGAAGACAAGCGCGCCCCCGTGCCCGCCTCAGCCGGCGACCAAGCCAAGGCCGAACGCCTGGCCGCTGCTCTGCGCGCCAACCTAAAGCGCCGCAAGGCCCAGGCGCGCGCCAAAGACGAAGAGCCGTCTCTGTCCGACCCCTCAACCGAAACCGACGCGACCGATATAAAGAAACCATAAAAGCTGGAACGCCGCGCGAACAGCGCCTAACGGCCGCCCCAATCTCCTCCTATATGCCCGCCCGTCGAGCATCGCAGTTGGCGGCAAAAAGGGGCATCGCCATGACGAATGATGCAGTCGAACTTCCGATCATGCATTGGATCTGGCTTACGGCGCTTTCGGGCATCATCAGCAACATCGGCTGGGAGCTATTCAACTATTTCGGCCACGCGACCATCCATAGTTTGGCGTCCGCTTGGCACGAGTTCAAGAAACTGCCGTCACACATTTTCTCGCTGCACGCGCCGTTTCGGGTCGCGGGCGTCGTGCTGGCGGCGCTGGCCGTCATCAGTCTGGCCCAATCGACCGGCGATTTTGCTTTCGCCGCCGTCCTGATGCAGCTGATCGAGGTCTACCGCGGCTTCGCGCACGCCGTCGGCGACGTGGTCTTCGCGACGATCATCAACCCGGACACCCGCCACATCGCCTACGACCTCCTCGTCATCGCGCTGATCTTCATCTTCATCATCTGGCGCACGGCGTCGGGCTGGCGCAACTACAGCGAATTCCAGGACTCTCACGGCGGACGTGAGGGCGGCCTTTCCCTGGGCACCTATTTCGGCCTGCATCTATTGGGCGGCATCGGCGCCATCGCCGTCGCCCTCGCGATTCTCAACCGTTTGATCTGAAGGATCCTGTTCGTGCGGCCGCCGCCCCTGCGGACAGAAATCCGCAGGAAACTCGGCAAAATGACGCCGGTTCGCCGCGCCCGCGCCATTGTTCCGCCCCCTTCCCTGGGGTAGAACCACCCCGCACGGTCTGCCCGCTAAAGGGCGCGCGAACGCCCCGGTTAGCGTATCTTTCGCGCCAGTGTGATTTGCGGGCGGCAACGAGGGTTTCTGCGTGGACAGAATACAAATTCGCGGGGGGCGCCGTCTGAACGGCGAAGTCCGCATTTCCGGCGCCAAGAACGCGGCGCTGCCTCTGATGGTCGCAAGCCTGCTCACGGACGAACCGTTGACGCTGGCCTCCGTGCCCCATCTGACCGACATCTCGCAGCTCGCCGAAATCCTCGCCGGCCTCGGCGTCGAAATCACGATGAGCGGCAACGGCCAGGCCGGCAGCGAAGTCGGCCGCGTGCTGAAACTTCACGCGAAGAAAATCGCCTCCACCGAAGCGCCGTACGATCTCGTACGCAAAATGCGCGCGAGCTTCCTTGTCATCGGCCCGCTCCTTGCGCGTTGCCATCAGGCGAAAGTCTCGCTGCCCGGCGGCTGCGCCATCGGCACACGCCCCGTCGACCTGCACCTCAAAGGCCTTGAGGCGATGGGCGCGGAGATCGAGCTGCAAGACGGCTACGTCATCGCCCGCGCGCCCGGCGGTCTGCACGGCGCGCACATCCAGTTTCCGTTCGTCTCCGTCGGCGCCACCGAAAACCTGATGATGGCGGCCGCGATCGCCAAGGGCACGACCGTTATCGAAAACGCGGCGAGCGAACCCGAAGTCACCGACCTCGGCCACTGCCTCCAGGCGATGGGTGCAAAGATCGACGGCCTCGAAACGCGCACGCTGAAGATCGAGGGCGTCGACCGCCTGAAGGGCGCGAACCACACCGTGCTGCCCGACCGCATCGAAACCGGCACCTACGCGATGGCGGTGGCGGCGACGGGCGGGGAGGTCGAACTCCTCGGCACGCGCGGCGATCTCATCGCCTCCGTCATCCCGCTCCTCGAAAGCGCCGGCGTCCACATCCAATCGACCAACCGCGGCATCAAGGTCGCCCGCAACGGCGCACACTTCACCGGCGTTGACGTCACGACCGAACCCTATCCCGGTTTCCCGACCGATCTTCAGGCGCAGCTGATGGCGCTGATGGTGACGGCGAACGGCGTCTCGCACATCTCCGAGACGATCTTCGAAAACCGCTTCATGCACGTGCCGGAACTGCTGCGTATGGGCGCCGACATCACGATCGACCATCAGATGGCGACCGTGCGCGGCGTGGAGAAGTTACGCGGCGCGCCCGTCATGGCGACGGACTTGCGCGCTTCGGTGAGCCTCATCATCGCGGGCCTCGTCGCCGAAGGCGAAACCGTAGTCAACCGCGTCTATCATTTGGACCGCGGGTTTGAGCGCATCGAAGAAAAACTCTCGGCCCTCGGCGCCGACATCAAGCGCGTGAAGGGCTGACCGACGGCATGACGGCACTCAGGCTCCGCGCAATCGACGCCATGGACTTGAGCGTCATCGCCGCGCATTTGCAGGACGCGATCGCGCAAGTCGGCGACATGGCCTATCAGCCGCAAAAGCGCCGCTTCGCCATGATGCTGAACCGCTTCATGTGGGAAGACGTCGAAGACGACAAACGCGAAGGCCCCAAGGCCGACGACGGCTACCGCCGCGTCCGCTCCGCGCTGCACTTCGACGGCGTCCAGCGCGTGCAAACGCAGGGCCTCAAACTCGGCGCCAAGGAAGCCGTCGCCGAACTCCTGACGCTCGCCTTCGAAGCCCAAAGCGAACCGGCAGGCACCATCAAGATGACCTTCGCCGGCGGCGGCGCCATCAAGCTCGACGTCGAATGCCTCGACGCCTGGCTCACCGACGTCAGCGCCCCCTGGCCCACCCCCCAC